>Ga0307439_1000614_pt1 | contig 24526 bp, 20 predicted proteins | sample SalMarWE160490MG_FD_202142 | JGI IMG/M metagenome (GOLD analysis project Ga0307439, IMG submission 202142) | Salt marsh sediment microbial communities from the Plum Island Ecosystem LTER, Massachusetts, United States - WE1604-90 | ecosystem: Environmental > Aquatic > Marine > Intertidal zone >... | reverse complement strand
TGCAGTAAATATTGCAAGGTTCATACCAACCAAAATCCGTCCGACACGTTCGCAGCGTATCAGGGTTTAACCTATCGGAATCTCGGCATACCTTGATGAAACAGCGACCCTTCTGTTAAGATTAACGGAAGACAAATCCAAGCTCGATTACCCAAGTAAATCTGCGTTCCTTGGGAAAACGACATTCTCACAGTAACGCATCGAAATCTCATTCTGGAGAAGAAGACATGGCAAACGTGAAAAAGAAAAAAGGAGTTATCGGAATCCTGACGGGTGGCGGTGACGTACCGGGGCTCAATCCTGCAATTCGTGCGGTCACGATTCGTGCCTTACGGGAGGGCTATCAAGTCATCGGCTTCCGTCACGGCTGGGCGGGAACGATCAATGTCAAACGCGACAAGAAAGCGGACAACAGCGACAGTTTCATGGCCCTCACGGAAGAAATCGTCAACAAAGCGGGCAGGACCGGCGGCACCTTCATCCACACCTCACGAACAAATCCGAGTCGTGTCGCCAAGGAAGCCGTACCCGAGCATCTGCGAGAAGAGTACAACGAAGAGACCAACGATCTTACGCCCGAGGTGTTGAAAAACCTCGACTTTCTTGGAGTCGACTACATGATCCCGATCGGCGGCGACGACACGTTGAGCTACGCCGTTCGCCTGTTTCAAGAGGGTGTTAATTGCGTCGCCATTCCCAAGACAATGGATAACGACGTCCCCGGCACGGATTACTGTATTGGCTTCAGCACCGCGGTAACCCGCACCATTAGTCTCACCAACTTGTTGCGAACTTCCGCTGGCTCACACGAGCGTTTGTTGATCGTCGAAGTATTCGGTCGATACGCAGGTTTTACGGCGATGCTTCCCACCATGGCTGGTGCCGCCAATCGCTGTGTGATCCCGGAATACAAATTCAAGATCGATCAACTGACCCAACTCCTAATTGAAGACCGCGCCAAGAATCCGAGTAAATACTCCGTGGTTCTGGTCTCCGAAGGCGCCATGTTCGAGGGCGGAGAAATGACATTTAAGGACACCCAAAAAGATGCTTTTGGCCACATGAAATTGGGTGGCATCGGAGATCTGGTGTCTGCCAAACTGAAGGAAATTTCGAGTAAATTCAACAACGGTCGACAGATCAACACGATCACGCAGCGTCTGGCCTACCTGGTCCGTGGTGGGGATCCGGATGCCATCGATTCAATCGTACCCATGGCATACGGCAACCTGGCGCTGGACTTGATCCTTGCTGGCGTTCACGGCCGCCTCGTCGTGTTAAAGAACGGCCGTTACGACAACGTGCCGATCGATGTGGTTACCAGCACATCGAAACTGGTCGATGTGGAGAAGTTCTACAACACCGAGCGGCTGCGGCCGTACTACAAGAGCTTCGAGATGAAACCACTCTTCATCATGACCAGTGAGTAAATGAAGACGATATACAGGAGCGATTAACCCGCGCATGACGACAGGGCGCCCACGCTATCTTCGTCTGCATCAGCAAGGTGAACTGCAACAGCGCGCGCAAGAGGCGCGCCAACATGAAAAATCATGTGACCTTTGTGCACGCTTTTGCGGTATCGATCGATCGGTACGTGTGGGCGCCTGTAACACAAAATTGAAAGCGCGTGTCGCATCTTACGGCCCGCATCACGGAGAAGAAGATCCCCTGCGCGGTTGGCGAGGTTCAGGGACGATCTTCTTCTCATGGTGTAACCTGCGTTGTCAATACTGCCAGAACGCAGACATCAGCCAGAGTCCTGCCGGCCGGGAAGTCGATTCCCATGAATTGGCTGCGATCATGCTCAGTCTACAGGAAACAGGCTGCCATAACCTGAACTTCGTATCGCCGTCCCATGTCGTCGCTGAAATCCTGGAAGCCCTGGTGATTGCCGTCGATCATGGGCTGCATCTACCACTCGTATACAACACCGGCGGCTTCGACTCGATCGAAGCACTCACGCTGCTCGAGGGCGTTATCGATATCTACATGCCGGACATGAAGTACAACGATCGCATTATCGCGCGACGGTTATCAAAAATTGGCAACTATCCCGAAGTCAACCGGGCTGCAGTAAAAGAAATGCACCGCCAGGTGGGAGATCTTCAAATCGACTCGGCGGGTATCGCCCAGCGCGGTCTTTTAATCCGCCATCTCATCCTGCCGCACGATCTCGCGGGCACGGAAAACGTGGTGCAATATATCGCAGATGAGATCTCCAAAGATACCTATGTGAACATCATGGGACAATATCGGCCGGCATATAAGGCACACGAGCACGAACATCTCGATCGCGGCCTGCGCCATGAAGAATACCAAAGTGCCGTCGAACTCGCCCGAGCCGCCGGACTAACCCGACTGGATAAACGTACAGGCATTCCACGCTTTATCATCTGATGGTATTCATCGAAATACGCAGGATGTCAAACGTGAATCTAGACGCCCGGCTGCGAAAAGCACCGGGTGTTTTTCCGGCCAGATTGTGCGAATTAGCGGCTGATCAAGCGGGCAATTTCAAAGAAGCGTGGATTCGGAGATTGCGAGCGTGTGATCACATCCTCCAGGGGAACGCTGGCGATCGCTTGCACTTGCAAACCAACCATCACGTCGGTCTTGCCCTCCAATAACAATTCAACCGCCCGGACACCCAAACGCGATGCAAGCATGCGGTCAAAAGCGGTCGGACTGCCGCCTCGAGGTACATGACCCAGGATCGTTACCCTGGTTTCGAAACCGATGTCGCGCGCGTTGAGTTCCTCGGCGATGTCGTAGCATTTAAGCTTTGCGCCCTCTGCAACGACCACAATGGCGGAGTTTTTACCTCGCGCGTAGGCACTCTCCAGCGCCTCGGCGACTTCATCGATCGTGGTTTCCTCTTCCGGAACGATGATCATCTCCGCGCCGCACACGATTCCCACCTGCAAGGCCAGATAGCCACATCCTCGGCCCATTGTCTCCACCAAAAAGGCTCGCTGATGGGAAGAAGCCGTGTCGCGAAGTTTGTCCACTGCTTCCATAATGGTGTTCAACGCCGTATCGACACCGATGGACATTTCCGTACCATAGATGTCGTTATCGATCGACGCCGGAGCACCAATCACCGGGTAATCGTAACTTGCCAGGGCGTGGGCGCCGTTCATCGAACCATCCCCACCGATCACGATGAGGCCATCAATTTCGGACTCGTTTAACTCACGTAAGGCTTGCCGCTGCCCTTTTTTGGTTTTGAACTCGGGGCACCGTGCTGTTCGCAGGAAAGTGCCGCCGCGCTGAAGGATTCCCCCCACATCGCGTGCGCGCAGTTCCCGCATCTCACCACGGATGAGGCCGTCGAATCCTTCCTGGATTCCCATTACCTCAATACCCTTCGAGATCGCGGTTCGTACGGCAGCACGGATGCATGGGTTGATCCCCGAAGCATCGCCGCCTGAAGATAGTATTCCCAATCGTTTTATTTTTGTTGTCATTGCATCCTCAACGGTTCTACTCGAATTGTACCTTCTCCTAACAAGGATAATAACTGTGAATGTAGCTCAGGGCAATAACCAGTCGTTGAGTTTGGAAACTCGAGATGATACCTACGAGAAGCTTCGAACACATGGAAGACGTATTTATCGTTGCCTGGATAGGAGGTCAACAAGCCATGTACTCGCCGCATGCGTAACGTGTCCTTGTTGTGATCGCCAGATGACTTTAACAGGATGGTCAACATCTGGGAATCAGCGATTTCCTGACCCGAAGCAGGGGTGCTGGGCTTATAAGGCGAAGTCTGACTGGTGATCTCTTCAACTGAAGGACGATCCTTTCCATTTCCAGATGGCAGGCTCTCTTCAACTTCATCAGCGGACAACACAGGAACATCCGTGGGTTCCCGCTCCACTTCCGGATTTTGCGCCTGCTGGATGTTTCTTACATTAGTATCCGCCTGCGCTTCGTTTTCGATATGTGGTAGTACGATCTCCTGGTCCACAGAATCGATCTCTTCCGGGATAGATTCTATCAGATTCGATTCGTCATTCCGATTTGGCACCCGTCCTTCGCTTGAGATTTCCGCATCAACCTGTATGGGTGACATTTCATCCGTCGCATTATCGCCTTCTGTGGGCTTAACCTCGGGCAATTCGGCGGTTATTCGATCGGCCAGGATTTTCGGTTCCCCGCGTTCCAGATCGACCTTGCCCTTCGCGATCACGATCATGTCCTCCTGGAGCCAATCCGAAACCTTGCCCCAGACACGACTAAAAACGACCAACTCAATGTTTCCTTGCAGATCTTCGATCGTCACAAAGCCCATCGGTTTTCCGCTGCGCGTCTGATACGGTCGGACGTGACTGACCTCACCGGCGACGACCACCGTTTGCCCGTGAATGGCATCTTCCAACTCAACGCTGTAATGTGTGACGATTTCGGACAGCGTTTCTACATAGGGCGTTAATGGGTGATCGGAAACATACACGCCAAGGAGTTCCTTTTCCCAGCGCAGCTGACGACGACGGGGAATATCCACCATTGCGGTCGCGAACTCCGGGCTTTCCGTTCCAACTGCAGACGAATCGAAAAACGTCATTTGGCCAACTTCAGCGGCACGAAAGTGAGAAGCGGATATCGCCACCAAACGCTCGACTGATTCGAGAACCACTGCACGGTCGGCTATAGAATCAAGAGCGCCAACGCGGGCCAGGCTTTCGATGGCGCGACGGCCGATCTGTCGCAAGTCTACACGCTGGGCGAAATCCGCCAGGTTCTCAAAGGCTCCGTCGGCATCCCGCACAGCGATGATTTTCTCGATCGCGCTCTCTCCTACGTTTTTAATCGCACCCAATCCGAAGCGAATCGCCCCTTTGTTGTTCTCATCCGCCGTGCTTTCAATCCGAAAATCAAGACCACTCTGGTTGATATCAGGCGGCAAGACATCGAATCCTCGACGCCTGCAGTCGGAGATATAAAGTGAAACCTTGTCGCTGTCGTGTTTAAAGACGGATAACAAAGCCGTCATATACTCCATCGTATAGTGCGCTTTGAGGTACGCCGTTTGGACGCAAATCACGGCATAGTCTGCAGCGTGGCCTTTGGGAAAACCGTAGCGAGCAAAGGTCTCCCATTGATCGAAAATGGTATTGGCTGTGTTTTCCGGAATGTTGTTTTCGACGGCACCTTCGACAAAGGAACTGCGATGTTGGCTTAAAACAGCTGCCTTTTTCTTCGCAACAGCCTTACGAAGGTTGTCCGCCTCGGAAGCCGAATAGCCGGCCAGGTTCATGGCCGTGTACATAATCTGCTCTTGATAGACAGTGATTCCGTATGTCTCTTTCAAGATCGGTTCCAACGCAGGATGGAGATAGTCGATATTCTCTAACCCCTGCATGCGGCGGATGTAATCGGGAATTTTCTCGATCGGGCCAGGTCGATACAGCGCTACCATGGCGACAACATTCGCCAGTTCGCGCGGTTTCATCTCGATTAAATTGCGACGCATCCCCGCGCCTTCGACCTGAAAGACCCCCAATACATCCCCCCGTCCCAATAAGGCGTAGGTATCCGGATCGTCGAGGGGGATGGAATGAATATCCAGATCGATGCCATGATTTTCACGGATCAGACGACAGGCTCGCGCCATGACCGTGAGTGTCGAGAGACCGAGGAAATCCACCTTGAGTAACCCCAGCGAGTCGAGCACATTCATTTCGAACTGGGTCACGGAGCCAATCGGATTATCGTCCTGGTGCCCTCCCGTCGGCCGATGTAAGGGAATGTATTCCGTGATGGGCAAATCGGTGATGATAACGCCCGCGGCGTGTGTGCCGGCGTTACGAACGACACCTTCGAGTTGAGCGGCCGTGTCGATCAACTCCCGCAGGTAGGCGGTTTCGGCGCAAGCCTCACGCAACGAATCAACCGACTCAATCGCTTCGGGAATGGTGACCGGTTTCCCGGGGATATTGGGCACCATCTTGGCAATGCGATCGACTTCTGGAAGCGGGATATCCAGTACACGTCCGACATCCCGAATCGCTGCGCGTGCGCCCAACGTGCCGAAAGTGATGATCTGCGCCACACGATCTCGCCCGTATTTGTTGGCCGTATACTCCAACATCTTCCAGCGTAAATCGTCCTGGAAATCAAGATCGATGTCCGGCATGGAGACACGTCCCGGATTTAGGAAGCGCTCGAAAATCAAGCCGTGCTCGATGGGGTCTACGAGCGTAATTCCAAGGCAGTAAGCTACAATCGAACCTGCCGCCGAGCCTCGTGCGTTGTACCAGATACCCTCTTCGCGTGCGTACCGACACAAATCCCAAACGATGAGAAAGTAAGTATCGAAACCCATATCATGAATGATGGAAAGTTCGTATTCCAATCGCTCCTGATAAACACGATCCAAAGCATGTTCACCATAGCGATCGCGCAAGCCTGCGTCACACAACTCCCGCAGGTAGGACTGCGGCGTATATTCCTGCGGCACTTCGAAATTGGGCAGACGATATCCCTTGAAATCGAGATCGACGTTGCACCGCTCGGCGATCAGGAGCGTATTCTCCAACGCACCAGGTACATCCCCAAAGAGCTGCTCCATTTCCTCCACCGGCCGTAGATAATACGACGGATCGGTCATGCGCATACGATCCGGATCGCTTCGAAGGGCTCCGGTTTGGATACAGAGCATGATATCCTGCAGGGCTGCATCTTGTGGGTTTACGTAATGCACGTCATTGGTGGCGATGAAATGCGCTTGATAGTGTTTTCCGAGTTCTATCAGCTTCTGATTGACAGCGGGCAGCTCGGGAATGTCGTGATGCTGCAGTTCAAAGAAGAAGCGATCTCGGCCAAACACATCGAAATACCAATCGAGACGCTTACGGGCATGCTTCTCTCGACCATGCTGCAGTGCCCGCGGAACCTCCCCCGACATACAGCCAGTTGTGCAGATCAACCCTTCATTGTGTTCGGCGAGAAAATCGCGGTCGATACGAGGCCGGTAATAAAAACCGTCCAGCTGTGCTGCTGTGGCGATCTTGAGTAGATTCTTGTAACCCGTTTGATTCTCAGCGAGAAGTAGAAGATGAAAGGATCGCCCGTCCAATTTTGAATCGCGATCCTTCATGCCGCGGGCGGCGAGGTACGCTTCCATACCAATGATCGGCTTTATACCGACTTTGCGCGCCTGCTGATAAAAGGATACGACCCCAAACATGGTGCCGTGATCCGTCAGGGCTAGGGCCGGCATATCGAGCTCCGCCGCCCGTCGCACCAGTTTTGGGATACGGCTCAGGCCATCCAGCAAGGAATACTCAGAATGAACGTGCAAGTGGACAAATGACATCAGCAACCTGAGTCCTTGAGGATGTGAGGCATTATAGCGCATCCTCCAAGTCTCGCGCTAGTCCGCTACATTAAATTTTGAAAATTTTTAAGGTTCATTGTGTTGCTTTCACATCGAGCATAACTTGTGTACAAAAAAGCCAACCGAGAATCATAAAGGAGTGATCCGAAATCACTCCTTTATGATTCTCGTCCGTTGAACGGACAGTCTTATGGAGGATCCAATCTCGAGTCGATCACACTCGCGCTTCGTGAACCAAAGCGCGTTGACTACTCAGCCTTCATCTCCTCAGATTCCCCTGAGGCTTGTGCAGGAGCAGATCCTGCTGCTTCCACTACACTCGGCGCGCCGAATTCGGATTCGACGTACGGGTAGGTTCGTGTACCAAAACGGGTCAGCAAGACCGCACCCAAACCGAAAGCGCCCACCAGTAACGAGAAGAGAAAACCGACGCATGGGACGAAAACAATACCACCAACGACCAGACTGAGTACGAGCGCGCCCAATCCCGCGGACAAGACCGGTTGGAAATCCTGATTCAACGCTTTTTCAAGGCGTTCTCCAACCTGGTAACCTAGGGCGACCACACCAAATACCCACGCCAAACCGAAAATCAGGAACCCAAAAAGGGAAACCGGTATCAGACATATCGTGATGATTAGGAATGTCAAAACAGGCATAACAACGAAAAGGGTAAGCAATCCCATTCCTCCGGAAGCGACGGGCTGTTTGGCCACGACTTCGGCGGTCGTACGAATATTCTTTGGCCAGAACACCACCATGATCACAGCGATCGCCGTTATCAGGAAACTCATGAAGAGGTACGACAACACCCGCGCTTCAACACTCATGCCAATGTTCGGTACAGCGAACACGGGGAATTGATCGAACTCAAATTCGAAATTCTCAAAATCGTAAGGAATTACAAAATCAGAACCACTGATCACTTCGCCCTCGATTTGAGCATCATTGGCATTCAGGTTTCCACCCAACGTTGCCACATCCCCTCGGATTAACGCGGCCGGGCCAAGATTCGTGTTTCCACCAAGAATGATCACATCGCCATCGATCTGGCCGTAAACGTCAAGATTGCCGCCAAGCACGAGGACAGAACCTGTAACACGTGACTCCTCCTCCAGATATGCAGCACCACCGATGATGGCCAGGTCTCCATCGAGGACATCTCCGCTTTCGAGACGATACGTGCCTCCAATCACAACACGGCCATCCGAAGACTCACTTGCCAATGCGGGCGTCGGAGCAGCAAAAGTCAGCAGAACGATCAAACCCACAATTGCGGATAAACGTTTCATCTTACAACCTCCTACGAACCGGTAAAATGCCGAGACGATATATCGAAGCGAACCACAAAGCAACCATTAAAAACAGCGCCAAGGGAATAGCGATCCGAAGTCCTAACGGTATACTGGCGATCGCACTCCCAAGGATCGTAGACAAAACTTCGCCAGCCAGACTCAAATGCACGATTGCGTCGGAAACACTCTCAAACCAGGCGATAAACTGTGGTGCCACCAATTGAAGCAATGGCAACAGACGAGCACCAACAACCAACAGTAGCAGTACGAGGCCGATAGAAAATGTGGCAATGGTGGATGTGTTCTCTCTTTGACGTTCGATCTTACGCTTCCGCGCCAGGCGCGCCCGCCAACGATTGGTGAAACCCAGCTGGGGTGAAATCGTCACAGCGGTGCAGAAGTGCTCTTCTACAGCACGCAGTGCTTTTGCAATCGCGGCGCATCGCGGACAAGATGCAAGATGGTCTTGTAGCAATTGCGCCTCATCTTCAGAGAGTGCCTCTTGCTCGTATAACCATTTTTCAAAGGGCTGATGCTTCATCATGTCTACCTCGCCTTGCAAAAATACTGGCTTCCCGATCCATCCATTGCTTCGCGACCTCGCGTCGAGCTCTGTGTAATCGACTTTTCACGGCCGATACGCTGAGGGAGAGTGTATGCGAAATCTCCTCATATGACATTTCATACCAATAGCGCAATACAATTGCTGCTCTGTCTTTGTCACCCAATTGTTCTAGAAGTACACGGATCGAGGCCTCGGTTTCGGATCGAGCAAGCATGGCTTCCGGGCCAGGCTTGCTGTCAGGTTTTTCCTGGCTTGGGAGTAGATCTTCAAAAGACATCGTCAGGATTCGCCTCTTCCGCAGACGGTCGATACAATGATGGGAAGCGATGGAAAGCAGCCAGGTTGTAAACGATCGTTTTGTATCGTAGCTGCCGATGCCTTGGTAGGCTTTAAGGAAGGATTCCTGCGCAGCATCTTCTGCCTCCGCTCCATCACCCAACATCCGGTAACAAAGGTTGTAAACAGGCGCCTGGTACGCTTCGACCAAACGTGCGAACGCATCATCATCGCCTTGCACAGCAAGACCGATCCATTCCTGTTCCTGTGTACGATCCGGCATACCCTTCTCTTTATCTGCGCCCGTTTCTACTTCCTATACGTAGAGTTACCCTTGGGGTTGCATGATTTTACACGATCCTAAGTAAACGCAGTAGAACAAGGTTTGTATGATATTCAATACATTGAAAAACCACATGGGATTGCCGGGTCTGCCAAAATGCGAACGACGGCCACCCGATTCTTACAGCTCCACCCTGAATTGTGTCTCATACAACTGAGCATACTTCCCACCCATCGAGAGCAGTTCATCATGACGCCCACGCTCAACTAGTCTTCCTTTATCCAGAACCAGAATCTGATCCGCGCCGATGACCGTGCTGAGTCGATGGGCGATCACAAAGGATGTTCTACCCTGCATGACGAGTTCCATCGCCTGCTGAATAAGCGCTTCGGATTGTGAATCGAGATGACTGGTTGCCTCATCCAGAATCAACACTCTGGGATCTTTCAATAAAACACGCGCGATGGCCACGCGTTGTTTTTCACCGCCCGAAAGGCGGTATCCGCGCTCCCCCACAAGTGTATCGTAGCCATGAGATAGCGATTGAATGAAATCGTGGATATTCGCTGCCCGACAAGCATTCTCAAGATCCGCCTGACTCGCGTTGGTTCTGGCGTATCGCAGGTTATCCGCCAGCGTCGTGTGAAACAGGTAGGTTTCCTGCGTTACCATGCCGATACTTTCGGCTATTGAATCAATCGCCAGGTCCCGTAAATCATGGTCGTCGAGAAGAATACGTCCCTGCGTTGGATCGTATAACCTGGGAATCAAGTAAGTTATTGTCGTTTTTCCGGCACCGCTCGGACCGACAAGCGCAGCCACCTCGCCTGGATTAATCTCAAAATTAACCTCTCGAAGCGCATAACGAATTTCATCCTCATCTTCAGGCAAGGGAGCAAGCATGTTTTTGGCGGGAATTTCCGGAATTACATACGCAGCTTGCCCTCCCCAGCGGAAGCGCCGTACATCTTCCAGACCAACAATCCCATCTCGAGTCCCTCGATAACTGAAACTTACATTTTCAAAGCGGATATGGCCTTCCGATTTCTGCAGAACAAACGCATTGGGACGATCCTGGATTTCGATCGGCAAGTCAATGACCTCAAAGACCCTTTCGAAACTTACCATCGACGTCGCAAACTCAACCCGAGCGTTGGTCATGGCCATGAGTGGGCCATATAGGTCACTTAAGTACGCGCTAAAGGCAACGATCGTTCCGATGGTGAAGGCACCTTGTAACACCAGATGCCCTCCCGCCCAAAAAACCAAAGCTGTCCCGATCGCGCTAGATAAACTCAGGGCCAGATGAAACCAACGGCCGATCACTGCCTGGCGCACGCCGATGTCGCGTACATCAGCCGCTCGCTCGCTAAATCGATTCGTCTCGAATTTGTGGCGTCCAAATATCTTTACCAACAACGCGCCACTTATGTTCAGGGTTTCGTTCATCAGTGCATTCATGCTTGCGTTGAGATCCATCGATTCCCGCGCAATCTTTCGCAGTACTTTTCCAACCCTACGAGCCGGTAAAACAAACAACGGAAGAATGGCGATGCCTAACAAGGTCAGGCGCCACTCGAGCGAAAACATCAAAACCATTGTAGCGATCAAGGAGAATATATTGCTGACGATCGTAATCAGTGTTCCTGTAACGGCACGCTGTGCGCCGATCACATCGTTATTCAAGCGGGACATCATTTCACCCACCTGCGTGTTCGTATAAAACCGCAAACTCATGCGCTGTAAATGGGCATAAACAAACCGGCGAAGGTCGAAAATAATACCTTCACCAATCCGCGCGGAGGTATAGCGCTGGACCACCCCGAGCAATCCTCTCACCAGCGGAACGATGACCATGCCCAACGCCAGCAAGTTTAGGCGCATACGATCGTTTTGTGGAATGGCTTGATCGATTAAGTCCCGGAAAAGCAGGGGGGGAATAAGGGCGAGCAGGGAGATGACCAGCATGGTGATCAGTACGATGGCGACGCCCTTCCAATACGGAGAAGCGAAATCAGCCACCCGGCGCAACAGCGCGCGACTGACATCTGGTCGATCTTGATCTTCATCATAGCGGATGTAAGACCGCCATCCACCTCCATGCATTCTCATTCGTTTAAACCTCGTTCAAAATACGTGGAACCGCGCAGCCCGAGGAATTATATCGCAGCATCGAGCTCCGCTTTCACTGTGCAGTGAATACCATTATCCATATCCATCCGCAATTCTCCCTCTTCACACGATGTTAAGTTTAAAAAATACGCCCCCTTTTCCTGATAAGAATCGCGCCTATCGTGACTTCTTTTCACGTTCAATAGAATTTTTCGCTGCAGAACTGTTAAAAGGTGACGAAGGTGGATAGGCCGAAACACTCATTCGACCATGGAAGGATTAATCTACCATACTGTCCGGGAACACTTCTTTAACAATACCATCGGTGTCGAGATAAGGAAGGATAGACAGATCATCCATGATAACTATATTCTCAAAAGCATGTACAACTTCAGCGTTGATCAAGGGAGGAGCAACATTGGGAACCATACACTTCGTGGAATAAAAAATGTGAGGCTGGGCGGATATCAATTCGGATTTCTTTATCTCGACTTCCAACCACACATTTTTACGCACATCATTGGAATAGAATGCATAATCTTCGGGAAAGCATTGGTCCATCATCCCGTTCCCCAGGCCGAAGTAGATGGGTGTGTTGTCGACCTTGAGAACCCCTTGTGGGACGTGAGATCCATGCCCGATAACCAGATCGGCACCTTGTTGAACCGCCGCCAGTGCAAACTCGACTTGATTCTGTGTGACACCCCTTTCAAATTCCTTCCCGCTATGAAATGTGACGATGAGGAAATCTACTTCCGTTCTCAATGCTCGCATGTCTTCTTCAAGGATAAGCAGATCCATGGGCACGACCCCGGAGTGTTCCGAATTCGCAACCCATGCATTGATAATCACATTCGTGTCGGCGTACGCCAAGATCCCGATCACCGTTCCGTTGATCTCCACAACGTACGGCTCTCGTGCAACAGACAAATTCTCACCAACACCGAGAACACCGATCCCTGCCTCTGAGAGCCGTGCTGTCCCACGTTGCATGCATGGCTCGCCCAAATTCATTGAATGATTATTGGCCTGATTAATAACCAACTTCATATCATCGAGTTCGGATTGAAGATCGAACAAGGATGCAGGCGTTACCCAAAGAATATTGCTTCCACGAGGTTCCAGGACAACTCCGCTGTTCAACGGGTCGCACAAACTACCTTCAGCATTGAACAGCACAAGATCTGTATCTCGAAATAACGGCAGCAGGTTCACAAATGAATCGACCAGAGGGATATGCCAATCCGGATTGTCCCCCCAACGGCCTTCGTTTACATCGCCGCCAAAAATCATGCGCACGGAATCCAGTTCCTCTGTAAACTCTTCTTCAGCATCAAATACAATGGAAGACAATTTACCCACTATTGGATCTGGCGTAGCTAAAACAACTAATTCGATTTTCTCCATGGGTTCAGTGGAACGGATTTGGGTCGGGGAAACGGATGCTACCTCAAGCGGCTGCGTACCTGCGTACGCTAAGACGGGATAAAACGATATGACAACGACGAATGAGAACATAACACTCAATCCGATGCCCATTATCAAGTAAAGATGATGCTGCGATCTGGTATAACCAGTATCCACGCGAATAACCTATCTGATTCTCACTGTCGATCGAGAAGTCCTACCGGCGCAGGCAGGCAAGATCTAATCCGGTCTAAAAATATAAATCCCTGGATCATTATTGAACCATTGACTGACCTCTTTTTCATAGGGGAAATATCTCCCAATACAAGATACGAACGTTTACGTCGAAATTCAATCCTCAACGCCCAGGAATCTACTCAGCAGCCGTAATCACATCCCGAACGAAATAACGCGAGAATGTTCAAATACGCTCTTTTGAAAAAGCCCGAAGGAAGCGGTTGAGATAGTTACATCCCCTGTATCGAGGTATTATACTGCGCGGTATTAACTTCCGCCGTGTCTTACATGTTTCAAAACATGATCTCCCAAGGGAACTTGCGGCAACGATGAGTATGTCAATTCGAGCATCGATTGCCCCTCGATTGATCTAATCAACATGGAAAACACTCCTTCGCTTTCCAGATATCCAATTACCGACATCCGAATGAAGGATGGGAGTCCCTACTGGTTGAAAGACTCGACGAGTGCAATAAGGGGCTCCTACGCACTCGTTATTCAATTGAAAAAAATCATGCCAACTAACGATCGGCCGTCTGGGTCAGCAGCAATTCTCCCCCGGATTCTATATCTACACTGGCAGCGCACTGGGTTCATGCGGGATTCAGGCAAGAGTCCAACGTCATCTCCGCTATTCCAAAGCGAAACCACCGCATTGGCACGTGGATAGACTCCTTGATGTGGGTAATATAATTGAAGTGTGGTGGAAACCCGGAACGCAACCTATGGAGTGTCCATGGGCCGCCAGGCTTGCCACAATCGGCAGTATCCACATTCCTGGCTTCGGTGCCTCGGATTGTCGCTGCCCTGGACACTTGGTGCATTTCAAAGATCGACATGAAATCTCAGCGGGATTCCGGTTATTAGGAAGTGATGATTGATCTCAGGAGACAGGAAACTTGCTTGCGTCCCAACCTGACTGACAGGAAAGAGAAAAGATGGACAAGCAGATACTAATCCGCGCAGGTGAAATATCGGCGCTTGCGCGTTTGTTCGAAAATGAAACTGCCAAAACGATCTGGGAAGCGCTTCCACTGGATGGAATTGTCCACCGCTGGAGAGATGAAATTTATTTCGATATTCCCGTCGTCATTCCGGAATCCGATGACGCCCGCCAAGTGATGCAGATCGGTGAACTGGGGTATTGGCCTTCAGGGTACGCATTCTGCATCTTTTTCGGCCCCACACCCGTCAGCGAGGACCAGTCCCCAAAGGCGTATTCCAACGTCAATCCCTTTGGCATGATCGAAGGAGATCCACTCGTTTTCACCAGGATCAACAATGGCACATCCATCACGGTGATCCGGAAGGATGGACAAGCATCAAATCAAAATGCCGAACCGAATGAGTAACGTTGAAGCGAAACGATTTCAGTAGGCATACAAATTCCCGTAAGGCCGCGATGAATATGGGATGAGTTTGGTGTATCGATCCTTGAGAAGATTTTTCACGCTCAAACCCACATCTTTACAGTACTCACGCAGGTTCTCTTCGAGTGTCGTCATGTCATCATCTGTTGACTCACGAATACCAACTTCCTTACCCACCTGGTAATCCTGCACTTCCCCGCGAATATAGATCGTCCCGGCATGCATACCGGTGCCAACATAATTGCCCACACATGAGCGGCCATTCTCCTGATCGAGTCCTAACACGATAATCATCCCGCCTGCCATGTATTCGCCCAGAAAGTCCCCCGCGCCGCCGCCGATCACGATCACCGGCTGCTTATCCTGGTAAGATTTCATGTGAATTCCCACCCGGTAACCCACATTCCCGCGCACGAAGAGCTTCCCGCCTCGTATGGCATAACCCAGGATGTCACCCGCATCCCCGTTGACGATTACCTTTCCGGCGTTCATCGTGTTGCCCACTCCATCTTGTGCATTATCACTCACTTCAATCGTTGGGCCATCCATAAAAGAAGCCAGCGCATTTCCCGGAACACCGTTGATGGCAATATGGACCTGTCCTTTCAAACCGCCACCGATGTAACGCTGACCGTTAACCGCATCCAGGCGAATATTCTGCTCTCCCGCTTCAACCGCCTGGCGGATTTTCTGATTGAGTTCTCGATAGTGAACGCCCTTTGCGTTGATCTTCATAGATACACCCCTTCGCCCTCCACAAGATGTTTGCGATATTCCTTGGGAAGGGAGATCAATCCGAAATCTTCGCTTAAAAGCACATCCCGGAAGCCACTCACATCGATTTGCTCCCGAATCAAACCGGTGTAAATGCCAGCGCGGTCGATGTCACCCACCATGATCGTGCCGACGATGACACCGTCCCGCAGCACAATTTTCTTATAGGTATCCCGTATGCGATCGAAATGCTTGAGTACTTCGAAACCATTCTCGCCGGCTTGAAGAATACCGACCGATATCGTGGGGATGTCGAACAGCTCGATGGAATTCATGGCAAAACTGCCCGGGTAGGATTTACAACCTCCCGCCATATTGCAGCCCGCAACCCAACCTTGCTTGTAGGCATTCGGCCAAATGGCGATCGGCCGCACCTTGTTGAGCAGAACATCTCGCACTTCGACGACATCTCCGGCAGCGTAGACATCCTTTACTGTGGTCTGCATTTGCTCATCGACCTGGATGCCTCTACCGTATTCGATGGGAGTTCCTTCGATCAGTGACAGATTCGGACGAACGCCAATGCCGAAGATCACCATCTGGCAATCGATGCGGCGATGATCCTTGAGCACGACACCGCCGATCCGATTCTTATACTGCAGGATTCGTTCGACGGTGTTTTGGGTAACCAAAGCGATTCCTTTTTGTATTAACCTGCGTTGTACGATTTCCGAGGCCTTTTCGTCAAAATTGGCGCTCATGACGCGATCCATGAGTTCGATAACCGTTACCTCAAGGCCGAGTTCATTCAACGCCTCGGCCGCTTTGAGACCGATCAAACCACCGCCGATCACCACAACACGAGAAACCGGGTAGGTCTCTAGATACTGGTTGATCGAATTGGTATCTTCCCATTCCATCATGGTAAAAACGCCCTTCAAATGCGCACCATCAACTTGTGGGATTATGGGAGCCCCGCCTACTGCAACGAGCAGTTTTTCGTAACCGATTTGTTCCCCGCTGTCCAATGTAAGCTGCCGTTCGTCGACATCCAGGGCCGTCACTTTTTCTCCGAGCAAGGGGCGGACACGCATGCGTTCGTAGAAATCCACATCACGATAATACATGCGCGCTTCATCTACATGGCCTGCAAGCAAATACGTGATCAGCGGACGTGAATACACCCGATACGGCTCTTTGGATATGACAACAATCTCGCCCGATTCGTCTTCTGAGCGGATGGCTTCGACAGCACCGATAGCTGCGGCGGAATTTCCAATAATGACATATTCCATATCTTTACCTCTCTTCAAAGGTGATCGCTTCGTTGGGACAATTTCGAACACAGACCGGGACTTCCTCTCCCTGACACAGGTCACATTTCGAAGCCACTTGTTTTATTTCCATATCGCGTTTGATCACCCCAAAGGGACAAACCATGACGCACATCCAGCAGCCCACACATTTTTCCTGATCGCATAGAATGGCGTTCGTCTCCGGATCACGATGCATTGCGCCGGTGATACAAGCCTCCACACATGGCGCTTCTTCGCAATGTCGGCATTGCAGCGCAAATGAAAGATATCCTTGTTCTTCCACCACAAGCCGTGACATGGCGCGCGGGAATTCTTCCTTGAAGGCCTTCACGATTTTCTTCGACTCTGAATGGTGCACGAGGCAGTGAATTTCACACAACCGGCACCCGATGCAGTACTCCTCGTGGATGTATATTCGCTTCATGTATTTCTCCTGGATTGCTTCGTTACCATGCCTCTCCGGCTGACTTGATACCCAAGATGTCAAGCTCGTTTTGGGTCATGCCGACACCCCGCAAGTGTTCGCGATTCCCCCGCAGACTCTCGATGGCGTTGATCCCCATGCCGCCCAACATCTCTTTGATCTCCAGCGACCAGCCATGCAACAAATTTACCAGCCGTCTCTGGGCGATATTGGGGTTGAGACGCTTGGTGAGGTACGGATCCTGGGTAGCGATGCCCCAGTTGCACTTGCCCGTGTAACACTTCTGACAGAGATGGCATCCCATTGCCACGAGCGCCGCTGTTGCGATGTAGACCGCATCGGCGCCGAGAGCAATCGCCTTGACGATATCGGCGCTGTTGCGAAATCCTCCACCGGCGATGATCGAAGCTCGGTGTCGAATTCCCTCTTCCCGCAGCCTGCGGTCGACGGCGGCGATGGCCAATTCAATCGGAATCCCCACATGATCTCGGATCATGGTGGGCGCTGCGCCGGTTCCACCGCGCAAACCATCGATGGCCACGATATCCGCCCCGGCGCGAATGATCCCGCTGGCAATCGGCGCCACATTGTGAACTGCGGCGATTTTGCGATAGCCGGTGGCTTCTTTCAATGCAAATATCAGCTGGCGCAGATCCTCGATGGAGTAGATGTCGTGATGAGGCGCAGGCGAAATCGCGTCTGTTCCAACCGGGATCATACGCGTCTGGGAGATCTCCTCACTCACTTTCTCCCCCGGCAAATGTCCGCCGATGCCTGGCTTCGCTCCCTGACCGATCTTGATTTCGATCGCCGCGGCAACATCCAGGTATTCGGCGTGGACGCCGAAACGCCCGGAGGCGACCTGCGCGATCGTGTTTTCGCCATACGGGTAAAAATCTTTGTGCAGTCCGCCCTCTCCGGTGTTGTAAAACGTGCCAACCGTTTGTGCCGCCGTCGCCAGCGCCAAACACGCGTTGTAGCTGATCGAGCCGTAGGACATCGCCGAGAACAGAATCGGCGTATCTATCACCAGCTGCGGACTTAATTCCGTCGTAAGATCGAAACCTTCCCCTGTGCGCTTGAAATCGACTCGCTCGGGTTTGCTTCCCAAATGCGTGCGCAATTCCATTGGCTCTCGTAAGGGATCGATCGACGGATTGGTGACCTGTGAGGCATTGAGCAGCATGCGGTCAAAATAGGATGGCAGCTGCCGGTCACATCCCATCCCGGTCAGCAGCACACCGCCCGATTCCGCTTGCTTGTAGATGTCCTTGATCACACGAGCTGTCCAGTTGGCGTTCGTTTTGAAATCACTCGGATTCTGCGTGATCGTGATCGCATTCGTCGGACACAAGGTGGCGCAGCGATGGCATCCGACACAGTTGCGTTCGTTGCTGACAATGCAATCGTCGTCCTCGTCGTACACGTGACAATCGTTCGCACATTGACGCACACAAACCTGGCAGACAATGCATCTTTCCGGGTCCCGTTCGATCCGAAATTCTGAAGGATATAGTGATAATGACACGATTCCAAACCTTCTCTTCTGAAATTATTTTGAATTCTGCAATTGAAACAAAGCCATTCTTTGCAGCGAAGCGGCAGTCTCCTGCTGCTGCGGTGATTTCAACAAACCAATTACCGGTTCGCCCGCCCTTGGCATCCAGACCTTCTCAGGCTGCGGGCAGATTTCGCGAATTGCCGAATCCTCACTGGCAATGTAGAGCGTCTCACCATCTCGTGCAGCAATCAAGGGCCTCAACTTCATACGGTCGCTCAATCCCACGATGCCATGGGTATGTCCAATGACGACAGCAAAGGGTCCGTTAACAAGCGCACTCGCATACACCGCCCGGAGGGTGCGGTAGATTTCTCGCTGCTGCTCATCCATGCGCTCGATTTCGTCCCAGAAATGTGCGCAAACGATCTTTGCCGCGATCTCAATTGGTAATTGATGCTTGCGGATCAACAAATCGAAAAGATAGGCCAGGACCTCCGTATCCGTGTAGCAGGTACATTGATAGCCGAAGTGCTCCAGATAGCGTTTGTTGATCCCATAGGAGGAAATTTCGCCGTTGTGCACCACGGTCCAATCCAGCAAACTGAACGGGTGCGCACCACCCCACCATCCCTGGCTGTTTGTTGGAAACCTTCCATGCCCCGTCCAGGTATACGCCTCATACTCATCCAGGCGGTAATACTCACCAATGTCTTCAGGGAACCCGACTCCTTTGAAGACGCCCATGTTCTTCCCGCCGGAAGCGACGAAGGCGCCCTCGATCCTGGCATTGATCTCCATCACGATACGAACGATCGCATCCTCTTCATCGCCACCTTGGATCGATTCCGGTTTCAACTTCAAAAAATAACGCCAGAGAATGGGAGGGTTGGAAACAAACGCGTTTTGCCGCGTGGGAATGGGCTCATCCATTTCGATGATGCACTTCGTCTCGAAATACGCCTCAGTCTTCGTTTTTGACTCCGGGTGGTCGTAAAGCATATGAAATGCATAGCAATCAGCTCGCTCCGGGTAGATACCGTAAGCAGCAAATCCGCCACCCAGGCCATTACCCCGTTCATGCATGGTGGTCATGGCGGTGATGATGCGATCACCGGGAACGACCTTGCCGTTTTCGTTGACAAATCCGACGATACCGCAGCCGCTGATATCCTTTTCGTAAAATTGACCCATTCCAACCTCCCAAACCCGTCAGATTAAAATTTAAAAGACGCCACGGCATTCTTTCAATCCGTTGGCGTCTTTGCCTAACTCAACGTCTTCGTTAATAAACAGCCGAGGTCCCCGTACGGACAACCTCGGCCGCAACACGTCATTGTGTTAGGCGTATGATATCTGAAAAATCCGAATTGTCAAGTATTTCCGATAAGAACAGTCTACGATTTCAATTCGTTCGCCAAAATTACTGCTTCGGCGATTTCACGCATCGAACGGCGGGAGTTCATACTCTTCTTGCGGATCATCTGGAAGGCTTCCTCTTCCGGAAGACCAAAATCCTTCATCAACAACCCCTTGGCGCGTTCGATCAATTTACGCGATTCCAATTCCTCCTGGATGACTTTCGAGCGTACCATTAATTCTGTATTCTCGATACAGATCGCGGCCTGGTTGGCAACGGTGGTCAGCATATCCTGTTCGGTATCCGAGAAATTATGTTTATGGGACGTGTAGCAATTGATCACCCCGATGACTTTGTCGCGAACCTTCATGGGAACGCTGAGCATGGAGCGAAGCCCCATTTTCCTTGCCAATTCCTTTTCCTTGTAACGAGGTTCCTTCAAGACATCTATAATGACCGCCGGCTGATCCCGTTGGGCGACGTAACCCACAACACCTTCTCCCAGCTTGAGATTTCGTTCTTTGAGATAATCCTTATTCATCGTTTGCGTAGCACGCACGCGCAGGCATTTTTCGTCTTCTTCGATCAGCCAGAGCGAACACACCTGGGAGTTCATCGCCTGGGCGGTAACCGTCACGATGAGACGCAGAACGTCTTCAATGTAGCGGTCGGAGGAGATGGCCGTGCTGATCTCTTTCAAAGCCTGGATCTGCTCTGCATATGAAATGTCAAGCGCTTCAGGCAAACGAATTTCTCCTTATCGTTCTTCGAATCGGATTTGTATTGCATGGATTATGGCAGGAAAGTGAACTTCTCTCAGACACGCTGATAAAAAACAGCGTTGATGCTGCAAAGAATTTTATCTGATTTATCTCATTTCCTTAACCATATACGTTCCCGCCAGTTCATAATCCATCTTCTGATAATAACCCCGAGTTCCCAGCGCTGCAATTACCGCAATTTTATTGTACCCTGCGTGACGCGCAATCGCCTCTACGCGCTGCATGAGATCCATTCCCAGTCCGGCGTGTTGGGCAGCGCCTTCTGCATTCTCACCGACTTCAAGCGATTGGCCATAGATATGCAGCTCTCGAACCAGTGCGCAGTTCGCTAATTCAGGCAAACCGGTATCCGCTGACGAAGGACCGGGCAGCGAGAGTCGCAGGTATCCCGCCAGCCGATCGTTTGAAGTTACGATAGAGAGAAAATGTTCCTCTGCGCCACTCGCTCGGTAAATCTGATCCTGAATATCGAGTTGATTTGTATCGATCCGATGACCACGAACTTCCCGACATCGAATACATTGGCATCTTTCGCCTCGTCGTTTCAACTCCCGCTGGATATCTTGCCGCAGACTGGTGCGTTTATTCCCCGCGACGACATTATCCGAGGGGATATCACGCACAATACGATTGACCCGACAGTAGCGCGGGATGAGTGGTTTGATCTCCGCAATCAATGCCACGAGTTCTTCCGTGGTATACGGGGAGTACTCACCCCACTCCCAAAGTTGATAGAGCTCAGTATTTTCGAGTAATTGGCAGGGATAGATCTTGATCTCATCCGGACGCAATCCAGGATCGTCCCAGAGACGAGCGAAATCCTCTGCGTCTGATTCAAGCGTCGCGCCGAGCAAATTAGGCATCCAATGCAGCACGGTCTTAAAACCCGCCGCTCGCAGCAAACCCATCGCCTTTCGGGTCGCCTCGACGGAATGTCCGCGTTTATTCAGCACCAGGATTCGATCGTCCTGGCTCTGGCTGCCCATCTGCACCTTCGTCACGCCCAGGGCGCGCAAGCGGGCGATTTCCGTGCGGTCGATCGTATCCGGGCGCGTCTCAACGACCAGACCCACATTGCGGTGTTTAGCGCTTACGTTGGCAATTTGTGCTTCCTGCAGCGAATTCGCTTCGAACCCATTCATCACGTCCAGGCAGCGTTTTAAGAACCACTCCTGATAATCGGCTGGGTAAACGCTCCAGGTTCCCCCCAAGACGAGCAGCTCGATCTTATCCGTCGGATGACCGATGGCTTCCAGCGCTTCGATGCGGGCGTTGGTCTGGTCGAAGGGGTCGAAGCCGTGATGTACGGCACGCATGGCGCCGGGTTCGTCCGGCAGATACGACTTGGGAACGCGGTTATCCAATGGGCAAAAGATACACTCACCGGGACATGGGTAGGGTTTGGTTAACACGGTGACCGTCGTCACACCGGAGAGCGTGCGTCCCGGTTTCATGCGGATACGTGACAGTAAGGAAGGATCTTCCTCCATTTCCCCCTTCCCAATAAGTTCACGATAGACCTGTACGATCATCGGCTTGCCGACGTATCCCCCCGAAGGCAGTGGATTTCCACGGATCGCCTCCAGCACGTCGCACCCTTCGATAACTTCGTCCAGGATCTTGCGCGCCTGCCGAAGCTGCTCGGAGGAATAATCACGTGCTTCATACCAAGCCTTATCGCGTCCCATAACGTATAATCCCAATATGCGAGACGAAGTGGTTCAAGAGCTGAACCGTCTCAATCGAGGATTCTACCAAACCTTTGCCGCATCCTTTTCAGAAACTCGAGCGAGGCTCCAGCCTGGTGTTGCACGCACATTGGATCGAATCGCCGATTCTGAATCCGTCCTCGATCTTGGCTGCGGGAATGGAGGCGTGGCGCGCCATCTCGCCCAACGCGGCCACCAGGGAGTGTACTACGGATTCGACAGCAGCTCTGCGTTAATCGAAATTGCGCAAAAGGACTGCCCGCACCCACAGGCCAATTTCTTCGTTGCGGATTTAGCCGAGCGAGATTGGCCGCAACGCTTTCCAGAGTCGTTCGATCAGATTTGCGTATTCGCCGTGCTGCATCACATCCCCGGCGAGGAATTGCGGATTCAAATTCTGACTCAGATTCATAGCTTACTATCCGCAGAAGGCAATTTCACGTTATCGAATTGGAATTTCCCCGAATGTAAACGCCTGCAAAAGCGCATCCTCCCCTGGTCGACGATCGATATCGATGAGGATGATGTCGACTCCGGAGATGCCCTGCTGGACTGGCGACGTGATGGCTACGGCTTGCGCTACGTCCATCATTTCAGCGAAAATGAATTGGCCCGTCTGGCACAGGAGACGGGATTCCGTGTAAGTGACACATTTTACAGCGACGGCGAGGGTGGGCGGCTGGGGCTATATCAGGTGTGGGAAGACGTTTTAAAAACAGCAAATAATCGCCATAACTTACTACAAACGATAATTCTTTGACACCCCTATATCCGCATGATACAATGCTTGCGCTCGGGAAGGGAGACCCTTTCAACCCGGAGGGATGGCCGAGTGGACGAAGGCGGCGGTCTTGAAAACCGCTGTGGGGCAACCCACCGGGGGTTCGAATCCCTCTCCCTCCGCCTTAACAACCGGGGAGGTGCCGGAGTGGTTGAACGGGGGCGCCTGCTAAGCGCTTGTAGGGGTTAAAGCCTCTACCGTGGGTTCGAATCCCACCCTCCCCGCCAGGCAGCACACTCGTTTTGAAATCCGAGACTCAACGTAAACGAAATTGGATTTTTCGTGGTCGTTGGGTCATTTTTTTAGCACGCATCAGTTCCGAAATCATGAGAGTTTTTAACCATGAGCGCTACTGGATCAAAAAAATTTTCCCACCTCAACCTAAAAGGCCTTCACCAATACCATCCCTACCTCACCGCACTTTTTCCCATCCTGGCACTCTATACACATAACATCCGTGAAGTCGAATTTTCACTCATCGTACGTTCATTAATCATCACCTTCCTTGCAACCACAACGCTACTCGTGGTCTATAGATTACTCTTCCGAGATTTCGGGGAATCCGCACTCGCCTGTACGTTCTCGCTGATCTTATTCTTTTCATACGGGCAGATATACGCAATGCTCAAGGAAGTCAGCATTTTCGATGTTTTAATCGGTCGACACCGCATACTTACACCATTGTGGTTGGTATTGTTTGTATTCGGCATGGTATATATCGCTCGCAGACGAAGAAAGAATGACGTTGCCCATCGTACGATAAGTTTGATCATGCTCATTGCACTGATATCACCGACGTATCTCATTGTTGAATTCTTCGTCCACACAAGCCTGCTCACCCATCAGCCAGAGGTCTTCGATAATACGCAAATCAACCCTGTTGACGATGTGCTGTCTATCGAATTAATACCCGACATCTACTACATCATCCTCGATGGGTACACGCGCCAAGATACACTGCGAGAATTCTATAACTACGACAATCAATCGTTCATTCACTGTTCCGTGTCAGAGCTTATGAGACAAATTGTAGCTTAGAATTAAGAGATGCT
>Ga0307439_1000607_pt1 | contig 24611 bp, 18 predicted proteins | sample SalMarWE160490MG_FD_202142 | JGI IMG/M metagenome (GOLD analysis project Ga0307439, IMG submission 202142) | Salt marsh sediment microbial communities from the Plum Island Ecosystem LTER, Massachusetts, United States - WE1604-90 | ecosystem: Environmental > Aquatic > Marine > Intertidal zone >... | reverse complement strand
GTTTATTTTCTTCGACGAGTTTTTCGATAATGGTGTCTTTGTCCATGAAATCTTTATCGGACAAAAACACAGTTTTACTTCAATTATCCAAAATACTGTGAACGGTTACAAATTGACCTGATAAGGGCATTCTTCAGCCGAAAGCACTGTGTTGCCTCCAAAATGATAAAATGCCATTTATACTGATTGTGAATAATCAATGCGCTTATTCATGTCATTTCGAGCGATTTAGCCTTTAGCCCTGAGCGAAGTCGAAGGGGAAGCGGAGTCGAGAAATCCCTCGGCTTGGCTCGGGACAGGTCTGCTTTTTAATGGCTAAGCCATTAATAGATTTCTCCACTTCGCCCCCGTTTCTGTCTTCGACAGAAGACACGGGGGCTACGGTCGAAATGACAAAGGCGCAAATATCAAGCACAATTGGTATTAGAAGAGCCGTGAAAAACCAAAACTCAGTTTAAGTTTGCAGAACTGGCCCTACCCGAAACAGTGACAGCCTTAGCTTCAAATTGGACACAGCACTAAGCTGAACCGACAGGTTGTGAGGCTTGGTATCTTCGGTATGACTTGTACTGTTCGCGGAAGTATCCGCCTTTCATAGACCTTACGGCGAATAATATACAGCCGATGATGTTTGCGCTCACCTCTCTCATTTCTTGAATTGTTCGCAAGGCAGCACCTCGTTTTGTAGCATCCGCGTTGAAAACCAAGAGGGTAGAGTCAACGAGTCGCGCCAAGACTTTTGCGTCGCTAACCAACAATACCGGTGGACCATCAATTATGATATGGTCATAGTTTTTGCTCAGCTCTTTGACTAACTTCTCCATTTTAGGGCTTGTGAGCAATTCTGCCGGCTTTGAAGGCACCGATCCTGAATCAATGATGTGGAAGTCCTGTATGCCACTGGGCCTTATGACATCCTTGTAGCTGGAGCGGCCCGTTAAGAGCGTGCTCAAACCAGAATCAGAACGCACTGGTTTATTACCATTAGCGCTGGTCTTTGTTCTAGGGAATATTGTACCCAGACTCGGCTGCCTGAAGTTGGCGTCTATAAGCAGGACTTTCTTTTCCTTGGCAACAAAAGCCGTTGCCAGGTTGACAGCTACAGAGGTAGTGCCGTCTCCTGCATCACCACTGGCAATAAGCAAGGTCTTCAAGCTTTCCACAGAACTCGAAAGTTCCAGATTCGTGCGACATCGCCTGTAAGCTTCACCTATTATGGAGTAAGGAGCGTCGCGAACCACGTGCCAAAGGTCGACATCGCGAACATCCTTGTCCTCTGCCTCATCAGGAATAACGCCCAGAAGTGGAATGTGCAAGAATCTGGCCACATCTCTGGGCGTCCGTACCAGGTCGTTGAGCATTTCAATAAGAAAGGCAAATGCGATACTCGACAGAAAGCCAAGTACAGTCCCACCGGGCAGCCAAAGCCACCACTGTCGAGAGGCAGTCATATCCAATGGTTCCGGAGCGAAACCAACAAGCTGCACTTTGGTGGTCTCCGGGTCGTTAAGCATTATTTTCACCTTCTCGATCTGCTCCTTGAGCGCGTCGAGCATTAAAATTCTCTCATCTCGTATCTTCATGCGTTGGTCATACTGTACTCTGGCCAGGTCAAGATCCTTCTTCTTTTGATTCGCCTGATCCCTCAGACTTTCCAGTTGATTGAGTCTTTCCTGCAGTATTACCAAACTGTCACGTGCGTTTTCGAGATTTGCACGTCTTGTTTGCTCAGCTATTTCGGTTTTTCTTTGTCGTCTTTTCTCTTTTATTTCTTCGATGACTTCTTGAGATGAACGTACGATCCTGTGATTCTCACCAAACTTCGCTAGCCGACCGGAAAGCTGAGCCTCTTGGAAAACAAGCTGCTGCGCGAGAGAAATCATAATAGGATCTCTCTCGACTGCAATTTCGATCTGCTCAGCGATAGGGCCGGTCGCCAGCTCTTTCAAGTTCTCAATACTGGCCCGAAGCTGGCTTATTGACAAAACGAGTTGGTTTTCCTGAAGCCGCAGATCATTCAGCATCAGAGTGACTGTGTGTTGAAAGTAGCGTCCGGCAGGACTTTCAAGATCGCTTATGCCCCATGCTTCTCTAACTTCGTCCAGCGCATTGTTAGCGGCTGTAAGCTCTCTCTCAACCGCGCGTCTTCGATCTTCAAGCCTTGCCAACCTTTCACTTATCTCGCCCTTTTTTGTGCCCGCCTGCGAATTGACAAACAATTGCGCCATCTCGTTGACTATCAAAGCTGCCTCTCGCGCCTCACGGCATGTCATCGATATCTCAACATACTCAGCGTCCCTATGGGCGTATGCACCAAGATGTTTTTTCAAGTATCTAACGGCTTTCCTGGTGTCCTCGTTCCTACGCTTAAACCAATTAGTTGATCTAACCTTGTCGTTTCTAAGCAGCTCCTGTAGAGAGCTTTGTTGCTTTATAAGGTTGGCCATAGAAACACGATAGCCGTACTGGATGTCTTTTTGCACCTGGACCGACCCGATAGTCATGGGGTCGGTTTCCACACGCGGCAAAACCTCAATGTAAGTCTGGGCGCTATAGCTGGGCAGAAATAATTTAAAAACATACCAGCCAGCACCACCCGCTATTAAACCAAAGATTGTCAGTACAACTATTAAGAGAACATGGCGACGTAGTATCGCAAAGACTTCCTTCGGCGTTAGGGTGGCAGCAGATGATAAGGGGGACCTTGTCACCTTACCCGCAACCGTTGGTTTTCTCTCCACCATGTTGATCTCCAGTGAGCACCAATGGGTTTAACATAACCTCAGGATTATCGCTCGCGGCGCTCCATTTGCGCAAATGCATTACAGCGAGAGACGCTGAATAGCTGAATCTATCCGTTTTTTCACCACATCTGATAGCTTGTCCGCTCCCAATTGCAGTGCTTGCTTATAAGCATCAAGAGCCTGAGGTTTGTCACCCAACTCCTCCTTTACCATACCTAAATGTAAATATACCTCCGGTGGTACATTGACTTCCTGCTGTTGATACTGCTGAAGCGCTGCCGCCAAAAATTCCACAGCCTCGGAATTCTTTCCACTTTTATGCAACACATAAGCGTATGTGTCCAAAAAATTCGGATTATTCGGCATTAATTCAAGTGCTCGCTTAGAATACTCAATCGCTTGAGCAAGCCTTTTACCATCCTCAGCAAGCATGTAAGCCAAATTGTTCAGAACACTTGTATTATTCGGCATTTTATGAAGCAGACTTTCGTAATCTGCGATGGCCTCTTCAAGATAAGTATTATCGGATGTCTTTTCATAGGCCTCGCTTAGCATTTGCGTTTTCCGCAATACATAGTTAGCGGCACGCTGATTATCAGGCCCTGCTAATTCGATACATTTATCAGCATAATTTATAGCTTTATCATATTCGCCTTTGATCTTGGCTAAGTTGAACATCGTATAATTGGCAACCAACGAATCAGGATTAGTTTTTAACTTCTCTTGACAGTATTTGGCGACCTCCACATCTCCAATTAGCAAGTACATTCTTAACAAGATTTCAGCTGCGAGCTTTTCATTTGCCTCAGCCTTGTCAACAGCTTTTCGGCACCGTTCTATAGCAGCTTGCTTGTCACCGAGTTTAAACTTCGCTTCTGCCATTCTGTAATAAGCTACTGGAGCAAAGGCAGTGTCAATGTATTCTTTGGCCTCTTCAAATACCTTATCTAATTTCTGCGGACGCCACGGCCCGCTCTTGCCATCTGGAGTCCCTGCTCCCAAGACAAGCGACTGCAAGTAACCATCAAAGGCTTTTGCATATTGCGCATCCTGACTCCAGGTCTGCTCATTTTGGCCCTGATATTCGTTGAGCTTCAACTGATATGCCTTGTGATACAATCGCTCTGCCCTGTCATAATCCTTTTGAGAGATGGCAAAAGCTGCTGCCCGAATGCACCACATCACGCTATCAGGGAACTTTTCAAGAGTATCGTCATAGAGCCTTTTCAGATCGTCTTTCCTGTCAAGCGTAAAATAGGCCTGCTCCAGTAAAACACGGGCTTCGACGGGCGCTGCCGGTTCGTCAACCGTGTTTTTGAGCTCTGTAACCGCGTCATCATACCGCCCTGCACGCATATAGGCTCTGGCAAGAAGTATCCTTGTCGCAGGTACGGAGGACAACAACTTACTCCTGTTCAGGTCGAAAATCGCCTGGTCATAGTTTGTCATCAGAAGATTTATTTCACCTCTTAGCCGCCATGCGGCTGAATTATCCTGATTGGATTCAAGATTGCGATTCGTTATTTCCAACGCCTTTTCGAGTTGTCCCTGCCTCATTGCCACCCAGCCCTCAAGCAGAAATGCCCGGGGCTCGTCCGGATACTTCTCCCGCAGACTTTGCAGTTTGAGCTCGGCCTCTTTGACAAGGCCAACTCTCAAAAAGGCTGTGACCTGACCAACCCGGTTTATCGCAGTGTCCTCGACAGACAGAAGCTCCTCTGAATAGCGTCTCACTGCCTCTGTATCGGCAGTCCTTTCGGCGACAAGCATTAGACCTTTGAGCACATCGGTGTCTTTGTCCTTCTGCTTATAAAGCTGCTCCAAAACATTTCTGGCATCATCAAATTTTCCGAGTTGAAAATAATGGCGCCAAAGCAACCTTTGATCCTGTGATTTGCTCAAAAGCTCACTGGCTTTTTTATTCTGCCCTGTAGCACGATAAAACTCCGCATAGCTCTGAAGCATCGCCGTGTTAGTCGGATCCGTATTCTTAGCCCATTCAAGAGATGTCGCTGCAAGATCAAACAACGCTTCTTTGTGTTCCGAATCTGTTTCTTTCAACGCCAGTCGGGTCGCCAGGTTTGCAAGCTGTACGGCGTTCAGCACAGTTGGCGCAGTCTTTTGCATGCTCTGCCGAATTGCAAGCGCCTTCAGTGGCTCCAATGTGCTTATGTATCCAGCATAAGCGTCGAGCAACCCTAAATCGCCTAAATTTAAACGAACGGCCCTTTCCAGAGCTAACTTAGTTTCTTCAATCTGGTTCGGAGACACGTTACTACCGAGCCGCTGATTACGAAGATACAACGTATTTGCGAAACTCTTTGCAATAACTCCATCTATAGGATTCAGGGATACAGCTTTGCGGATGTCTTCAAATGACGCATGCTCATTATCGAGTGCTGCGTGAACGTTACTTCTGAACAGATAGGCACGTGAAAAGATGGGTCTTTGCCGTAAGCACTCGTCGACTTTTGCCAAAGCATCCTTGAGTTGGTTTTTAGCCATTGCAAAACTAGCAGAAAAAAGCTGCCCTTGACAACCGTCTAAGTTTGCACGTCGAGCTATGTCAACAACATAGTCAGCCATGCTCCAATCCTCGTCTTTACACGCCAGATTAAGAAGGTAGTTTGCAGCGACATAGTAAGAACCTCCTCCTTCTATTTGCTCCAAAGACAGCTTTTCAGAAATCTCGCCTTCTGCAAGTCTTTCTTCAAGATTCTTGACTACTTTACTGAACTGCTCAATAGCTCTGGCCGGTTCATCGTTCCTATGATAGAAAAGTCCGAGCTCCAAAGCCTTGCGAATCGGGTCAGAAATACACAGGATGGCTTGCTGTTCGATTTGCCTACGCCTCTGTTGTGAGACATTTGTTGGATCCGGTTCAGAAAGCAGTCCTTTATAGAACAGAACCTCTGGGTCATCGGGCGAGGCTGCGAGAAATGCACCGACCAGACTACGAGCTTCGTCCAAGTGGCCCTTCGCTATATAGTCTCTGCAGACAATGATGACTACACCTCGCTCAACGGAGCTTGGCTGCTTCAAAAGGAGTTCTTGCACGAGTTTAGCTCTAAGTTGACTAAGACCGTCTAGCTCAGCGGTCATGAGCTTTACGGAGTCGTCCGGCTGGGTTTCTTCTTGCTGATCAGACTGCATCATCTCCAGAATAGCGCTTGTATCCGGCTGTGCTTGTCTTTGGGCAATAGCACGTCTAATTTGGATAATCTTGGCCTGTACCAAATCGAGGTTTAGTATGATTGTACGCGGATCATCCTGATCGAGTTTGGCTAATTCTTCCTCTGCCTCGGAAATCGCGTTTGTCCCAATCAAGGCTCTGATGCGAATTTCGCGACTTCTCTGACTGGCACCGAAGGTCTGCTCAAAGGCGTTTATATTGTAATGATTGACAGGAGACAACACATGCTGCCACTGTTCTAACCTTCCAAGAAGCTCAAGATAATCCAAAATTGCATCGGGTTTGACCAACTCAATACCCGAACGAATCGCGCTGACGAGGAACTCCCTAACTGCACCTACCTCGGAAGTGTCTTTGAATACTCTTGCAAGGGCATAAGATAGCTGAGCAAATTGCAAATCTGTAGGCCATGCTGATTCGGACGGCTTACCAGCCTTAAGGTCCTCATACACTGTGTACAATTTTTTTACAGCTTCATGCTTATTTCCTCTGGCAAGCTCAAGCATCCCTTGCCACTTGATTACCTGCGGATCCTCACCACTGCCAAAAATCTGCTCGATTTCGTGTACTGCTTGTTCAGCATCTTTTAGTAATGCTGAGGTCTCAGAATCTGTTTTAAGCATTTTCGGGTCGAGTATCTGCTCAATGTAACAATGAGCAAGGAAAGAGTATAACGTAAATCTATTGACCATATTGGCATAGCTTCGCGGTCCGGCTGTATCTTGCACGTCACGGTGCTCAAGCGCGTTCCTGGCGATTTCGATCGCCTTGTGGATGGCAGGTTTTTGTCCGTAGACAGAGAATTTCTGGTAGATGAGTTTTGCAGCGTTGATCGCGTATCCCACATCTTGGGGCGCCAATTCGACTGCCTTCTCAATCGCCTCAATGGCCTTATTGAGATTTTCGAGACCACGCTGTGGGCCAGAGTAAGCTGAATAGATGGAATAGAATCCTGACAGTGCAGCAAATGCTTTTGCACTTGAGTTAAACCTGTCTACAAGAGCAAGATACTCCGGTTCGAGCGCCGCCACATTTTGCCTCGTTTGCGCGGGATCGCTGCTTCTGGCAAACATCAGCTTTCTCGATAGCAGGTTGATATGCGACCTTGGCTCGGAGTCCGCGACCTCAACAGTCTTCTCTAACAGATCACTAGCCTTGCCGGCAGCCCGTTCCCTTTCCTCCACACTACCTCTTAATGCGAGCAATTCACCCTCTTCAATAGTAGTAGCGGCCAGGTAAATATAGGCATCAACGTTTTTTGGGTCGAGTTCCAGCACCTTTTCGAGGTCTTCCATGGCCTTTGTGAGCCACTCACCTGGCAGCGTAACGGCACCCATTCTTGCCAATTCATAAGCGGCTCTGCCTCTGATTAGATACAGATACGGACCGAGGCGCTGTCCATCGTAGCGCTGAGACTCCATTTCCTGCAGGCCGAACGAGGGTTCCAATTTGTCCTTCTCCTCGTCGAGTAAATCAGCGTCTTCTGCTATATCAAGCAGCTCTGCTGCTTGTGTATGGATGTCCTGCCAGATCGTGCTCATATAACGCCCTGAATTTGCATAGGTATCGCCAACTATATAAAGGTACTTCAACCGTCCAAGTCGGGCGCGGACGTTCTCTGTATCTATGTTGATTATCTGTTCCCAACAACCTCGCACCTTCGGCCATTGGTCAGTCTTCGTAAATATGTCCGACAGCTTGAAAAGAATCTCCACTCTTTGCGAGCCGGGCTTTGCCAAACTGTAGGCTTTGAGATAATAGCGCTCGGCAGCTTCGTAGTCTTGCACCTTAAGTGCTGCGTCACCATCTTCGATGAATTTTTCCGGATCCCGGCTCCAATACAAAATGGCAGCAACGACAACAAAAGCCACAACCAGAAAAACCGCAGAGCCAGTAAGAGCAACCTTCTTATTCAGTCTTTTCCTTCTTTTTCTTGCCATCAACGCCACCCTTTCGTTATTCCGGTATCATCAGGACATAAGACCGCTCCAGCATCCAAAATTGATTGCCAGGCGATGTGCTTTCACAAAACTTACGCGGTCAGGTATATTCATCACCCACTACCTTTCCCAATCAGGCCAGTGGTCTTTTTCCAAAATGGGCAGAATCACACTCAAGACATTTTCACCGGCCTTAAATGCCTGTTCTTTCTCAGGCGTAGCTAATCCCCTGTTAAAGGCTAATTCCACCTTACAAAAGTACGACTGTTTGCGGAAAAGGTTCTTATTCAGAATCATCCGGGCGTCGTCTCTGCTGCCGGCATACTCTCCGTTTACCCTGAAGAAATACAGCACAGGAAATTTGCCACCACTTCGCCAGATTTCGCGTTTAGCACTACCGAAAACCAGATATTTTCCGGGGATACTTCTGTGGAAATTAGGCCCCTCTACCTCGAACGTCACGCTATCGGTTGCAAGCCTTTGATAACCACCGCCTGTGTAGCATTCCTCTGGAACATGGGGTACCCTATCAGGCTGCTCATAGTAAGTAATAAACAGTACGAATGTGCGGACCGGACTATCTAATGGCAGACGAGGATCTTCAAGCACCCACATAATGTAGTCTTCGGTACCCATTTCCTTAAGTATCTCTTCATTTTCGATCTTCAGTTTGCCATTCGGATCAACTAAGTAAGGTTTCAGACCTTCTTTGTCTAAAAGGTCCAGAGGATTCTTCAGCGGCAATGGCTCTTTTTTGAGATACATTCCAAAGCTGTTTATTGCAACCGACATACTGCCGCCGGCCAGTGCAAGGACGGCCACGCACATTACAAAAGCTGGTTGCAAATAAATCTTTTTATAATATCTCACGTCCATAATATAGCACTGTACCTAACTTACTACCTCTCACGCTCGTGAGCCTTTCGCACAATTACGTCTTCAACAATCGTACCAGTTTCCTCCACAAATAGACTCGTCATAAACCAAGCAAGAAAACCGTACAATCCAAAAGCCAGTGGCAGCATAGCCAATCCAAGCATATCATGGTAAATCCCCTGTGTGTACTTGGGATGTATGAGCACATAGATGAATCCAGTAACGGTAACGCGGATTATATTGCAGAACACTGCTATCGGTACTGTTGAAGCTAATAAAATGATTCGCTGCCAGACAGGCCTATAATGCAGATAAGCCATAGCAACGCCCAGAGCCAGAAAAGCCATCATCAGCCGCATACCACTGCAGGCCTCAGCTACGTTTAGAGCCGGCTCCAGATGCTGACCTTTGTACACAATGTCTATCACGACACCATTGACGGTGGCCTCGATCCCACCGAACAGGTTAAGCAGAGCAGTCGCAACCGCAGCGGAAAGATATCGCATCGGCATAGTCAGACCGACGTAATACCGCCTCGGTAGTGGTACAGCAAAAATCAGAAATGCAACGGGCAACCATGTATACTTAACCAATGACCATCCCCCCAGGAACAACACTATCGCACCAAGCGCAGCTATTATAGAAAGCGGACGAAGGTATGCATATCCTGATGGGCTGATTGCGTTGAAGAAATAGAAAAGAATAATACTAATCAAGAAGATCAAGCCAAGATAATTAGGCTTTGTTTGCAGATTGATGATTTTGCTCTTATGCTGGTTAATGAAGTACAAACTAAAAAGAGGTATGAGAAAACCGTGCGACCAACTTGCATCGGTTAGCCATCTGCGGACGATTATATCGATCTCATTGCGAAACAGAAAGCAGAATAAAATCCCTATTATGGTTATCTTTACGTAGTTGTGCAAGCCAAGCTCTCGCCACTGCTGCCTCTGCAGGGACGGCTTTGTTTCTTGCGTTTTTTCCGCGGAAAAAGCAATATTATCCACCATAATTAAGTGATTTTGCTAAAATATTCCTTCCCACTTCCAGGGACTTATAGGATTATACGCCGTACCGTAGTAATCCTTATAGGCGAAATTACGGTCATACACAAAGCCGAATCCATAGGTCGCCCTGAAGGCATTCCGCAAAATCGCACGCCACCTTGAGGTCGGGTGCGTTCCAACATTAATCAAATCGTTCGGTTTAATAAAAAAGTCAGGTTGTTCACCACGAGCGATTTTGTCAAGATCTACCATTACTACTTCTTCTTTTTTACCGCCGATCCGCCTTACTACCTCACAGTACTTCGGCCACGCCAACGGTCCGAGGCCGCCAGCGGCTGCTATCGCCATCTTTAAGGTCATCGGCCGGCCGGTAATGCCGATATAACCACTCCGGTTAACATTACCCATTATACAAAACTCACCTATAATATCAACAGGCACATGAATGGTATCACCTGGCTTGATAATGATGTTATACCGTGGATCACCAGCCAATAGCTTGTCTGCTGGAATTTTGATTAGGCGCGTCTGGACAGCTTCTTCCCACTCAAGTTCTACAGGCAATCTCGGTTCAAGTGGCTCAATCGCCTCTTCAGGCTCAAACTTCATGGGCGGTTGGAGCGGCCTTTCCGGCTGGACCCGAACTGGTACCCACTTTCCATTCTGGTATATCCACTCGATGCCGTTGCCAGTGCTTGCGCCGTTGCCGAGGGTTTGTGTGATCGGTTCAACACGCTGCAATGGAACTGGCGTCCACTTGCCATCCTGATAAATCCATTCCACAGCGCCGTCGCGCTCAAGGCTACCTTGCGGTTGCTTTGATGCGACATTGGGCGATAATGATGCCGAGGAAACAAGCGGGTTTTGTGTATTAGTAACAGTTGAAAATCGCTGTGTCGACTGTGCAAAACTCGCTGGTTGAGCAACTTCGGCTTGCTCGTTGTACTCGACCATCTCTGCAGAGGCTATAACCACCTTCTTGCTATCAGGCCATCCATGACGTGCCATTGGAGTAATCATTTCCAGCATCTCTCGTTCCAGATCCCGAGGTTGTTTTAGCTGTGGTGGTTGAGTAATCTCTGTATCGAAAGTATCAGGTTCAGAAACTCCGGCCTGAGGGATTTGCAACCGTTGTCTCTGATGCCGGGGAATGTACGGCTCAACAGTCTGCAGCTTAGGCGTCTGCGATTTGGGTATCTGAGGTTTGGCTAGGGGGGCTATTGCCGTTTGTTCCTTCCCAAAACGGGAAACGTAAATATAGCTCACATTGAATTGTCTTGGCCCCCCTGCTGTCGCCAGCGCATCAGTCAGCCTGAAGTCGTATCGTGGAACCACATACCTGCCAGGCCGAGGAACACCGTCACCCAATACTGAATATGATCGCTGCTGCGAATTCATCAATGTTACGGTTATAGACGGTTCTCTTAATATGCTCGGCGACAGAATCTGCTTGATCTCTTCTTCGAGTTGAGTTTCGGTAAGCCCTGCGGCTTGAACAACACCGACATCGGGTATCGAAACCTTGCCCGACTCAGTTATTATGTAATCGTTTATAACAGAAGAACCTTCGAGGAAGAGCTCGTAAATCGATATTCGGATAATGTCGCCAGGCTGGAGAATGTAATCTGTTTTAACTGCCACGATATCACTTGGCCGAGGTTCTTCTGCTTCCTCCCAAACCAAGGGTGTCTCCTCAGCTACGCCCAGAGAATCTAAGATTACATTGACAGCCGGTGTCGGCCGGAATCTTCCTATCTGTGCTGGATCAAAAAACCTATTACCACAGCCGGCAAAGAACATACTTAGACCAAAAACAACGGTTATGATGTGCATCCTTTTCATAAGGGCACAACTCCCGAAAATAACACCATCTTCTACGATAATCACTCTGAGATTGAAGCTGCCAAAAGGCTTATCCTTTTCAAAAATTTATCGGTTCAATGTAATTCCGGCTTAAGTTTTTGACTTTCAGAAAAGTCAATATTCCAAGTAAATTACGAAACTGGATGGGATTACAGCGAGACGCTCTAAAGTAAGCAATCTGTTAGGCGACACAAATGAATATGCTAAACTTACCTGCCACAACAGCGATGGCAAAAAGTTGTTATAACCCTACAAAGGATTGAAAAGACCATTGTTATTGGCCGTGATCATCCTACTAAACATTAATTAAGTCCTCTTTCTATGTTGCCCCCAGCAACGAATGCTAAAGATCGATGTGTTTCTAAGCCCTATAATTATCACTATGCTTGTACAAAAAATTAAAGTTGCTTGACTAAGAAAAAGACCGCGTAGATAGTTGGCCCCAATCCCGGTTTATGCCGTCTTGGATCAAGAACAAGCTGACTAACATTCCCGCGGCGCTACCGAATCGCTACTTATCTGTCTTTGCCTTGGTGAATATGGCATACGCAAGTAAAGCCAAGAGTGCTGCTGCCGATGCGTGTCTGATAACCGGAGAAAGCATCCAACCGGCCTTTGACACGACGCTGATATCTACGCCATTTGCAATGATATCAAGCAAAATTCCACCCGCCAGCGCACAACCTGCGATCGTAAGAAGGTAGATAATGGCAGTTCGCCGACCCAGCACCTTCCAGATAGTCACCAGGCCCGCCGCATTGGTAGCCGGTCCAGTCATTAGAAAAACCAAGGCCGCACCGGGTGTTAATCCCTTCATAATCAAGGCCGCTGCCACAGGCACCGAAGCCGTTGCACAGACATAAACAGGGATGCCCAAGAACATCATCACGACCATCGCGAAGATGCCGGTTCCCAACTTCTCCGCAAAGAAACCGCCCGGCACTGCTACGGATATAATAGCAGCAATAATCAGTCCTACGAGCATTGCTTTGCCAATATCACGCGGCAACGTCACAAAACCGTATTTCAGTCCGGCGATTAATCTGCTGCCAAGTTTTCCGCCCTGGCAACACTCATCTGTACAGTTGGTGTGCGATGGTTTATTATCCTCTCCGGGCTCACCGAATAGATTGACAAAAACTCCACCGACAATTCCTGTTACAAGTGCCGCCAAGGGCCGAAAAATAGCAAAGACAGGTCCGAGAAGACTAAGAGTCACAAAAATACTATCCACACCGGTTTGGGGCGTGGACAGTAAAAAAGCTATAGTCGAACCCTTACTGGCTCCGTGCTTGTGTAGCGATACCGATACAGGAATCACGCCACAAGAACACAAAGGAAGCGGTATGCCGAAAATTGATGCCTTCAGCAACGGCCATAGGCCTCTGCCGCCAAGATGTCTTTGCACTAACGGCTGGGATACAAATACAGAAAGCAGACCAGCCACGAGAAAGCCGAAGAGCAAATAAGGTGACATCTCGGCAACCGTCGCCCAAAAATCCAGCAGTATTATCTTGACTATATCAACCATCATGCACCGTATCTTTACATTCAGCAAGCAGAGCTAATGCTATATCGCGCCCTGTTCGTGTTTTGAATATTCTATTGATGATGTCCTTAATTTTATCTTTGCTCGCATCTGCAAAGTCTGTCCACAGATTGACCAGCCAATCTGCGTCCCAAACAATCCTGAATTCGAGCGTGTCAATACCTTTAGCACTATGGTGGCTGCCGATTATTTTACATATATGCTCGATAGTCTGAGCAAAGATGTCGATCCTCTTTAGAATCTCTCGGGCTATTGGTGGCCCTTCACGTTCCTGGTATTTTGGCGCTGATGAGCCGTACTTTCGCTTCGCTTCGGGTATGCCGATATCGTGCAAGATTGCTGCCGCCCTAACAACCAGTGGGTCACCACCCTCATCGGCCTGTATTCTTTCGGCATACTCAAGCACTTTAACAGCATGGTCAATCCGCCGCTGATCCTCGCCAAAAGTTTCCTTCATCTGCCCAATTAGTCTATTCCGGACAAACTCCGTCTGCTCAGCAGACCAAACACCAAGACACTGCTCAGCGTATTGACACCATTGAACACAACCAAGGTCAATTTTGGGATTCATGACGATGCTACCACAGTTAGAGCATTTTCTCTTAGGCTCGTCTTTGAAGAACTCAACCGCCCTGCTACAGTCGGGACATTTAACCTCGAAAATATCACCTGGCTTCCAAAACCTCTGATCCTGTCCAGGACATCTGATCATTACGCGGTCTCCAAGCTTTCAACTGCTTCCAGCAGTTTCATGAATCATGGTTAATAACATCTTGAATCTATCTTTTGCAGCAACCTCATGGGGAACATTCGCTGGCATAATAATCAACTGGCCTGATAGGACCTGCTGTCGCTCACCTCTAATTTTTATTTCAGCTTGGCCCTCAAGAACCTGGACAACAGCATCATACGGCGACGTGTGCTCGCTCAAGCGCTGTCCTCTATCAAATGCAAACAATGTAATCGTTCCCGCCGGCTTATCCATAATAGTCTTGCTCACAATCGAATCGGCTGAATATTCGACAAGCTCCGACAGGTTTTGTGCTTTACCCAGACACGTCTTCAGCACAGTGGTTTCTTTCTCTTGATCGCTCATTGTTTGTTCCTCTTTTTTCGCCGTACACTTTTACTTTTAGCCCGATTATGACTGCGACACAGTTTTTCCAACGTCACACTGCTCAGATGTTTATCGATACTCTTCTGAAACTCAGCAAGTTTGGTGCTTATTGTGCAACGCTTCTGACGAGGGCACAAGTCTGAAGCTAACAAGCACCTATTTAACCTGATTGGGCCCTGTATAGCCTCTATTATCTCCAATAGAGTTATCATAGAAGGCCTTCGACTCAAACTGAACCCTCCATTGGGCCCCATGCTGCTTTTTACAAGTTTAGCTTTGTGCAGCTTTTGCATCAATTTACATGCAAGCTGGTAAGAAAAATCTCCTTCATAGGCGATACTTCTGGTAGATAACGTACCGTCCTCATAGTGTTCTGCGAGGTTCACCATTGCACGCAACGCATAATCCGTGTTTCTTCTTATTATATCCATGTGCCCATAAACCTCTCTAAACCAAAAAGCCTGAAAAAGTACTGTCTATCATATATAGGACTAATATAGTCTTACTTGTTCGCGCAATTAAGAAAAAAAATCAAATCTGGTCGCCTCCAAACTACTACGACTTGCCTACACTTATATTCCCCTCAACATCTATCTGGAGCTGCTTTTTGAGGTTTTTAGCCGATACGAACCTGTAATCTCGCTGGGCTTTTACTACTACTTGACCATTATTAACGGTTATCGTAACAGCCTGTTCGGGTTTTCTTTGTCTAATCACGTTAGCTATGAGAAAGGCCTTTTCAAGGCCGTCGCCGGTTTTGTAATTAACCACCTCATCCGGCTGCGCCAGCCTGTTGCCATTATAAATCGATTCGTTCGTCATCTGGTCGAGCCAAGCGTAAACCTCATCGAGCGACATTGAATCTACAGCTTTCACAGAAACAGGATTACGTTGCAGCGCAGCCATAACGAAAGGAACCCAATCACAGCTATCCATATCACGGTATGCATAAAAAGCAAGATCAACAGTTGTGTTACTTTTACGTTTTTGTTGAAGGTACTGAATTATTTGCTCTCTGCTCTGCTGCGGTGAAATTTCGATTGGATCGCAGGGCAAGAAGTTTTTGTCCAGGGCGGGCAGTTTCGCTTCTGTGTATATAAAATCAGCCAACTTGTCCACAAGTTGCTCTGGATCAGGCACAACTGGTTTTAAGAATTCAACAAGCGTTGATTTACCAGTGGAAGTTCTCACATCAGTCTCTCCCGTAGCTATGAGTTTCTCAAGTTCGTCACATCGGATTCTATTGGGCAGTTCGTAAGGGACAAAATCTTCATCCGAAACGTCTGCGAGCAATTTTTCAAAGGTCTCGTCAGCCACTCTATAGTTGCTGCTGTGCTCATAATGAAACAAGGTCTCGGCCTTTATAAATTGAGATTGTCCATGACAGTCACGGCATACCTGGAAATACTGCCGGTAGTCAGAATGAGTACGCAGAAAGCTTGCGAAGACCTGGAGTGTTAAATCTGTTGATAGGTATGAATTTAGCCTTGTCATTAAATGCTCGTAGGCTTGTCTGCTGATTGTTGATTCAGTGTACAAACAATGGATGTAGCCTGTTGAATGCGCAACAATCGTGACATTCTCATTGCGTAAAGCACGCTGGGCCTGGTTGGAGATTTCACTTCCATTAAACCACATCGTCTTGGTAACGAGTCTTCTGTTGTTGGTCAAAATTCCATCCTGAAGATCGATGAAATTTTGCGAGTGAAGAGGAGTTAATATCATGTAAATATTCTCAAGTGGAATCTCACATACGACAAAAGCCGCTGCCGCGTACAACGCAGCGAGTGAAACACATTCGCCAGCAGCGGTTCGATAAGCCTCCTTAAGTCGAAAAGCGTTCATTGCCTCGACAGTTTCCGTCTTCCAGTAAGGGATTATGTCACTATTGAACTTGTCCAAGCCAAAATGTTTTCTAATATCCACATCGAAATAATACTTATCGCCCTCGTATCCAAATAGTGCATTGCTTTTAGCAATGTCCTTAGGCGAGATGAACTGTTCGAACCTTTTCAACTCGGTGTTCTTACTGGTAAGGCCCCACGTCTCAAGGTCAAGATTAAACTCAAACTCATCTATCACGAATTGCTTAAGGCGCATGAGTTTCCTGTAACTACTCTTACCCTTTAACTTTTTGAAGCAATCCAGCTCCCGCCACTGCCAAATAATCGGGCTCATAATGTCTGCTAAGACCAAGCTGTACATCAACTCCGGAAATACGAAGATTTCCATATCAGATAGTGTGATAGCCGATGAATATTTCTCAAGGTCCTTCGGATTCATTCCCGTTGCTCCAGCTAATTATACTGATTGTGAATAATCAATGCGCTTATTCTTGTCATTTCGAGCGAGCCCCCCTTCTTGCTTTCGCAAGAAAGCAGGGGGGCGAGTCGAGAAATCCCTCGGCTTGGCTCGGGACAGGTCTGATTTTTAATATTTCTGTCTACGCTCTCCGCTGTACGCTGCACGCTTTATTTACAGAACTCCAAAAGCTCGCAGACATCACATTTAGGTTGATAACTGCCGGTACAATCTTCGACAATGCCGATTCTAGATAATGCAAAATCGTATTTGACAGGATCGTCCGGCTCAATGCGAGCGAAGCCTTGCGTTACTTTCAAAGCTGTGGATAATGAAACCGCCTGGCCATTATGAAATCCTAAGATTCTGGATAATCGGCCTATATGCACATCTACAGGGACAATGAGTTTTGCCTTATCGACGGACTTCCATAAGCCCGTATCAACTTCATCGTCACGTACCATCCAGCGCAAAAAGAGATTCAGGCGCTTGCTGGCACTTCCTCTTGCAGGGCTGGCTAATAAATACTTCAAACCAGCACTTACTTGGCCACCGTTGCCACGCGCATGGATGGCGCATAGGCTATCGCAAAACTTCGATAACGCGCCAATGACATTACCATCACCAGCGCTATAGCCTTTTAGGAAGAATTCCTGGATACTGCCGTCCCGTCTCAGAATGTGCTTTAGCAGCACCAACAAATCAGCAATATCCTGCCCCGTTGTAAAGCGATGTTTGAAGCTGATTATTTTCTTTCGCCGTACTTCGTTAAAATTCCTAACAAAAGAATACGGACTCTCACCCATACGTTTGAACAACTCATTTAGGCTTTTTTGGATTTGCTCGACCCGTCCATAAGCAAGAGCTGCTGCCAAAAACGCGGCAATTTCCATATCAGCAGACGCTGTATAGTGATATACAAACTGCAATGGATCAGGCTCAATCAAATCGCGGTGATTATATTTAGCATACAGCCCTTCCAGCACACATCGTATTTTGAGCTGTTGTTTATTCACCAAGCACCGCCGATTTAAACTGGTCAAAACCTATCTTCTCTATCATTGAACCCAATCTTTGATGCGGCTTTGCATTCGCCTTATAGTACTGGATAACTTTATCGACCAACTCAATGGCTTGTTCTGTGGACAGGTCCTTAGCAAGCTCAAGTGCCAGTCTTGGCTTAGCTCCGCCGTTTCCTCCCACCAGGACCCTCCAGCCCTTCGGCATGCCCACAAGGCCAACATCCTTAATGCATGTCTCGGCACATTGATTGGGACAGCCGCTCACGCCGATCTTGAACTTGCCCGGCAGCTCCATGCCATGATATTTGCTGTCCAGCTTCAATCCGAGAGAAAGGCTGTCCTGCAAACCACGTTTACAAAAGGTTGTACCTGGACATGCCTTGACGCTTCTTACACACAAGCCAACTGCAAAGCCAAGCGACATCCCAAGTTCCGACCATATACTGTCAACGTCTCTTTCGTCTATGCCAACGATCGCGATTCTGGCAGCGCTTGTAATCTTTAAGGCTTGCGCTTGATACTTCTCAGCTACATCAGCCAACTTGCGCAATGTCTGGGGCTGAACAACGCCGCAAGGAATATGCGGCGCTACCGCATAAGTCTTCTTGTCACGCTGAATAATGACTCCTTTTTCGCCATCCTGCAACATTGCATCCTCCTGTCAAGTTATGCCCCTGAACTGTTCAACTAATTCTCGCAACTTCTGCGTATCAACATCCCTATCATACAAAGGACGTTTATCCTCGTGATAAACACCTGTGTTTTCCTCAAAGATAGTTCTCTCAGGATTAGTATAGAAAATCCCAAGTGGTAATTTGTCAGTCTCGGTAGCTCGCTTGAAAGCCTCGATTCGACCGGATGGATCGTGGGAATCTTCAAGGTAGTAACAATGCTCCTTGAACCACTGATAGGTATTAATCTTATTATACGAGACGCACGGCTGAAAAACATCTACAAGTGCGTAGCCCTTATGTTGGATAGCCTTTTTGAATATCTGTTTGGTTTGCTCAGCATCGCCTGCAAAAGCCCTTGCGACAAAACTCGCATCCAGAGCAATAGCAACCGCGATAGGATTAAAAGGCTCAAGAAACACACCTGCAACCTGAACTGTGGTTTTGAAGCCCAACTGGCTTGTAGGTGATGCTTGTCCCTTTGTTAGGCCGTAAACCATGTTGTTGTGGACGATATTTGTTATTTTCGGATTACGGCGTATAGTGTGCATAAAATGGTTGCCCCCTTCGCCATATATGTCTCCATCGCCACTTTCGGCTATTACAGTCAACGCTGGATTAGCGGCCTTTATCGCTGTCGCAGCAGGCAAAGCCCTGCCATGCAATCCATTAAAAACATTACACTTGAAATAGTGCGGTATCTTCGCCGCCTGGCCAATGCCTGATACCAGCACGAGACTTGTCGACTCAATTTGTAGCTCCGCCAAGGCCTGCTTTAAGACTTTCAGAATGGGAAAGTTGCCACAACCCGGACACCATGCAACGTCAACGTCGCTCATGTTAAAAACCTTTGCATCCATAAACCGCTATCCTAACTTAATAAAGTCTGCAATTCGTCTACGATTTCTTCGACAGCAAAGTTCAGGCCGCTGTACTTTAATATCTTCCGGTCTATATCAATCCCAAAATGAAGCTTTATCTGCTTGCCGAACTGACTGGTTGCATTATTTTCTACGATTATGGTCTGTTCTGCTGTTTTTAAGAAATCTGCTGTACTCTCATGCAAAGGATAGACCTGTTTATAATGCAACATAGCTGTGTCGTCTCTGGATAGTATTTCGATCGCCTCTCGCACAATATGATATGTCGAACCCCAGCAAATAACGAGATTCTTGCGCTTCTTCGGCCCAATAAACTCAGGCGGCACGATTTCCTTTCGTATCGATTCGAGCTTCTTTAATCGCTTATCAACCATTTTTGTATGCAGATTGAGGTCCTCTGTAATGTGACCTTCGCTGTCGTGTTCATCGCTGTCAACACAGACAAGTCCATCCCCATAGCTTGGGATGCCGCGAGGAGAAACTCCATCCGCGATCAGTTCATACCTTCGATAATTTTGTGTGGATTTGATAAAGTGTTTCTCAACCTTAATATCCCGCAGACTCAACTGGGAAATGTTGTAGTAAGAATCAATCAGGTATTGGTCGGTAAGCACAAAGACCGGCACCTGGAATTTATCCGCAAGGTTGAATGCCTTTTGGGTCAGATGAAAGGCTTCTTGAAGCGTGCCTGGCGTAAGAATAATCCGGGGAAACTCACCATGACCAGCATAAAGAGCAAGCTCAAGATCTGCCTGCTCTGTTCTGGTCGGCAAACCAGTAGCTGGGCCTGGTCGTTGGGCAAGATGAATCACAACAGGCATCTCCAACATCCCGGATAAGCTCAGCCCCTCTGTCATAAGCGCAAAACCACCACCTGAAGTCGTAACCATCCCACGTGCGCCGGCGTACCACGCACCTATCGCCATATTTATAGCAGCTATTTCATCCTCAGCCTGTTCGGCAATTATTCCAAAGTCCTTTCCATGCTTGGCAAGAAATACAAGCACACCTGTAGAAGGCGACATTGGATAAGAAGACACAAAATTGCACCCCCCTGCTATCGCGCCCAACCCTACAGCTTCGGCTCCACTTAGAAGTAGCTCGTCTTTCACCTGAGCGTCTGTAGCGACACTAAAGCCGATTTTACTTGACCGCACTAAATCGGTTCCGACTTTGTAGCCAGCTTCAGCAGCTTTTATATTATTCTCTATGATTTCGGGCGATTTTGCGGAGAAATAATCCTTTATGTAGCCAGTAACTTGCTGCAGGCGTAGCCCAAGCAACCCTGCAAGTGTTCCAACAGCGACAATATTAGAATAAATCGCGTTACCGATTTCGGATGCAATTTTGGTAAATGGCACATCGATAAGCTGGTATCCAGTTAGGTCTTCTTCATCTGCTATAATCTGTTTTTCCCCCAGGATGAGAGTGTTCTGCGAAAGTCTCTCTTCAATATGTTCGATTGCGCCCCTGTCAAGGGCAATGAGAACATCAACTCTGCTAACCATAGCAGATACCCTATGAGATGATGCTCGTATCTCAGTAGAATTCATCCCACCTCGGATTCGTGACATATATTCCTTCGTGGCAAAGACATGATAACCTGCCAGCTTCAAAATTCTCGTCAAGAGAAACTCCACGGTTTGAATGCCCTGGCCTGCCTGGCCACACAGAACAATCGAAACATCATCCTTAATTTTTGAAGTTGAGATCTTGCTCATCGGAATTAGTACCTTTAGCTTATTTGTAGGTGGGAACTGCCTCCATACATATATGAAATTGCTTTGTAGAAAAGGTGTCATTTCGACCGTAGTGAGCGAAGCGAACGGAGTGGAGAAATCTGGGTTCGCAATGCCATTGTATACAGATTTCTCGACTCGCTCCCCTGCTTTCTTGCGAAAGCAAGAAGGGGAGCTCACTCTCCACAGTCCTATGGACTCCGCCGTAAGGCATCCTGTGGACTTACGGAGGACACCTGTCGGTGGAAATGACAACCGTGTCCTTTTCTACAGAACAATATGAAATATTAATACGCCTCCAAATGGTGAAACTCAGCGTTCTCAAGCCACGTGTCAGGCCGAGAAACAAATTGAATAATGTTGTCCAAAAGGAAATAGTGCTTTTCTTCCTCTGCTGCGAGTTGCCGGAAAGTCTCCTTTTGGTGCTCTTGCGTTACTTCCTGAGCTTTTTCAGAGTAGAAATCTTGGCTTTTCTTTTCGATATCCTGGGCCTTTTTATAAAGCTCAACTTGCCTTGCGTCAATGTCAAATGTGTCACCAGATTCCTTCATTTGGACAAAGACGTTCTTGGCCTCGGTTAATACCTGAGTTTGCGCCATTTGTGGGCTCTGTGTTTTCATCTGCTTGACCACTTCGTAATGCTTTACCTCTTCGTCGGCGAGCATCGAAAATATAGTCTTCAAACCTTTATTGTCAGTCTGTTCTACTAATTGACGATAATATGTTTCGCCATCTTTCTCCATCTGCATAGCGTATTCAAATATGTCCATAATTCTTTTCCCTTCAAATAAGTTCCATCTGACTCACAGCCGCTATTCTAATACGACTTTTCGACGAATGCCAATTTCTTTTTCCCAGGTTCAAAGGCGAGCTTACGCGCTGAGTTCTTCTCAGTAGATAGCTTCCATTAATTTTCGTGGCCGAGATGGAGTCGTTACTAAAGATTAAGACTGTTATCTTGTAGCCAATGAGATACCATGATGGCGAAGTCAGCGAAGTTCACCATACAGTCGCCATTTATGTCGCCTGCGACAATAGTTTCACAGGTTGGCTTACCGAAATATGATTTACTCGCCTCGGCTGTGCCGCCGTAGGCGCCCATATTTATCCTACCGCCATTGGGAAATGGCTCGTGCCCTATTGGACTATTTGGATCGCCTGCGTCAATACAAAGGCTGGTTACATCGTCCATGGTCCAGGCTTGCGTTGTAGGTTCCCACCTGCCTGCCTGGGATTTCAGGTGATAATCTCCATCGACCCAGAAGTCGTCCTGCTCATCCGATGTGCCGTTCGGGTCCCAGTATCCTGGATCAGCAAAGCACGGATCGACATCGATGTTGCCGTTGCCCCAGATGACGGGATACAATATTTTACTAACAGATATGTTACTATAACTAAATTTTGCTATTATACCTTGATTAATAAAGATTTCAGCTACTACATCATTAGAGAAAATACATCCAGTAATCTCTACCTTTCCTATGTGTTCTTCCAAACTACCTACAAATAAAGCACTACCCGGACCATTGGAAACGAGATTACATTGTGTCAACTGCAAGGTGCTTCCAACGCTGGAGATAGCCGCTCCTTGCCCATAGGATACATTCCCAGCAAACAAGCAATTCGACACGTCCAGTCGATCGCAGTTCATCGCAAAGAGAGCCACTGACACGTTCGCAATGAGACTGCTATTATCTATCGTCAGATGTGATCTGGAACAAGCAATGGCTCCACCTTCACCTAGTAGCTCTCCCATAGCGTAATTTCGGTTGAACACGCAGTTTTCTATGATGTACTCTCCTCCCTCAATATAAATGGCACCTCCCTGGCTGGCTGCAAGATTGAACTCAAAAGTGCAATTGCGTACAATTAGATGACTCTCATAGCTATAAAGCCCGCCACCGTAACCGATCGGGTGCCGGGAGGGCTTGGAGCCGAGGATACATTTTGCGCCTGTGATTGTAAAACCATCAAGAACTACCTCATCCTCCTCTTCAAGGACTGTCACCACACGAAGAGAGTTATCCCGTCTGGAATGACCTATTGGACCTGAGGTGAAATTCCCGTATTTTCCAATAGGCGGCAGATCATTATCCTTTAGATCCCCGGTAAGAACAGTCCTATACGTCTTAACATCACGCGTGTTTGGATCATCTGCCCCAGTTCCAGCGTAGCCGCCTTTGAGTGTGACACCATTTATAAGCTGGAAAGTTGCTGTCCGATCTCCTGCTATTTGATTTGCTCCCTGGTCTGGCTTGTAGATGCCCCGAGCAACACGAATCTCTACCGGCTTTTCCGAAGAATTAGCGTCAGCCAACGCATCCTGAAGATAGTTGTAGGCATTAGCCCAGCTTGAGCCATCGTTTACTCCCGTTGAATCATCACCAACATAAATGGTTTTAGTATATGATGGGGTTTGAACGATAGTAAGAAACACAAACAGAAATGGAAAAATTGTCGGATGCATTTTGCGCTGCATATTTCCCTCCGAAGCCAGCCCAACTTGCTAAATGGTTTTACTTCTTTTTATTATGAACTAATGAAATTTTTTTAGCCTTGAAATGCTCACAAAATAAATAATCGGAACGTTAACTGCTTTGCATCTGGACGTTCTGTTTTAGAACGTCCAGTTTCTGGCGGATTTCCTCGGCCATTTTGCTGTTGGGGAAATCGCTTACAATCTGTTGGCCGACCTCCAGTGCATCGGTCCATCGCTTCTCCGTTACCGCAATTGAGAACTGCACACCAAGGTTATGCAGCTTTGTTCTGAAGACGTCCTTTGCAGCTTCCTGCAAAGCGAGTGCTTCATTAGGAGTCAGGTACATGTCGAGATCTCTTAATATCTCGAGGCTGCGATCGGTTTCCTGGTTCTGAATAGCGTCGTCCCAGGCGGCGAGCAGTATCTTCTTTCGCTCTTCTTTTCTGTCGACGAGCCTTTGTCGCATGTCCTTTGCACTTTCAGACTCGGTGTAAGAGGTAATTAGCGTTTCAATCTCAATGCTCGCCTTAGCCCACTGACAGGAATCAAACAAGCTTTCGATATGGGCTATGCCTTGGTCGATACGCTGTTGAATCGAGGAACGGCGATACTCGTCTACGTGAGTGCGCAGCTCATCAGCCAGTTCGTGATATTCTGAGCGATGAGCGATCTCATCGATTATTTCATAAGCGCCTTCAAAGTCGTTTTGCTTGAGCTTTTCGGAAACGACGTCACGTAGTGATTGCTTTTCCGCGTCGCGAAAGGCAATTGACTTTGCTGCTTCACTAATACGTGTGCTTTGACTAATTTGGGTTAGGCCTGCACCGATGTTTTCGAGAGCCTGAGTAACTTCTTCAAGCTTAGTGCTGTTGTCCTTCAGAGTATCGACTATCTTGAAGACCCTCGATAGCATTGCCAGAAGAGCACTCAAAAACACCAACGCGCCGAGCAACCAGACGAGATCGCGCACGGTCTCCGAGCGTAGAAAGATGTCGGTAAATACCGCCAGAATAATCACAGCGAGCATGATGGTGCAAATGACGGCGATATGCCACTTAAACCGCCACAAAAAAGTGTCTTCTTGTGGATCCATAGATTAGTTCCGATTACATGGAAAAAACTTTTCGAGGCAAATCCTGTTTATATTTATTATAGCGTTCTATAGCTGATTTTGTCAATGGTTAGTGCCTGTCCAAATCGGTGTTTTTCTTGGTGTGTGTACAGCGCAT
>Ga0307439_1000606_pt1 | contig 24636 bp, 19 predicted proteins | sample SalMarWE160490MG_FD_202142 | JGI IMG/M metagenome (GOLD analysis project Ga0307439, IMG submission 202142) | Salt marsh sediment microbial communities from the Plum Island Ecosystem LTER, Massachusetts, United States - WE1604-90 | ecosystem: Environmental > Aquatic > Marine > Intertidal zone >... | reverse complement strand
TATCATCGGCTGGGGCTTCAGTATATCCCACCAGAGCTCAGGGAAGCTCAGGGTGAAATAGAAAAGGCTGAGCAGGGAGCTATACCAAAGCTCGTGGAGTTATCCGACATAAAGGGAAACCTCCATACGCATACTGAGTGGAGCGATGGGCATGATTCCATCGAGGAAGTGGCTCTGGCTGCCAAAGATACAGGCTATCAATATATCGCAATCACGGAACATTCTGTGGGACGTGGTATTGCTCACGGTCTTGATGTAGACAGGCTGAGGAGGCAGGTTGCTGAAATCAGAGCCCTTAGCGAGCGTTTAACCGGGATTCATGTGCTTACGGGCATCGAGGTTGATATTCGGGCGGATGGCAGCTTAGACCTGCCACACGAAATTTTATCTGAATTGGACATGGTGATTGCTGCTGTGCACTCCGCCATGCACCAAAGTGAAGAAAAGATGACCCGAAGGGTAATAAATGCCATAGAAAATCCCGATGTTGATATGATTGCCCACCCTACTTGCCGCCTTATAGGAGAGCGTGAGCCCGTGGCCATAGACTTAGAAGCCATCTTCCGGGCGGCAGCTAAGAATAATAAAATTATGGAGATTAACGCCATGCCTGACCGCCTTGATTTAAAAGATATTCATGCTTTCCGTGCCCGAGATTTGGGGGTAAAGCTCGCCATCGGGACCGATGCTCATAGCATTGCTCATCTGGACTTTATGCGATTCGGTGTTGGCGTTGCTCGGAGGGCTTGGTGTGAGCCACAGCATATATTAAATACTTTGCCCCTATCAGAATTACTTGCCGATTTAAATAGGAATATATGACTAAACTAACCCTAAAAAGTCTGACGACTTTTCGGGGACCCCGGCGCGGGGACTTATCTTCCACCCGAAGGCTCTCGAGCTTTTGTGGAGAGGAGCGAGCCTGTTTTTAAGGGAAAATAGAGGGATGTATGCCTGCGTGAAGGTGCTGGATTAACCGCTTAAGTGCTATAATCAGAGCAACAAATATCAGAAGGAGGGAACACGATGTTTAAAACACGAATAACAGAGCTCTTCGGTATCAAGTATCCTATCGTCCAGGGGGGGATGATGTGGGTCTCCCGGCCAGAACTGGCATCCGCGGTGTCCAATGCTGGTGGTCTGGGCATCATCACGGCATTTACTTTTCCGAACTCCGCGGAGCTGGCCGCTGGAATCAAAAAGACCAAAGAGCTTACTGATAAACCTTTCGGAGTGAATATAACGCTGTTGCCCACTCTTCGCCCTGTGGATATTGATGGCCATTTAGATGCAGTTATCAATTCCGGAATAAAGATTGTGGAAACGGCGGGTAGAAGCCCGGAGCCATATATGGAGCGCCTTAAGGGGGCTGGAGTTAGGGTGATACACAAGTGCACCGCAGTCCGCTTCGCTCGCACCGCCCAGCGAATAGGCTGCGACGCTGTTAGCATTGATGGTTTTGAGTGTGCCGGACACCCCGGTGAGGAGGACATTACCTCCCTCATCCTGATTCCCTTGACTGCTGACGCTATAGAAATTCCTATTATTGCCTCTGGAGGCTTTGGAGATGGACGTGGTCTTGTTGCTGCCCTGGCACTGGAGGCGGAAGGAATGAATATGGGTACCCGTTTTATGGCAACTAAAGAGTCGCCAGTAAATGATAAATTAAAGGAACGCTTTATCACGATGTCGGAGCGTGACACAATGTTAGTGCTTCGCTCACTCCGTAACACTGAGAGAGCATTTAGAAACCCCACGGCTGAAAAGGTGTTCGAGATGGAAAAACAAGGTGCGACTATAGAGCAATTGGCACCACTCATCAGTGGTGGGGTAGGCCGGAACATACTTGAAACAGGCGAGGTTGACACGGGTCTGCTCACTGTGGGGCAGGTAGTAGGCCTTGTTCGTGACATTCCAACGGTCAAGGAATTGATAGACAGGATAGTGAAGGAAGCTGAGGAAGTCGCCTCAAATATAGGTGCTGGCGGCATGTTTAAGCCACTACGTAAGCCGACCGAGGTTGCAAAGCAGTAACTCCTGTCAATTATAGATAGCTAGAGACCGTGAGCACGTAAATTGCCGTGCTGCCGTGTAAATAACACACTCATTTTCATAAATGGTATATCAGCTATAGCTCGAATATAACTATGGGAATCGAAAAGTATGGGACTTCATCCAATTTGGCGAGGAGAATTCAATGATGACTGAACAAACACACGAAAATCGACAATACCAATCTCTCTGGGGGATGGTGGAAGAAGAGCAACAAGCCACGTCAGATATTGTGCGACTGGGCATCGGCAACACAAGCGTAGTATATACCGACGATGGTGTCGTAGTGATTGATGTGCCAATGGGCAACCGTTTTGGTCGCAAAGCCGTTGAGACAATCAGGAAGCGGACCGACAAACCAGTTAATACCATTATATACACTCATGGACATATCGACCATATCTGGAGTGTGCCGGCATTTTTTGCCGATGCTGAAGCACACAAGTGTGCCAGGCCCCACATTATCGGGCACAAGAATGTAGCACGACGTTTCGACCGCTACCAGCGACTGAAGGGGCAACACGAGCATATCAATACCATCCAGTTTGCTATTCCACCAGGCGAGCCGGTCATGCCTCAGCAGTTCTATTACCCGGATATCACCTTTGATGATGCGATGCAGTTTAAGCTTGGTGGTCTGACCTTTGAGTTGTACAGCTATTACGGTGAGACTGATGATTCGCTCTGGGTATGGATTCCGGAGCGGAAAACGGCGCTCGTCGGCGACCTTCTTATCAGCGGTGTGCCTAATATTGGTAACCCCTTTAAGGTCCAGCGCTGGGCGCTTGAATGGGCGCAGGCGCTGGAGGCAGTTGCCGGTAAGAACCCGGACTTCGTGGTTTCCGCAGGGCAGGTCTTGAGCAAGGACCTGGCAAAGGATGTCTTATTGGATACAGCCAGATACTTGAGGTTTATAGAGGATGAAGTCGTACGTCTGCTAAATGAGGGCTGCTGGATTGAAGACATCATCGACAAAATCAAAATTCCTGAAGACCTGGCGCAGAAGCCTTGGCTGCAACCGATATATGGACATCCCACCTTTGTAATTCATGGTGTGCACCGTCGGTATGCAGGTTGGTATAACGGCAACCCGTCTGAACTTTTTCCTGCAAGGAGTACGGAGATTGCCGCAGAGGTAGTAAAGCTAGCAGGTGCAGCAAAAGTATTGCAGGAAGCCCAACACCTTAAGGCAGATGGCAATATCCAGCTATCGCTTAATGTCATCGAATTCGTAGTAAAGGGAACTCGGGAGAAGTCAGTGCGAAAAGAAGCTCTCCTGCTAAAGTCAGAACTACTCAAGGCGAGGACGGAGGTGGAACCAAGTTACATTGCCCGTAACATCTTCCGCGCCGGCGCCGCGCTAATCAAACAAGAGGCAGACAGTCTCTAGAGACAACGATAAAGATGCGGTATTAAGACATAGCTTGAAAAGAAGGAGAACAACTCCTCCAGCCCTCTGGCTTATCAGGTTGGTCATTGTTTTAAATCGTGCCTCCTCAGGACAGTACAAATCCAGCCAAAAGCCTCGCTTGAAAATGTCATTATCCGGCTGCTGTCTTGGCAACAGAACGTAATCCAGCTCATCGCATTTAGTAAGGTACATATTTCAATCTCATTGCCTGAACTATTTGACGTTTATGTTGACTTAGATGATAATTATGGCGACTAGAGGGTCGGACAATCGACCGCGTAACAGCTAGTTGATTTTGACGGGCAGCGGAGTGGTATGCCCGTTGCTTTTTGTTAGCGAAATCTAAAACGAGAGGTGCTAAAGAGTGAGAGTAGACTTCACTAAGTTAGACAGAGCTTTTAATCCTAGGTCGGTGGCGGTGGTGGGTGATAACGAACGCAGCGGTTATCAGTGGCTTAATTCGTATCGCAACTGTCAAGGCAAGCTCTACTCGGTTCAGGTTAACGCCAAGTCAATTGAGGGTATCAAAGCAATGGGGATCCCGAATTACCTCAGCCTGGTGGATATCCCGGAACCGATAGATTTAGCCGTGGTGGCGGTGCCGCGCTCGGCTGCCCTGAAGATCCTAGATGATTGCATCCAAAAGGACGTGGCGGCGGCTTTTTTCTTTACTGCGGGCTTCGCCGAGACAGGGACTGAGGAAGGCATCAAGCTAGAACAGGCGCTCAAAGAAAAGGCGGAAGCGGCCAACCTCCACGTCATCGGACCTAACTGCATGGGCTTGTTCACTCCCAAGGTTGGTATCCAGCAGGTGCTCTCTCAGTTTATGCAGTACGAGGCTAAAGCCGGACCGCTAGGCTTCATTTCACAGAGCGGTACCCATGCTTTGGAGTTCAGTCTGGTTGCTCATCTTCAGGGATTGGACATCAGTAAGTCCGTCAGTTTCGGCAACGGGACGGTGCTGGATTCTCCAGATTATCTGGAGTATTTCGCTCAAGATCCGGAGATCGGTATCATCGGGATGTATTTGGAAGGTGTGAAAGATGGCCAGAGATTCATGAAAGTATTGAAAGAGGTCGCCGCCAAGAAACCGGTGGTTATCTGGAAGGGGGGACGGACAGGAGGAGGTGGGCGTGCGATTGCCTCACATACCGGGTCGCTGGCGGTGCCCTGGACAATATGGAAGTCAGCAGTTAAGCAGTGTGGTGCCGTGAATGTGGCCAACATGGAAGAATTGGTGGATACCCTGAAAGCTCTTCTCTATCTTCCACGTGTTCGGGGTGGTCGAGTGGCAATAACCGGGGGCTCCGGAGGGCAATCGGTGGCCATTGCTGATGTCTTTGCCGAGGCGGGCCTGGAGGTACCACGACTATCTAAAGCGTCCTATGACGAATTGGCTACCTTTTACAGTCTGATTGGCGGAGGATATCCAAACCCGATAGACACCGGCAATCAGAACCGGGCGGAGCTGAAGCGAATTCTGGAAATCCTGGAACGGGACACGAACACTGACAATATCATCTTGCTGGGGATGGCGCGCTGGGGCACGCCGGAGCAAATTCAGAGTCAGGTGGACTTGATGGCGGAAATCAAGAAAAGGTCGCCGAAGGCCGTTGTGGCGATTGTCCCCTACTCCATTCCCGAAGAGATGCAACTGGCTAGGGATCTAGCCCAGAAGTTTCAGGAAAAGGGGATTCCATCCTTCCAATCAATTGAAAGGGGTGCGCACGCTTTGAAGAATGCCCTAGACTACTATTCGTTTAAGGGTGGTGACGGTGCATAGCCAGCCTATTCCTGCATAAAAAGATACTGTGATGCTCCGTTTCCCTTGCCAGAGGTCAGAAAAGATCCCAAGAGCAATACTTCCTTCGGGTATCTCACAGACTTCGGTTTGCTGTCCTACGACTAATGTTACTGATGATGCTGTATCTTGAGTCTTTGTGCTGGTGGAGATATAATATAAATTTCCAGAATAATTGTGGAGGTGGCTGGAGTGTCCACTCAAGATACTCAGGCAATCCGAGGGCTGAAGAGTGCTATTGCTGAGGGCAAGAATTGGTATGTGGCTGTGCTTGAAGCCATTCGCCTCTGGAGTAGTCCTGAAGAGGACTACTCCGGCCGACATTATCAGTATCTTGTTGACAACGAAGCTTTCGATTGGCTAGTTCTGGCGGAGAGGCTATGTGAAGAGCTCGATGGACTTATTCCCGACAAGGAGCGGACAAATCTTCTCTTCTTTGGTATACCACCAATAGAATTATCTAAAGACGAGTTTAAGGATATAATTGGTGACTTTAAATACCAGGCTCACCTTAACTATTTCTATGGCATTCTTGTGGAAAAATTTCTCATTTTGGCTGTAAATGAAGAGATACGAAAGAAAAAGAGAGTTATAGGTTTGAACAACGATAACGGAGTAGTTGATGAGACCTACCAACGTATTTATGGTGCCACCCAATTTTCCCTTTTAAAGCAGTTCAGAAAAGAGAGACACTATCCTCAGCTAAGGTCTATAAGCCTGAACGAGCTTAATGAATTTACCTATTGGCTATTTAAATATCGTATAAAAATGCGTGATAAATCCTGCGTGGCTAGCGATACCAAAAAAGCCCTGACAAAGTTGCATGAGATATTAGAGCTCAAAGTTGGTCCAGTTCGCCCTTATGCCTCTGAAGGCTGAGAGCTGTTAGCTATCAGCCGATGAAGAGTTCAGTTGAGACAATTCTTGGAGTAACCTTTTCAATTTATCTTCAAGCATAGCAAGCTTTTGTTTCTCTCTTTCAATAACCTTAGATGGAGCTTTGCTTAAGAAGGCATTATCTCTTAGCCTGGCATCAAGTTGGGCAATTCTTCCTTTGATTTCCTCGCTTTCCTTTACCAGTCGTTGTTCTTCAGCAAGCCGGTCCATCATGCCCGCCAAAGGCAGAACTACCTCAGTCTCTTTCAACACCAAAACCAGGGCTTTATCTTTAGTAGGTTCCCTTTTCTGGCGACCAAGTATTGTTAAGGGCCGAACTTTAGCCAGTGTTTCTATTATATTTGCTTGTGTGATAAGACTCGAAAGAAGCTCACCAGTATATACTTGGGCTTCAATCCATTTGCTTGGTTTTACATTATATTGAGCCCGAACGTTACGGATAGAGCGGATAATCTCTATTGCGGAGTCCATTACCCGCTCTGCTTCTGGAGCAAAGGCTTTATCGTCAGCAAAGGGATAAGGAGCTATCATTATGGAAGCCGGCATTTGGCCTTTGTTAGGTAGATGTTGCTTTAAACTTTGCCACAATTCCTCGGTAACGAAAGGCATGAAAGGATGCAAAAGGCGCAGTGATACCTCCAAAGTATTGGCTAGGAAGGGCAAAGGTGAAGGTGTTAATTGGCTACGAAGTCGTATTTTGGCAATTTCAATATACCAATCACAGAACTTCGACCAGACAAAATCGTAAATCTGCTGCGCTGCTTCACCAAATTGGAAATCTTCCATCAGCTCGGTAACAATTTTGACAAGCTTGTTGAGCTGGCCATCAATCCATTGGTCTTCTATTGTCTGTGGGCCGAGCACCCATCGCGATGGGTGCTCGGTTGCCTGAGCTTCTAGCTGTTCAGAGTTTAGGCTCTGAAGGATGAATCTGGTGGCATTCCACAATTTATTAACAAAGTTGCGGCTGGATTCCAATTTACTCTTGCCCAGATTTATATCATTCCCTGGTGAAGTCCCGGTAGTTAGAGCAAAGCGGAGAGCATCAACACCATACTTGCTTATAGCTTCGACAGGGTTTATAACGTTCCTTCGCAATTTGCTCATTTTTTCTCCGGTCTCATCCCGAAGCAGGCCATGGAGGTAAACAGTGTGGAAAGGTATCTCACCGGTATCCTCCAGCCCCATCATAATCATCCGGGCCACCCAGAAGAAAAGGATGTCATAACCAGTTTCCATTACCGAGCCGGGATAGAAATAGCGGAGGTCAGCAGTATCATCTGGCCAGCCTAGCGTAGAATGTGTCCATAGCGCTGAACTAAACCAGGTGTCAAGGACATCAGGGTCTTGGACGGTTTGCTTTGAACCACAATGAGTACAGACTGAAGGTTCATCTACCATTACCGCCAGTTTGCCACAGGCATGACAATACCATACTGGGATGCGATGTCCCCACCATAGTTGCCGGCTGATGCACCAGTCGCGGATGTTCTCCATCCAGTTGAGGTAGACTTTGGTAAAGCGGGAGGGGATAATGGTAATGCGTCCATCGGTTACCGCCTCAATAGCAGGCTTGGCTAGGGGGGCTACGCTGACAAACCATTGTTTGCTGGCTATTGGCTCAACTATTGTCTGGCAGCGCATGCAGTGTCCGACGGAGTGGATATAAGGCTCAACTTTCAATAGAAGACCATCCTTTTCTAGGTCAGCAAGTATCGCCTTTCGACAAGCAAAGCGGTCAAGCCCGACGTATTTCCCGGCGTTTTCGTTCATGGTCACATCCGGGTTTAATATATTTACGAGAGTCAGTCCCTGGCGTTGGGCGACCTCAAAGTCCACCGGGTCATGGGCGGGGGTGATTTTCACTGCCCCGGTGCCAAAGTCAGGGTCGACGGCTTCATCAGCAATAATTGGTATTACCCTTTTAACTGCTGGTAGAACAACCTTTCTACCGAGCCTAGCTTTGAAACGCTTGTCCTTAGGATTAACGGCGACCGCGGTATCGCCCAGTATGGTCTCCGGGCGGGTGGTGGCGACAGTGATAAAGCCATTATTCTCGGCGAGAGGATATTTGACATAATATAGGTGTCCTGCTATATCTTTGTGGTCGACCTCAAGGTCGGAGAGGGCAGTCTGGCAGCGGGGGCACCAGTTGATAATCCGCTCCCCGCGGTAGATTAAACCTTTTTCATAGAGACGAACAAAGGCAGTACGCACAGCCCGGCTTGGTCCTTCGTCCAAGGTAAAGCGTTCCCGGCTCCAATCACAGGATGAACCTACTCTCTGCTCCTGCTCGGTAATCGTTTTGTGGCACTCTTCTGCCCACTGGTACATTCTTTCCTGGAACTTCTCCCTACCCAGTTGATGGCGGTCGATCCCTTCCTTAGCCAATTGTTGCTCCATCACCACCTGAGCGGCAATACCAGCGTGGTCAATTCCGGGCAGCCAGAGGGCTGGTTCCCCTTTCATCCGGTGCCAGCGAGTCATAATATCTTCCGGAGTGAGGAAACAGACGTGTCCCATGTGAAGCTCTCCGGTGACGTTGGGCAGAGGCATAATAATAACAAAAGGCTTCTTATTGGGATCTATTTTAGGAGTGAAGTAACCCTGCTTGAGCCAGAAATCATACCATTTCTTTTCTATCTTGCCTGGCTCGTAGGCCTTGGGTATGTCAGACATTAACTCTAAACCTATCTTAGCTATCGGCTGTCAGCTGAAAGAAATCTTGATACCTAAGCAAATTCAAAATTCAAAGCTTGTTTGATCATCGGGATTTTGGCTTTGGAAGGAGCTCCGCCACCCTATCTAAAACTTTGTCTGCCACCTCTCGTTTCGGCAAGAGAGGTAAGCTATCAATTTTGCCTTCGCGGTCAATTATGGTTACTCGATTGGTGTCAGTGCCAAATCCACTATCACTAGCCGTAATATCATTAGCTACAATAAGGGCAAGTCCCTTTTGCTGGAGCTTCTGTTTAGCATTTTCCACCAAGTTGCTGCTCTCAGCGGCGAAGCCTACTTTGATGAAATTTCCCTTGACACTGCCCAAGATGTCGGGGGTGCGTTCCAGTTCTAAGGTTAAACCTGCCTCTCCTTTTTTAATCTTATCTTTAGCCGCTTTTATCGGACGATAATCAGCTACAGCGGCTGCCATAATTAGAGCGTCGGCTTGGGAAGTTACATTCTCTACTGCTTGACGCATTTCCTGAGCAGTGTTGACTTTGATGACATCAACGCCTACAGGCTCGCGCAAAGAGGTAGGTGCCGTAACAAATGTTACTTTAGCTCCCCGGTCACGGGCTGCTTCAGCCAGAGCATAGCCCATCTTCCCTGATGAGCGGTTGCTGACGTAGCGAACCGGGTCAATAGGCTCTTGAGTACCGCCGGCGGTAACCACGATATGCTTGCCAGCCAGGTCCCTATCTCTCCCCAGTATTGTGTGGATGCTGCCTATAATATCATTGATATCGGCGAGTCGCCCCACACCCACTTTGCCCGAGACTAGCCAGCCTGTGGCTGGACCAACAATCACAAAGTCACGAGCTTTGAGTTTAGACAAATTATCCTGGGTGACTGGATTATTATACATATTGGTATGCATAGCTGGTGCGATAAGCACCGGCGCCTTGGTAGCCAGCACTGTGCAGCATAGCATGTCGTCGGCAATGCCAGCAGTCAGCTTAGCGATTATATTAGCTGTAGCAGGAGCAATGACTACCATGTCAGCAGATTTAGCCAGGGAGACATGTCCAACGCTGAATTCCGAAGTCAAATCAAACATTTCAGTAACTACAGGTCTACCAGTAATGGCCCGGAGGGTAATGGGTGATATGAACTGGATGGCTTCTTTAGTCATAATTACATTAACCTTGGCCCCTGCCTGAGTTAGCTGGCTGGCAATCTCGGCTGCTTTGTAGGCAGCAATACTCCCTGTTATTCCCAAAACTATGGTTCTGTTGCTAAGCATTATTGTTCCCTGTTCATTTCATAAATGAGGCGCAGTCCAATTAAAGTTAAATCAGGATTTATTACATCTATGGCTGCTATCTCTTCGGCAAAAGGGTAAGCCTGGCCGCCGGTAGCTACCACCTTCGCCTTGCTTCCCAATTCCTGTTCTATTCGCCGAATCATGCCCTCAATAAGCCCAATGTAACCAAATATTATACCTGATTGCATAGCCGAGATAGTATTTCTACCGATGACCTGCTCAGGGTGGCTTAGCCTAATTCGAGGGAGCGCAGCGGTACGAGTAAATAAAGCTTCGGTAGCTATGGCAATCCCCGGGGCAATAGCACCACCAAGGTAATCCCCTTCCTTAGAAACAACGTCGAAGGTGGTAGCAGTGCCTAGGTCAATAATTATTAATGGCTTTACATAGAGCTTCTGGGCAGCCACGGCATTGGCCACGCGGTCAGGGCCAACCTCACGAGGATTATCCATAGAGATACGCATGCCTGTTTTAACACCAGCTTCGACCACTAAGGGTTCAGTATTCAAATATTTCTTACACAGTTCCACAAATGTGTACAGCAGTGGTGGCACGACACCGCATAATGCTACTCCAGTAACCTTTGAAGGCAGGACTTTCTCCCGCTCCATGAGGTTGAGCACCATCCCACCGTACTCGTCTGAAGTGCGATGAATGCCGGTAGCTAAATTCCAGGTAGCTTTTAGCTTATCGCCATCAAATATACCCAGCTTAATGTTGGTGTTGCCAATATCAATTGCCAATAACATAGGTACTTAGCTTTATCTTCATTCTCCTGACATTGTGAACTGAGTATAGCACTATTAGCTAATCCGTGCTACTATTGAAGCTCTGGGAAGACGGGCATCAGGTAGAAGTATTATTTTCGCCACCCCCTCCTTGCAAGTCTTGTAACTTCTTGACCATAGCCTGCCAGTGTGTGCCCTGCCAGTAGATACGATGGCAGGCAGGACATTCCGTATATTGAGTTTGAGTTTCAACAACGTGAGCGGGGACCAGGTCTTTCACCTCTTCTTTATCCCGAGCTATTAATGCTTGATTGCATTCAAGGCAAAGCGAGAAAGGTTTGAAATGATAATTTAAATTCAACGTTTTCACTACTTCCTGTACCTGGAGTTTAGGGTCATCTTGCTTAATGTGTATAGCTTTGAGTTTGCCATTTGTGACCAGACGCCTTTTCATAAATTGGCTATCTTTAGTCAGAATAACCCTGTCCTCACTAAGAGCTGTTTTGATCATTTGCCCATCGTTTTTTTGCTTAAACAGCAGAGTATCATAGCCAATCAGCCTTAACCATCGAGCCAATTTGCCCACGTTGTTATCTGCAATGAATTTGATTTCCATAGCTAGCCAGAACAAGAGAAACTGACTTGGCTGGACGATTTAGAAATATCTCCGACGGCGCATGTAGAAAAATACGGCTCCTTCTCTAATCGCCATAAGGTAAACCAAAATACCCCAAGGTGAAAGGCTTCCATAGTGTACTCGACCAGGTAGCGCGATATTCATACTGTAAATGCTGGCTATCAAGGTAGTTGGTGCTACAACTGCCATTATAATAATCAGTATCCGCAATACAGAATCGAATAAAATTCATTTGTTTATTTTAAATAATGGGTATAACTGGACACTTGGAGTCGGCTATCCGGGGGATGGCTTAGAATTCGCCACTGTTAATTCCTGGCAATTAGCTTCTGCTGTCTGTAAAGGGCTTTCTTTCAAGCGCTGGCTCCAGATATTGCTGTTACCATCTCGTCCGAGGTTCTTACTCGTCCGGCTCTGGGGAAGACATTCTTGCAAAAATACTCGTCATCTTCCGCCGTCATGGCGGCACAGCAGTCGCTGAGGATAATGACGTGCAAATCTCGCTCCTGGGCTCCTCGGGCAGTGTTAGCCACACAACCGTTGGTCACTACCCCGGTGATGACGACTGTATCTATTCCTCGGCGTCGCAGCATTAGCTCAAGGTCGCTGTTATAGAAGGCATTTGACCTGCGTTTCCAGATAATGTGGTCTCCAGGGAGAGGTTTAAGTTCATCCACAAAGTAAGCGCCAGGTGTTCCCTCTACCAGTGCTTCTCTGGGCCTCGGCGCAAGCCCCTGGAGCATCAAATCAGTAATAGCAGGGAAAACATCGGCATTATCTTTCCTGTGAACATGGCCCATAAATATGATGGGCATTCCCGCCTGCCGTGCTGCCGCTATCACCTTGGCAGTGTTGCTAATCACTGCCTTCGACTCAACCATTTTGGTTACTGTGTTGAAGGGCTCCTCCTTGCCCTTGATAAGGTCGTTCTGCATGTCAATGACCAAGAGAGCCGTCTTCTTGACATCTATTTTAGTTTCCAACATTTTAACCCTCCAGATTTACCTATTTGGCTATATTTGTTTAGTTAGTCCTATTATAAGTCAACAACTGAATAGCGTAAAGTCTACTGACCAGCCTTATCACTTTTTGCTGCCATTAGAGACTGCTTAAAGAGTAGTGGTTGAGATCATCCCCCCCGTTTGGTTCTGGCAAGGTTTTCAAAACCGGAAAGTAATTATTGGTCGATAGCCATAGCTTTGCCTTCGCTAGACGTTTCTTGGTATAATTGGCCAGCAAGACTTGACTTAATAGGCCGGGATAAAAGGCGAAAATGAATAACGGGATAGAAGCAGCGCAAGCGAAGGCAAAGGCCATCGTGGACAACGTTGAGCAGGTCCTTGTTGGCAAGAGAGACAAAGTTGAGCTTGCCGTTATCGCCCTGATCAGCCAGGGACATGTGCTGCTTGAGGATATACCGGGAGTGGGTAAGACAATGCTCGCCCGTAGCTTAGCCAAGTCTCTGGACTGCAGTTTCAAACGCATCCAGTTCACCCCGGATATGCTACCTAGCGATATAATCGGCGTTTCTATTTATAATCAGAAGACCAGCAATTTTGAGTTTTATCCCGGACCCGTGATGGCCCAGATTGTGCTGGCTGACGAAATCAATCGGGGAACACCTAAGCTACAGTCTGCCTTGCTGGAGTGCATGGAAGAACGACAAATCACTATTGACGGCGTGGCGCACAAAATGCCTAACCCCTTCCACATTCTAGCAACCCAGAGCCCTATTGAGTATGAAAGCACCTTCCCTCTCCCCGAAACCCAACTTGATCGGTTCCTGATGCGCATAAGCCTCGGGTACCCATCAGTCTCAGATGAAATCATCATTATGGACCGCCAGCGGTACCATCATCCCATTATGACTCTGCAAGCAGTGGCGACCAGTGCTGATGTTGAGATGCTTCAGATGGCGGTTAAGGACGTTTATATTGACGACCTGATAAAGCAGTACATTGCCGATTTGGTCGGAGCTACACGCAATCATCCTGCCATTCTCCTTGGTGCCTCACCCCGCGCCTCTCTGGCACTCTACCGTACTGCACAGGCCAAAGCACTGATTAGCGGTCGTGATTATGTCTTACCCGATGATGTGAAAGCACTAGCTGAACCTGTCTTGGCACATCGTATAATAGTTAGCCTGACAGATTCTTCGGGTGATAAAAGCGGGCGCGATATGGTTACTCAGATCCTTGAGACCGTATCTGTCCCCTGTGCCCCAGCTAAGTGAGGAGGGCCGAGTAAAACTCTTAGCCTAATACTGCCGTTAAGGAGTGGTGTCGATGAAAAGGCAGGGGATAGTCGTGATTGTTGTGCTTGTGGCTCTTTTAGCCTTGGCATTAGTCAGCGGTTCTATTCTTCTCCTGCGACTCTTTTTCCTCTCGGTATTGGTGACGGCCGTGAGTTTTGTGTGGGTAAGGTGGAGCCTGCATCGCCTCAGCGTGGACACTACACAACTACCCGAACGCCTTGAGGTGGGTGATACCTTTCAGCGAGAGGTCATAATTTATAATCACGGTAAATTGCCTAGGCTTTGGCTCAAAGTCGAAGATGATACTGACTTGCCTGGTCACCAAGATACGGCAAGTATCAACATCGCCAGACAAAGTTCTTACTGCTGGCAGGCAAATTTCAAATGCCGGAAAAGGGGGCGTTATCATCTGGGACCGGTGACACTAACAGCTGCTGACCCTCTGGAGATTTTCACCGGTACCCGGACCCTGGGAAAAGAGCAGGAAATCACAGTCTACCCGGCGACTATTGACCTACCCCTCTTCAACTTTGCTTCCTTCAGTGGCTCTGGCCCCAGGTCTGGCTACCAGTCAATCAGGGGCATCAGTTCCCGTGCCTCCAGTGTGCGGGAATTTACCAGTGGCGATAGCCTCCACCACATCCACTGGCGCAGTACCGCCCGCATGGGAAAACTGATGGTGAAGACATTTGACGCTGAGCGTTCTTATAACCCTCCCGAAGTTGCCTGGATACTTTTTGATATGAATGAGAAAGCTCATTTTGGTCGTGGAGAAGAGACGAGTGAGGAGTACACTATTACTATCGCCGCTTCAATGGTCAAAGCGTGTTTGCAGAGCGGGATGCAAGTGGGTATACTCGCTTCGGACGAGCGTCATAGTCTCATAACACCCGAAACAGGTGAGAAGCAATTATGGGATATACTGGAAACCTTAGCCCTGATGAAAGCCAACAGAGAACTGACATTGAGTGAATTGTTCTCATATCATTTGGATGGTTTCCGCGATAACTCCCTGGTCATCATTGTTGCTACCTCAGCCTCGGAGAATCTAGCAGAGGTCGTCCATCAATTAAGAAACCGGGTTGCTTCAATGCTGGTCGTACTAGTGGATGCTGCCAACTTTGGTGGGCCCCCGTGGTCAATCCAAATGGCTCAGTCGTTAATCCGGTCAGGAGCCCAGGTCTATACCATTGGAAAGGACTCCAATCTGGTTGAAGTGACTGAACGGCAAGGCCGCGCCACTTTGTCCGCTACTCGTGTGAGTAAGACACCATGTTTCGGAGTATAAGCAAGAAGTTAGTCATCCGGTGCTGGCAGATAATACGACAGGTTTGCCTCGGCAGCAATCTGTTGGGGTGGCTGGGCGTCGGATTTGGCTTCCTTACCTCAGCAATCGCTATATGGTCAATAGAGCATGCTCACTGGATTACTCCCCAACCATCGCTGATAACAGTACTGGGTCTGGCCATAGCATTAGGTGTCATTCTGGCAAACACACGCATTCCCGGCAGGATTGCGGTTCCTATTATGCTTCTCATTGGGCTGGTGGTAACTGCCTGGCAAGCAGCCCGACCTTTTACCCCTGCTCAGGAAATATCTTCATTACAACTGTGGTGGCAGACGATCAGCACTTCTCGTCCCGCCAATAGCACGCTTTACTTTGCCATGTCTCTTACCTTAATTAGCTGGTTCATGGGCTTCATTTCAGCCTGGTTTATCCTGAGAAAACGCAGTGCCTGGCTCCCTGTCATTCTGGGCATGGTAGTACTGCTCGTTAACCTTATTAATCTCCCGCGGGATATGTACTACTTTTTCCCGCTTTATTGCCTGTCTGCCATCTTAACCATCGCCACAGTATCTTTGGCAAAAAAAGGAGACATCCTCCTTCAATGGAAGGAGCAGTCTGTCCGGCGTGGCACCGCTTTGTTTTCGGTGGCAGTGTTTAGCATCGCCGCTGTCACCATCGGTGTCGCGTACCTTGTGCCGTCACCTAACCCCAACGGCATGAGCATGAAGATCGATGCGACCTCATTCTACTTTGAAAACATTGAAGGACGCTGGTTCGATATCTTCGCGAATGTATACTCAAAGTGGGAGATAGTGGTGAGTCGACATCAAGAAAGGCTTCTTTTTACAGACCCAATAGAGAGAAGCAATGATGTGCGTTTTTGGGTTGATGCCGAAGATTCTGGTTACTGGCGCACCCGCAGTTACGATGTCTATGAATCGTGGGGCTGGACAAGCACCGTTGGTTTCGAACAAAGCCTGCTGCCGGGAGAGTCAATCACTTACGATGCAGTCTCCCCGGAGAGCAATACCGTGACTTACGTCATTGAGCACCGGCTGAAGACTGACATTGTTCTCTCTAGTGGCAGGATAGCTTCCGTCAGCATTCCTGTCAAATTACAGACCCCCTTGCCCCTGTCGGAAGGATTGCAGGACATTACGGCAATCGTTGTAACACAAACAATCGAGCCTTATGAACGTTACCAAGTTATGACCAGCTTCACCATTGCCACGCCGGAAGAGCTGACGAGAGCTGGCGAGAAATATCCGGACTGGGTCACCAGTCATTATCTTCAACTGCCGGACAGTCTACCTGAACTGGTCAGGAAACTCAGTGAGGACATCACATGTGATGCCCAAACACCCTACGATAAGGCTATTGCCATTAAGGATTATCTGACGAAGTTCGAATACGACAGGAACGTCCAAGCTCCCCCGAAGGGCTTTGACGGTGTTGACTATTTTCTGTTCAAAACAGAGAGAGGGGTTTGTACCAATTTTGCCTCAGCGATGGCGGTGATGTTGCGCTCCGTTGGCGTACCGGCTAGGCTCGCCCGAGGCTATTTTCGGGGCGAGCTGGATGAGGTCACCGGCAATTATATCATTCGTGGTCTCAATTCCCATGCCTGGGTAGAGGTCTACTTCCCGAAATATGGCTGGATTATATTTGAACCTACCCCAACTAGGTCACAAGCCACCACTGAAGACATAAGTAGAGGAGATATAATCAGCGACGAAGGCTACAACCTGTTCTTTTCCGACAGTGAGGAACTGCCTTTCTGGATGTTAGAAGACGACACACTGGGAATTAAGGATACTAGGCGAACATCACCGTTGCCTTATGTTTTTAAGTTCCTCGGTGTCACTATCCTGTTGGCTATAGCGTTCTTTGCTGTCCGCCAATTCTTCGACCGCAGAGTAAGCAAGCTCAAGCGGGTTAAAACAGCTGCTGACGCCTATGACCGCATGCGCTATCTGGCTGGCGAAGGCGCCTTAGGGGTATTTGACCACGAGACACCGTTCGAGTTCAGCCGCCGTCTGATTGAATACTTGCCGGGGCAGGAAGAAAACGTTAACAGAGTTGTTCAGGCCTTTGTTACTGTGAAATATAGCCCTAGGAAGGAATTAGACGAGCGGAGTATAGCTTGGCTCCAAAAAGCGTGGGTGAGATTATGCCCGCCTCTGGTGAAATGTATACCCCTTCTGAGAAGGTGGACGCTACTCAGACCTCGTGGGTGGCTAAGTTGATGTTTGCTGGGCTAGCGAAAACCAGCATGAATGGCTGCCCCAATACACCGTATAAATTAGCTAGGATAATGGGCTCTTATTTTACTACTTCATTGAACATTCTGGCTTGCTAGTCGAGAGCCAAGTCTGGTTAAGGGACATTGGTTTTTGTTTCTGATGAGGCTATGGCTTAACGGGGAGGGTATTGAGCACGGCTAGGCCCATCGGTCGAGATTATGTTATATACGGGATTTGTAAAGTCGTGTTTGACAGAATTAATTATTATATGGCATACTGTACTCCGATTTTGGGAAAACTGAAATATTATAGGAGGTTAAAGAATGCCAGTTAATATGATTGTTTGCTGCAAGCAAGTGCCTGACCCTGAAGCGCCACCGGCGGTGTTTAAGGTAGTAAACAACAAAATGACTTTGCCGCCAGACGTAAAACCTGTAATCGGTCAATACGAGGAATTCGCCTTGGAAGCTGCCCTCAAAATCAAGGATAGCATGGGGGGCAAAATTACTGCGCTTAGCTTAGGTAATAATTTCGTTCGCGATGTGATTAAGAAAGCGTTAGCTGTGGGAGGCGATGACCTTATTCTTTTGGAGGACGGCGCTTTTGAAGATAGCGATAGCTGGGCAACTGCCAATGCCTTGGCTATGGCAATAAAGAAAATAGGAGAATATGACATTATTTTCTGTGGAAGGCAGTCCTCTGACTGGGATACTGGGCAAGTGGGTCTAGGCATTGCCGAGATTTTAGGAATCCCGGCTGTAACTCTAGCTCGTAAAGTAGAGGTCGTCGATGGGAAAGCGAAGGTTGAGCGAGTTATTCCCGACGGCTATCAGGTTGTTGAAGTGACGCTTCCCGCCCTAATCGTAGTAACCAGCGGGATAGGAGCACTTCGTTATGCCACCTTGAAAGGGATCATGGCAGCGGCTAAAAAACAACCCGTGGTTTGGAAACCAGCCGATATTGGGCTTGAGCCTTCACAAATTGGCGCTGCTGGAAGACGTAATAGGTTGGAGAAACTCTTCCAGCCGGTCAAGGAAGCCAAATGTGAAATAATCGAAGGAGAGACGCCCGTAGAGGCCGGCGCTAATCTAGCCGTAAGGCTCAGGGAAGCCAAATTGCTTTAAAGTTAAGGAGGAAATAATGGCTGAAAACAAAGGTATATTAGTTTGTGGTGAGCTAGCAGATGCGAAGTTAGCCTCCATTACCACTGAGTTACTAGGATGTGGTAGGAAGCTTGCTGATGATCTGAAGGAGGACCTATCTTGCCTGCTAGCCGGCGATGCAGTTGGCGAGGCTTCCAAAGAAGCAATTGCCTTCGGAGCAAACAAGGTTTATGCTGTAGAACACCCCGCCCTCAAAGAATACCAAGCTGATTCCTATATGCAAGTCGCGGAAAAATTGGTCAAAGAGATTTCGCCTCGGATAATACTTATGGGGCAAACATCTATGGGAAGAGACTTGGCTCCTCGCCTTGCCTTCAGACTAGGTACTGGCCTGACAACAGATAGTCTCGACTTAAGCGTAGACCCGGAGACAAAGCTGCTGACGCCAACGCGCCCTGTTTATGGCGGCACTGCTCAAGCTATATTCACCAGCGAGCTTATGCCTCAGATGGCTACTGTTAGGACCAAGGCAATGTCGCCTTTGGAGCGTGACGATTCAAGGAAAGGAGAGGTCATACCCACTAAGGTTGACATAGATACCTCGAAATTAGCGACAAAGATATTAGAAACTGTTAAGGAAGAGGCGGTTGGCATTAAGCTCGAGGATGCCCCTGTGATTGTCTGTGGAGGTAGGGGGATGGGTGGTCCTGAGCCCTTCCAGACTGTATTGAAGGAGCTAGCTGATCTGCTGCATGGTGCGGTAGGTGCCTCACGTCCTCCTGCTGATAATGGATGGGTGTCAGAGGCACTGCATATCGGCCTCACTGGAAAGATTGTTGCCCCCGATATTTACATCGCTATAGCCCTTTCCGGTGCCAGCCAGCACACAGCTGGATGTTCAGGTTCCAAGCACATCATAGCCATCAATAAGGACCCTGAGGCGAATATATTCAAGGAATCGGAATTTGGGGTGGTGGGTAAATATGAAGAAGTGGTGCCAGCCTTGACTAACAAGCTAAAGGAGTTATTAGCTGGCTAGGATAGGCTGACATAGCAAACTTATTAGCTGACCAAGATAGCGCATGAGCTTTCAGTTGATAACTGTCAGTTAGTTAGCCTTCTTCTTGTCGGTGGTGATTTTCTGACTGAGGTGAGCTGGCACTTCTTCATAGTGGTCAAATTCCATAGCAAAGCTGGCGCGCCCTTGCGTCAGTGACCTTAAATCTGTGGCATAGCGAAGCAACTCTGCGTAGGGTGCCTGAGCTTCGATGACATTAATGCCGTTACCAGGATTTATTCCAAGCATCCGTCCCCTTTTAGTGTTAAGGTCGCTAGTAATATCCCCGGTATATGCCTCAGGCACAGTTACTTTGAGATTCATTATAGGCTCAAGCAACACCGGCTGTCCCTCAGATAATCCCTTTTTAAAGGCTTGTGCTCCCGCAATCTTAAAAGCAATGTCTGAAGAATCTACTGGATGGAAGCTACCATCATAAAGGCTCACTTTTACATCCACTACAGGATATCCGGCTAGAACTCCTTCCTGCTTGGCCTCATTGACCCCCTTTTCCACAGAGGGAATATAGTTCTGGGGTATTGCCCCCCCAAATATTTTCTCAACAAATTCAAATCCTCCACCCCGAGGCAAAGGCTCCAACTCCAGAAAAACATGTCCATATTGACCGTGCCCTCCGCTCTGCTTCTTATGCTTATACTCTGCCTTGGTCGACATAGTAATAGTCTCTTTGTAAGGAATCTTTGGCAGGTCTAATTTCACCTCTACTCCAAATTTGCGACGCATTTTCCCCTTGACTACCTCCAGATGACTATCACCAACTCCGGAAATAATAAACTCGTTAGTGTCAACTTCGCGACGTGTTTGGAGAGAAGGGTCCTCTTCACAAATCCTGGGCAAAAAGGTGCTCATCTTATCTAAATCGCTTTTCGTCTGAGGCTGGATTGACATGTTGAAATTCGCTTTGGGGAATTCGATACCGGGATTTTTGCCCAGCATGGTGAAGAGTTGGCCAATCCGTTCCATGCTATTCTTGTTAGCATTCAAAACTTGAGAATTACTGGAAATAGCGCCTGAATAAACCCGAAAGTAACTGAGCTTGCCAACATAGGGGTCTGCAGTGGTTTTAAAAACAAGCCCGGAAAAGGGGGACTCCGAATTAGGTTTGATCTCCTCTTGATCACCAGTGGAAGCATTCTTAGCGACAAAGGCATCCTTTTCTTCTGGCGAAGGCAAGTAAGAGTAAATACCATTGAGGACTTGCTGGGTGCCGATGCTCTGCAAAGCAGAGCCAACAAAAACAGGCACCAGCTTGCCAGCGATGCCAGACTTTTTTATGGCAGCAAGAATTTCCTCGTTGCTTATGGGCTCGCCCTCCAGATACTTGTTGATGAGCTCGTCATCAATTTCCACGACGGTCTCTACTAACTTCTCACGGCTAGCTTCTGCTTGTTCCTGAAGTGTCGAAGGTATTTCTGCTTCCTGCGAGGTAGCGCCAATATAAGCTTTCATAGTCACCAAATCTATGATGCCTTGAAAATCACTTTGTGAACCTATGGGTAATTGAAGAGGCAAACATCTTGGTGACAACTTAGCCTGAATTCCTTCCAAAGTAGAGAAGAAATCGGCATTATCCCGATCCATCTTATTAATAAATATTAACCGAGGCAAATTTGTTTTTTCAGCATCGCCCCACATCTGTTCTGTGCCTACCTCCACACCTGAAGCGGCGCATATTACAACTATTGCTCCCTCAGTTACCCTCAATCCCGATCTTACCTCACCAATAAAATCTGCATATCCCGGGGTATCAATGAGATTCAGCTTCACTCCCTGCCACTCAAATGGAAGTAGGGACAGGTTGATGCCCATATGACGTTCTATCTCAAGTGGGTCATAATCTGAGGTGGTGGTGCCATTTTCAACCTCCCCTAAACGCTGGATAACGCCTGAGCTAAAGAGCATGGACTCAGTAAGCGAAGTTTTACCTGCCCCTTGATGAGACAGCAAGACAACATTTCGGATTTGCACGGCTCTACATTATAATATTGCCCCTGAAGATAAGCAACCGCTATTGCATTATGTAGTGTTATGCTGTAATGTGATAGTCACGCGAAATGAAACTGAGTTACGAACAAGTGAGGCATATCGCTTGGCTTGCCCGGTTGGGCTTAAGCGAGGAGGAGGTGGAGAAATTTAGCCTCCAGCTATCTAATATTCTGGAGAACTTCGAGGTACTCAAGCAAGTAGATACAGCCAACGTGTCACCAGCGACTCATACCATCTCGCTACAAAATGTCTTCAGGAAAGACGATGTAGCTGGCTCATATTCTCAAGCTGAGATTTTATCAAACGCACCAAAACAAGCCGAAAAATGTTTTAAGGTTCAGGCAATACTAGGGTGAGCCCATCAGTCAAATGATTAGCGACATAGTTATCGCCATCGTAATTGGCTATCTCCTTGGCTCTATCCCTTCAGCATATCTTGCCGGTCGTCTGAGAAAAGGGATAGATATACGAGAGGTCGGAAGCAAAAACATGGGGGCTATGAATGTCTTCTACCAGGTCGGGCCGATGGAAGCCGTGCTAGTCACCCTGGCTGACCTGGGCAAAGGCATAGCGGCAATTCTTTTAATGCGAGGGTTGTTAGGCATCCCTCTGAATTCATCGTTTGATCTTCTTACCGGGCTTACCGGCGCAGCTGCCATAATGGGCCATATCTTCCCCGTTTTCCTTAAATTCCGTGGCGGCAAAGGGGCAGCCACCGCTATCGGGATTCTCATCTTCTTGATGCCCTGGGCAGTTCCGTTTCTGTTTGTTGTTTTTGCAATAGCTTTACTTATTACTCGTAATCCCACTTTTAGTTATAGCCTGCTCCTTATTGTTTTCCCATTTGTTGCAGGTTTTATTTACGTCGACCACTACGGCGAGCCTCTGGCTTTAGTATTCTACTCCACAGGCTTGGGGATATTCCTGGGCTTACAGTACATCCCCAGGATTAAAGAGATGCACAGCAAAACTGGCGGCGACTGGCGCAAAGTTATCAAGCGTCGCAGCCTCAAGGACAGGTTTTAAGTATGCCGGCGAACGAACTACACCAGCTAACTATTCACGAAGCGCACGAGCTGCTTAAACAGAGGAAAATCTCCTCGACCGAACTGACGAAATCTGTATTGAAGCGTATCGCTGAGATAGAAGGGAAAGTTCACGCCTGTGTCACTATTGTTGAAGACGCTGCTCTGGAGGACGCAGAAAAGGTCGATAATTACATCAAAACTGTCCATGAGATTACCCCTTTAACCGGTATCCCTACCTTAATCAAAGATGTAATATGCACTAAGGGGGTAAGAACTACCTGTAGTTCAAAGATGCTGGAGAACTTTGTCCCTCCCTACGATGCTACAGTAATAGAGAAACTGAAGGCACAGAAGGCGGTAATAGTCGGGAAAACGAATATGGATGAGTTTGCCATGGGCTCTTCTACAGAGCACTCTGCCTTTTTCCCCACTCACAATCCCTGGGATTTAAGTCGTGTCCCTGGAGGTAGCAGCGGTGGCTCAGCAGCTGCTGTAGCTGCTGATGAGACTATTTATGCTCTGGGCTCTGACACTGGAGGCAGCGTCCGTCAACCAGCCGCACTTTGCAGCGTGGTAGGACTTAAACCAACCTATGGTCGGGTCAGCCGCTTCGGCTTGGTTGCTTTTGCCAGTTCTCTCGACCAAATTGGGCCAATAACCAAGGATGTCACTGACTGCGCCTTAGTGATGAATGTCATTGCCGGGTATGACCCCGGAGACTCAACATCAGTGCCTTATCTTATCCCAGACTACACCCAGCAACTAATTCCAGACGTTAAAGGGCTAAAGATTGGCATTCCCCAGGAATATCTTGTTGCGGGCGTGCAGAACGAGGTACGAGCGGCTTTGCGAGTAGCTATAAATAAACTCCAGGAACTGGGTGCGGAAATAGATTGGGAAGTCTCTCTACCTCATACTGAATACGCCCTGGCTGCTTACTATATACTTGCTCCGTCCGAAGCTTCAGCGAATCTGGCTCGCTACGATGGAGTAAAATACGGCTTTTCCGAGCGAGATGCCAGTAATGTAATCGAGACAACGGAGAAGACGCGACAATTTGGCTTCGGGCCTGAGGTTAAGAGGCGTATAATGCTAGGCACTTATGCTTTATCTGCCGGTTATTACGATGCTTACTATCTTAAGGCACAGAAGGTGCGCACACTGATAAAACAGGAATTTGACCAAGCCTTTGAAAAATATGATGCCCTGGTCACGCCAACCTCGCCAATAGTGCCTTTTAAGCTGGGGGAAAAGTTGGAAGACCCGATGCAGATGTATCTAAGCGATGTATGCACCTTACCCATAAACATAGCTGGAATCCCGGCCATCTCCATACCTGCTGGTTTTGCCGACAACCTACCTATAGGTATGCAAATCATGGGCAAGCCTTTCAGTGAGGAAATACTGCTGCGCATCGCCTTCGCCTATGAGCAAGCAACCGATTGGCATAAAAGAAAACCAAAAATCAGATAAGCAAACATACATCTAAACTATCTGAAAGAGTTCAGGAAGAGTCCCGTGGTAACCTCTGACCCTCATTTCAAAGGCTTAGAGAGTGTGATTTATCTAGAGGTATAAAGTGAGTGGTCAGACATCAGTGAACAAAATGGCTGATTGTTACCCCTAATCCTGTCCTCTGAATCACTTGGTGTTGGACGAGGTAGATACGAACAAACGGCGATTGATTAGGACCTTTTTGTATTGGTTTCTCCCAAGGTTGATCCTATTATTTCAGCCAAATGGTTTTTCATATCATTTGACAAGTCTTGGTACAATTTAATGTAACGGTAAGAAGATTATATGCTTAATGTCACCGGCATCTCCAAGTCATATAACGACCATGAGCTTTTCAGCGGGGTTAGTTTCACCGTTGGCATGAGCGATCGCATTGCGGTCATCGGACGGAATGGCACGGGGAAGACCACCCTTTTCGAAATCATAACGGGCAATATCATCCCGGATTCCGGAAGCGTGTCTCTGCGACGTGACACCGCTATCGGTTATCTTCGCCAGGATGTCCAACCATCATCGGAGCGGAGTCTGCTGGAATATGTGTCCAGTTCGTCCGATGTGGTCAGGGACCTTGCGCATAAGATCGGGCTGGTACAGGAAGACCTGGCAGAGGAAAGGGACGAGGAAACCGTG
>Ga0307439_1000605_pt1 | contig 24649 bp, 20 predicted proteins | sample SalMarWE160490MG_FD_202142 | JGI IMG/M metagenome (GOLD analysis project Ga0307439, IMG submission 202142) | Salt marsh sediment microbial communities from the Plum Island Ecosystem LTER, Massachusetts, United States - WE1604-90 | ecosystem: Environmental > Aquatic > Marine > Intertidal zone >... | reverse complement strand
CTCTCGACAGGTTATCGGAAGCAGGAAGCTGGGAGGTGGAATAGTCGAAGGTGTGTTTGAGGGGCTTCGGCGGCCCTGTTGCTTTGGTAGGAGACCTGGCTTTCAGATCCCACAGCCCAAGGTGTTTAAAGATTTGAATATATCCTATACTGACCATACCAGGAGAGCCAAAAGAAGAATGATGGGAGTAATGAATGCCAAGAATAAAAAGGTGCGTAAGCAACAGTATCAGGATCTCCTGAAGATAACTCATAAAGTGGTCAGCTATACACAACATGTGATATCTTTACTTGAGGACCCGGCTTTAATATCCCTTGGTCTATTTGATTCAGCGCAAAATCGTGCTGATGAACTAAGAGAGATACTTTTATTAACTGAAAAGGGAATAGACCAAACCACCCGAAGGGTGATCAATGGTGAGTCAGTTCCTGCTTCTGAAAAAATAGTATCTATCTTTGAACCCGATACAGACATAATCAAAAAAGATAACAGGGATATATTTTATGGTCATAAAATCTGCCTCAGTGGCGGAGCATCAAACTTGATAACCGATTGTTTAATCCTTGATGGCAATCCTGCTGATACTGATCTTACTGAAAAGATGCTGGATCGTCATAAAGACATCTACGGTCACTATTCTCTCAAGACGGCATTAGATGGCGGGTTTGCTTCAAAACCAAACCTGGAAGCTGCTAAAGACAAAGGAATAAAAGATGTTTGCTTTGCCAAGAAACGCGGTCTTAAAGAGGAAGATATGTGTCGTAGCACATGGGTATATAAACGACCTCGCAGATTCCGGGCCGGTATTGAATCAGGTATATCATGGCTTAAAAGGTGTTTTGGCCTTACTCGATGTACATGGAAATCACTTGAATCATTTAGGAGTTATGTATGGACGTCAATTGTTTCTGCGAACCTTTTGACATTGGCTAGAAGTGAGGTTTTTGCTGACTCATAGTATTTAGGGAGTTTATATAAATCGTTGCATAAAAAGATAGGATAAGTGTTTACAAATTAGCCTTATTTGCCTTAATTATGTTCGTGCAGGCGCTGAATAAGCTTGCCAGTGCTATGTTCGTGCGTCTTTCCAGACCCCGGATTTTGCTATGTCTTGTAAAAACACCGGTTTCTGGATGGACACTAACTAAATCACAAAAGGAAAGAATGCTTTCAAAAACTTTAAAAAAATATTTAGTTGCTGTATTTGGCATAGCTTTATATAATGTTTCTGAATCTATATACCCTCTAATAGGGTAGCTCTAAGCACTATTTATTACCATGGAAAGGCAGCTTGATCAACCCTTTGGTGACCGAGGTAAACGGTGAAATAACCGCAGCGTATACAAACTACCTCGAAATGCGCTTTTTTATAGCTATATCAAAGGGTTACCCATTTCTGGATAGGCACTAGTTAGGGCTTCAAGAAAGGAGGAACCATGAAAAATATAATTTTTACTTTCGTTTTATGTTTATTGATACAAGGCTATGTGTCAGCGGAAACAACAATGAAGCTTGTCCCTCAAGTTCTTAATGGGCAGAAAATAATCACTCAAGAGAATTCTGAAGCTATAATTTCACATAAAAAATCGAGCGTAGCCCTTCGCCCGCCGCCAGATGGATATTCATCGGAAGGTCGTCCTATGATTCTTGTTAACGTGTACGGCATCGGAAAATCATTCGATTTTTCAACTGAAGATATACAGGTCTTTGTAGATGGTAAGCCGCATGGATTAATCACGTATGATAAGTGGGTAGGAGACATAAAACAACGTCAAGCGAATGAACTTACGGCAATAGAATCGAAATACGCCGCGTTATCTAGGAATGCCGCAAAGGGAGCCTATACACCTTCTTCCGACCCAGAGGTTTTTAGTCCGTCCGACAACGACGGTGTTGTGGGCAGTAAGTCAGCAGGGGGCTACAAATATGATGTCAGTTCTTTGGCACGAAGTCAAAGTCAAATTAACTCTGAGATGCAAGCGGAAAAGGACGCTATTGAAATGAGAACAGCAAAAGAATTAGCTGTTGCTGATGCAGTCATGCTCAAAAAGACAACGGTTCTGCCGAACACCTGGCATCGCGGATTCGTTGCTATAGAAAAAATACCTGATCCCACTCAGCCTCATGAAGTCAAAATAATAGTTACAGTGGCTGGCGAAAAGCATGAGTTTTTGCTGAATCATTTAAAGACTCAAGAGTAGCCCGACACACAACGCGCGGTTAAGCTGCGTACATGTGTAAGCACTGACATTGAAAGCGTAATGAGTTAAAGAATGAAGAGCCAAGTTCGAGTACTGATTGAATAACTCTATTCTTATAAGAATTCTCTATTTTTTTCCATAAACCATCGTTCCGCACCAGTCTCTATATACTGGCTCTTCATTATTCTTAATAAAAGCCTCTAATTTCTCTATACCTTTATTGAACTCATTTTGTCGCTGATTATGAGTGGGGCGTAACTGGTTGAGTTGAGTTGATAAGAATCACCTTTTGGGGGTGTGACTATAGGAGAGTTTTGACTTGTATATCAAGCAAAATAGTAAAGCTTCACAAAATAATCATTAGGCGATGCGACTGCCTGGAGCATGACGGGCTTTTACGCCCGTCATGCCGTTGAAAAAACTGCCAGGCGTTTTGAAACAGATGTCCTTAGAAATTATACCTTACGCCTAATAGAAGGGAATGACTTGAATTTGAAAGTTCAAGCCCAAAAGCATCTATATCTGATGTCGCAAAATAACGGTATCCGAAATCCAGGGTAGAATTTTCACTCATATTATAACTCAAGCCCACACCAACCTGGGATGCAAGTACGGAGTCCGTATCGTCGTCGCCTTCTATTTCCACATTTACCCTTGCTACACCTGCTCCCGCAGTAATGTATGGCCGGACCGCACTACCTTTAAGAAAATCGTAATATACATTATATAGAAATGATAAAGTGGTCACATTACCGCCATTTACATATGAGCTATCACTCTCAGAGCCAATGCCTGGTATGTTTAAACTTTGATTTATCTTGTCTACGTTGTTTAGCTGATATGCAAATTCACTTTCTAATCTGAAGTTGCCAAAATTATAACCTGGCGCAAAATTAACAAAAAAGCCCGGATCAAATTCTAATTCACCGGCATATGTAGTACCATCAGGCAGGTCCTCTCCAATTAGAGCCTCTATGTCAGCCTTAGATAATGCGGTTACGTCAGCATCATCGAGAAGAGCCGGTCCGATAGTGCCCCTCACATACCATCCTTCCTCAGCGGAATAGGCGCTGGATGAAAACACGAGCAACAAAGTGAACAAAGATACAAAGATGAATTTTTTCATTTTTCCCTCCTATCAAATTGTTTTAGTTGCTAATAATGGGCCATGCTTTGCCAATCCTTCATCGCGTCCTCCTTATGGTCGCCTCTTTGGGGGCCTTCCTCATGAGGACGCTTATATTTCATATCTATGGAACCGCAAAGCGCTTTCCTATCTCACGGCGAAAGGCCGTTGTTTACCTTAAAAATAATTTCCTTTTACCATCAATAAAACAGAAAAGCAATAAAAATCTTAATGTAACTACGCCTAGTGTAACTAACGAGAATCACCAACAATATAAAACTGGGCAAAGCTGATTCAGAAGATAGGAGCCTGTCCCGGACTTGATCCGGGAAAGTAGATCCTCTTACATGTCCAAAATGTTTGAAGGCCTACAATATGGTGGGGTAATTTGAGACTGTTCAATAATTCAACTTTAAGACGGGGCTGATTTTCCCATCTTTTTTAAAAGTAAAGATGATATCAAGAGTCAAGGCGATATCATGCTCTATAACATGCATCGAGACGTTATCCAAACCCATATAAGTATTGGTTGTCTCCATGCGATAACGATTTTCCTTTACCAAGCCATAGTTTCTTTCAATAGCTGTGCGCAAGGGTTTGAGTTTTTATAGATTATTGAGTCCGGTATTGCAGGGCCATATTTCCGATAGCTGTCTTTAAAGTTAGTGTATTCAATCAACCCATTGGAAGATGAGCTATCCCTATATGGGCATTTAAAAGTCATCTGTTTTGCTCTTTGACAATTTTTCCGACACGCATATCTGGTGCGCTTTCGAGTATAATCTATTCCGGTTCTGCTCATTGGTAAACCCCAGATACAGAGAGGGATCCCCTCCGGGGTATACCCTTTTGGATAAGCTGTTTTCTTTCGGATGATGACAGGGATGATTTTATATTCTTCATAAAGTATTCTGTGTATCTCTTCTGCATCATATCCCCGGTCCAGTACAATGTAAGCGATCTTTAAGCTCGGGAAGTATTCACGAAATTTATGAAATATTAGCAGAATACCCCGCTTTTCAAAGCGGGGATGAATGCTGAATAAAAATTTTTCCTTATAAGTCGGCATCATAAAGAGACCTTTGTAAAACGTTATAAAAGTTGTAATATCGTCATCCCCCGGCTTGACCGGGGGATCCAGTGTTTTCAAGGACTTTCTGGATTCCGGATCAAGTCCGGAATGACGGCAAAAGGACTTATTCAAAGATCTTATAAAATGATGTCGATTGCGAAGCCCCGCCTTTTAAGGCGGGGAGAGTTCACTCAAAAGAGAAAACAGGTAATCCTGGTCTGATTCATTCCTTGAGCTGATGACGCTTACTAAAGGTATTCCTGTAACAGCCATGAGTGAATGAGCTTTATGACCAACAGGAAATTTATCCCGGTGATGAGGACGGCCAAAGGTTACAGAGGGATCCGTAAAGAGCCATGTGCCATCAGACTGTTTCTTGCCGTTGGTCGAACAGTAGACGCGGATCGTGGTTGAATCGGCGATAACAATGAGTCCCTTTCGTCTGTTCTTGGGAAGCATCGGTAGCTTTGGATCAAGAAGGTTAAGGGCATTAGCACGACGTACAAAGCCTGCATGAATCTCAGCGTAGCCTTCAGGTCCAATGGCCTTCCTAAAGGTATGATATGTATTATGGACAGGGACTTTTCCATCGGAAAAGCCACACAGCCTTCTATAGGTCGCCACTTCTTTGAGTCGTTTAACCAGAACACGATCAGAGATAAATACCTGTTTAACCTTGAGGATGCGAGAGAGAAGAAGCGATGTGCCATATCCTTTTGGTCCCCGATTGCTAAAGGCCCTTTCAACCACATGAGCAATGGGCTGCAGCTCGATAGCAAGAAAGTAATTGACCAGGTCATTTTCAGGATCGACTAGGTCCGCTCCGGCACTGGAAACTGTTGGAAAAGGGATCTGGATTTCTCCCATGGCGGCACCTCATGAGCTGTTCAATAAATACCCCGGGGGGTGTTCAATAATTCATGGTGCCGCAACGGGCGGAAGAAATCAAAACAACTCGTCGTTTTAACTGAAAATTATCGGTATTTTATTGTCAAAGAACGATTTATGTATTCCCCATAAAAAATGGGGGTAACTTTTCAAGAAATTTGGGGGTAACTTTGTATGAATAAGGGGTTAAATTGTATACAAATACCATAAAATTGGGGGTAACTCCTTAAAATCACCTCTGCAACTAATTGATATCATTATTATAAAAATTATTGAACAGTCTCAATTTTCTATTGACACACAACGCCGAACTCCATATACTTCATCCCTCAAAAAGGGAATTCTTATCAAACTATCACATTTTACTTGACAAAGGAGTTTCATTTTTATATATATTCACCCATTAAAATATTATCTTATCAAATCAACTATTCTCGCTAAAAAAACATTGTCTTATCAACACCTTTTGCCCTGAACAACCCTTGTCTGCAAGAGGAGGGATTACGGTTTCACCTATATGGCACCTGATTTTTTTTGAGACAACTCCAGCAATGAAAAAGGGCTCAATCCGAGTTTCCCCAAAGTGATTCATCATGAAGACAGGAGGTTAGGTATCGGATTTCCGGGAAATGATATTCCCTTGTATATCGGCAAGGCTTAAAAGTTATAAGTAGGGGAGATGATTTCTGTGCTTTCAAAGAGATTATAAGATTCCCCCTGCTACCATTGAACATTCAAGAAAGAGGAGGATTATTATGGGGGGAAGAAGACATTTATTTTTTAAGTATTGGCGTTTTTTTTGTCTGACACTGTTCATTATCTCACTAACGCTGGGGACATCAGGCTTGGCATTTGCCCAGGAAGAAAGCAGCGATGAATTTATGCTGGAAGAGATCGTTGTGACAGCCGAGAAAAGGGAGGCCCAATTACAAAAAATCCCGATGGACATCGTTGTTGTCCAGCCGGATACGATGCGTGTATATAATATAAACCAAATGTACGATCTCCAGAAAATGATACCGGATCTCAGTATCACCAGCACGGTGGGCACCTTTAACCTTATCAGCATCCGGGAAGTTCAAATGCTGAATTTTAACCCTATTTATGAATCGACAGTCGCGACCCACCTGGACGGCGTTCAGCTTACCTTGTTTACTGGTCTGGACAACTTTTTCTTCGATCTCGAGCGAATTGAAGTGCTTAAGGGCCCTCAGGGCACCCTTTACGGCCGCGGATCTACGGCTGGAAGCATGAACATCATTACCCGAAAACCGATTTTAGGTGAATTCAGCGGCAACGCTTCGATCGAAGCCGGCAATTACGGTCGTTATCGAGCAGACTGGGCGCTTAATTTCCCCATGGGAGATAAGATGGCCATGCGTATTGCCGGCCGCAGAAATATATCCGACGGTTACAGTGATTCGGGGTTTGGCAATGCCAACTCGTGGTCACACCGTGCATCTTGGCGTTGGGAGCCGAATGATCGCGTAACTATCAACCTAGCGGCTGATATTATGCAGCAGGATGATGAGGGCATGCCCATGGGTGGTTTTTCCTCTAGTGGATACTATTTGGACACATATGGGGGCATTGAGATCGTGGCAAATGATGTGGAGACGACGAATGCACTATATGACGCCCGTTATCAAAGTGGCGGCCCGGTCCATTCACGAGGTGAAGCTAAATGGGCGATGGGTAACACTTATGAATACAACTACGTCGACGCCCAACATTATGGATTCACGGGTATACTAGACTATGACTTTGATTTTGCGACAGCGACGATCCAGTACGGCCATCGCTCCCTGTCTGAGTTCAAGGATTTTTGGTGGGCTAGTGGTGCTTATCTCTATCCTTATCCGTTTACGCTTACAATGACTCCTTATGGTCCTTATGCAGAAGTTACTGCTACTCAGCCTTATACTCAAGTCGCTGTTCGAATCGGGACCCCTATGCGATTTGACTGGACAAAAGATAGTGGTCAAACAAATTCGATAGAGGCACGACTCACGTCGAATACGACCATAGCTGGCGGCGACAAGCTTGAATGGATCGTCGGTGTCATGGCACAAAGAGATGCGACTACCGAGGTGATGTGGTCGGAGAATAATATGTTTGGACACTTCAGTGTTCAAATAAAGACCGAAACAGAGGGAGCGTTTGCCCAGGCATCATGGATGCCTTTAGAAAAATGGAACTTCACCGCCGGTCTTCGTCAGAACTGGGATGCTAAGGACTATTATGGTGATTATATGTCTGATGATTTCTACAGAAGGCATGCAGAGTGGTCGGAACTCACCTACAGGGCCAATATCAGTTACTTTCCCACTGACGACATTATGCCTTACCTCACCTTCTCGAAGGGGTATAAATCCGGCAATATATCATACTATGGAAATGCAATCCCACCGGAATTCTTGAATGCCTGGGAGCTTGGTTTTAAGAGCCGGTTTCTTGACAATAAACTGCAAGTTAACGCAGGTTATTACTACTATGACTACAAAAACTATAGCGACTGGGCCTTTGTCAACAGTTGTTGGGCGGACGATAATGGTGATCATATTTGCGATGACGTTGGCGGCAACCCGGACGAAGGAGGTACGCCATATGATCCGAATGATCCCGCCAACCGTTACCCGGATGGTATGATCGATATAAATGACTATGACTATTCTTCGTATGCTGCTATCTCTCCCGGCGGAGCTGAACAGCAAGGTATTTCTGTGAGCGTCGATTACCTCCCCACCATGGATGATCGGGTGTCGGTTTCCGCTTCATGGAGAAAAAACAAATATGCGTCGCCCTACAACAAGCTGAAAGCCATTGTTGCCCTATTCCCGGACGCGGATAGTGCATATCGAGAGTATCAAGATTTTGACATGGCCGGCTATGAATTTGGAGGAGCGCCCATCCGTGGCAATGCGTCGTACACGCATACCTTTCGATTCAGCAGCGGTGACATGCTAATGGCCTCCGGCACGGCCTTTTATGAAGACAAAGGGATTGATCAATATTTAAATATTGGTGATCCCATTAGAGAGTATACAATGCCCGGCCGGGATGCCTATTGGACGGGCGATGTTTCGTTTATGTATTCCTCAAACCGCTGGATGCCCGCCGGCAATATGTGGGGTCTTCGCTTCTCGGTTCAGAACATCTTTGACAATGATGCCCTGTCTTCGATTTCGTACTCAGATGACCAGGCTGGTTTCGGCCCACAAAACGTTTACGCTGTCGGGACAGGAACCATAAACGGCACGTATATCAATCCTCGGACATATTCCATTACCTTTGATATCAATTTTTAACTGACCGGCGCGTGGGGAATGAGCGTGAGAAAAAGGGCCGGCGCCCATGGCGCCGGCCCTTTTTTCCTAATAAATCCTGCTATTTTGGCAACTATTATTTATGATCGTGTTAGGTGGGCCATCCTCAATACGGCACGATGTTGCCGCGGCCTAAAACCTATTAGCCGTTAGAAAGGAGAACCAAAATGAAGAGGGCAATTGCCGTTGTTGTGGATACGATTCTTATTGGCTTAATGCTTACAGGTTGTGCAACCACGCAGTCCGGACAACCAGTAGTGACTTTCAACACCACAGATAGAGGGAAGATTAGGTCTGCGATTATCAATGATTTTAAGAAGTTGGAATTCAAAGTAGTCTCTGAAACAAGCGATAACCTTATCCTTGAAGGAAGGAGGCTGGGTTATACCGGGTCAGACACCATGCATGCCATATTCAATATGACAACGACCGGTGATTCAACAAGAGTGCTCATACAGGCTTACCTCAAGTCGGATGCCAGCTTCGGGCGTGATTCATATGTTGAAGATATAACATATAGCGTTACGGGGACGGAATTGCTGAAGATCCTGCAACGTATAAAGGTTCAAGTTGAATCGCCATAACGCATTAGCGTTGTCTCATTCCAAGACTTCAAGAAGAATAAACACGGGGCCGGCAGACATAAAGATCTGGAAGATCTAGAGGGTACGGTCGTGAGACATAGGTAACACTTTAGTCTTTGATAAGAACTCGCTTTTTGATGAACAGAGTATAGAAAATTTCTCATTGTATGTCAATCTAAATTTAGCCGCAGGATATTGTGGCGCAGGTCTCATCTGCCGGATTGATCAATCGCGGTTTCGATGGGATCACATTTAAAAGCAGTTAAGGGAGACATGATTTTCGGCAAAGGACTAAAAACCGAATAAATTTGGACAGACTTATCCGTTCATCCCAATTTCCATTTTCAAAATCAGGAGGGATATGCATCCTCATATTCGACGTCGACATAAAGCCACTCGTTCGACCTAGAGGCTCTCGACAGGTTATCGGAAGCAGGAAGCTGGGAGGTGGAATAGTCGAAGGTGTGTTTGAGGGGCTTCGGCGGCCCTGTTGCTTTGGTAGGAGACCTGGCTTTCAGATCCCACAGCCCAAGGTGTTTGAGGATCTTTTTTATGACTTCCTCATCCTCTATAACACTTATCACCTTCATCTCCCCGGAACATTTCGGACATGTGAGTGGATCTACTTCATATATCTTTTGAATCAACCTGGCCCAATTTTTTCTGTATTCCCTGGCCCAGACCGATAAAAGGTGATCAAAGCCTAAAAATGAGGCATTGCATTATAGATCGTTTAAAGTAAATGGGAATGCGAGTCGCACCAGGGCGGGCCTTTGATGAGCCAGATGGCTCCAGAATGCAGGGAATGACATCATCCTTGTTTTGTTTTTCCCTCTTGCCGCGACAGAGATTGCTGTAATAGCCGTAATACCGGACCATCTGCTCTCCCCTGTTCGGCACATGTGAACATCAGCCTTCGCTAAAGCTTCGGCCTGACAGGCATGGCGGCCAGCCATTCAAAGGCATCGAATGTCTTTTCCTTTTTACCATCCTTAGCTCTGTAAACAACCTTGGATTCTTCCTGAATATAGGTCATTCCCTGGCCCAGACCGATCACCAGTCTTGTATACTCGAAAAGCCAAGTCTGGATTATGCACAGTCAAAACCAAAGTTAGACAAACGGATCGCACCAGGGCGGGCTCTCCTGGGAAAAGGAGGCCCGGATGATGTACCTGGCTAGGTTTTCCATTGCATCTTTCTCATCTGGTTTAATCCTTGGTCCGCAAAATACATTAAACCCCGAATGACGCCAATTTGACAGCATTGCTATCAAATCCTTTGTGATCTTGCCCTTTTTAAGAAGCATCTTTAATATTTGATGCTGAAATATCTTTTCCAATTTTTTTAGATCATATAAGGGCGCAACCCTGAACATGCCATCTCCATAAAAACATCCATCCGTACAAAGGATATGACAATGGGGGTTGAATCCCAAAAAATCCCCAAATGTCTGAATGGCAATCACGGCGCCCGGCATTGGCGCTTTTTGATGCACATTTTCCATGAGAAACAGATTTAAGGCTCTCCATGCGCAACGGCTCAGTTCGGTAAGGAGTTTGCGGTTCCCGGATCAAGTCCGGGACAGGCTCCCAGGAAATACCTGCGGAGGATCTTTGGTATGCTGAAAACGAAATGACGATGGGGCACAGCCTTGAGCACTTCTCCACAGAGCCACTCACCGAATTCCACAACACGCTTCTGATGGCAGGAAGGGCAGAAATGGCGGCGCTTGCACGAGAAGGCTAAAAGATACTCATGACCGCAGTCCTTGCATCGGACCCTTGCAAATCCATTATGCAGAATTCCACAGTCCAGGTAACGGTAAATCACCTTCTTTACATAAGGACGGAAGAATCCATATTCCCGCTCAAACCGGTCCTCATAAACCTGTTCGAACCTTTCAAAATTGTCTTCAACACATTGGTAATATGGGGAGCTTTGGGGTTTGCGTTGCCGATAGATAGATTCTGAGATGAATATCGCCGCCTTTCGAATAAGATAGTCAAAGCCGTATCTACGGCAATACTCATGCCAATAATGATTGAATTTAGACCCTGTTCAGGAAAGCACCATATATTGTATTATGTCCATCAACCGGATACCAATTGTAACATAAGCTGTAACATTGCCTTTTGCTTCGGACAACGAAGTTGCTTAAAAGCTTGTGCACTGATGCACTATTTTCCGGAATATGTATATGGGTGCATGTCCAATAATTATTTGATCATCAATCTTGGTTATAGATATCGATTTTTTACTTTAAAAACTGCAATCGTCATATATTTCTATGATTATCGTTGATTTTTATTGACAAACAATAAATATTCGCTTGCTCTTGGCCATCCGGTTAATTGCCCGTTCCTGTCTTTATAGGATATTGCCCAGCTAATGTGTAATTGCATTCCCTTTAAAAAAATGATACCTGTTAACTTTAGAGACACAATTATCCACTGGGGACAGAATTATGAAAGTAGGAAGAAACGATCCGTGTCCATGCGGTAGCGGGAAAAAATACAAGAAATGCTGTATGGACAAGGAAAACTCAGCAAAAAACGCGGATGTAAAAGAGGACTACGTCAAAAAATATAACATCAGGTTAAAAGAGGAATCCGATATAGAGGCAATAAAGGTAGCGGGTAGATTGGCGGTTAAGACCCTTGAAATAGTGGAACCTTATGTCAAGGCTGGTGTAAAAACGGATGATATCAATACCCTTGTTCATGAATTCACCATTAAGAACGGAGCGATTCCTGCTCCTCTTAACTATCGCGGTTATCCGAAGAGTGTTTGTATTTCAGTAAACGAGGTCATATGCCACGGCATACCGGACAGCCGTATTTTAAAGGAGGGAGATATCGTCAATATAGATGTCACTCCTATACTAAACGGATATTACGCAGATGCAAACAAGACCTTTTTTGTCGGACCACCCTCCTCCGATGCTAAGAAGATTGTCAGTGTGGCCAGAGAAAGTCTAAAAGCGGGAAGGGCCATGGTACGTCCCGGGAAAAAGATTGGTGATATAGGGTGGGCCATACAAACCTATGCCGAAAGCCACGGCTGCGTCCCTGGTATGGTGTTTACCATCGAACCTATGATCAATCTAGGGAAAAGAGAACTTCATATCCTGGATGACGGCTGGACAGCCGTTACGGATGACGGTTCCCTTTCCGCCCAGTTCGAACAGACATACCATGTAACCGAAGATGGCTTTGAGGTCCTGACTCCATATGACCTAGATGCGCCCCTCTTACCTCAAAATTAGCTGAAATGAAAGAGGAAATAATAGAAAGGGCCCGAGATCTCGGTTTTATCGGGATAGGTTTTACCACCCCTAGTAAGCCGCCTTATTTTGACAGATTCCTGTCATGGTTATCCGCACATAGGCATGCTGATATGTCCTGGATGGAAAGGAATCTTGAGGTAAGGGAGAATCCGGTGCTTTTGCTGAGAGGCTGTAATCTGATTGTATCGCTGGCCTATCCTTATTCCTCAAAGAAACCATGCACACCCGACGGCCTGAGTGTATCAAGATACAGCCAGCCTGACAAGGAAGACTATCATCACAGATTGAAGGCTATCTGCGGGGAACTGACGTCAATGATAAAGGATGCCTATAAAGGCTCTAGAACCAGAATCTGTGTTGATTCACCCCCTATCCTAGAGAGAAGCCTTGCCTATTCTTCCGGAATAGGTTTTATCGGGAAAAACAACATGCTGATAATACCTGGTTTCGGGTCATACTTTTTCCTGGCGGAGATATTGACTACGGCTCCTGTGAGGGTTTCACCCGTTGAGCCCATGAAGAACCTTTGCGGATCATGCACCAGATGCCTTGATGCCTGCCCAACCGGTGCCCTGGAAAGACCTTTTTGGATCGATGCCTCCAAATGCCTGTCATATCTGACCATAGAGAATAGAAAAGATCTCAAAAAGGATGAAGGTAAATTGATGGAAGACTGTTTTTTTGGATGCGACGGATGCCAGGAGGCATGCCCTTTTAACAGGAATGGAAAAACAAGGGAGATCATGCTTCCCCCCACCGATGCATTCCTTAATATGGACAGGGAATCATTTTCAAAAAGATTCGGTAATACCTCGTTAGCAAGGGCGGGGATTGAAAAGATAAAGACAAATATCCGCGCTATCCTACGTTAAGAGGATACAGCCTGTCGTCCCAGATCATAGGCCTCCTGCAAGGTCTCCGGGTTCCTCTTAACTGCTGATTTATTGTCAAGGCTGCTGAAAAAGATACCTCCTTCGTAGCTCATGTCCAGCGCCTCGAAAAAATACTTGGCAGTCAATTGGCTCCCCTTAAAAAGGTTTTTACCCCGTGTAGCACCTACTGCTATCAAATAACCTTTGCCCCGGTCGTATCTCTTCCTGGCTTCAGAATCCTTTTCCAGCATTCTCTTGGACCACATTGCCTGAGCCCTGTCTATCATCAGCTTGACCTGTCCGGAAAGGCCATAAAAATAGATAGGGGAAGCCAAAAAGATAATATCAGCCCAATCAAAAAGGGGATAAATAGATTGCATTTCATCATCGACAATACATTTACCTGTCTTGTTACATCCACCGCACGCTTGACACCCTGATATCTTGAGGTGCCGGGCATAGACCTTCCTAATCTCTGCCCCGGAGAAAGCAGCTCCCTCCAGAACGTTGTCCAGAAGCTGATCGCTGTTTCCACCTTTGCGGGAACTTCCGTAAATTCCCAATACATTCATGCCTGTTTTTCCTTTTTCTATATATTAAACTAGTACTTAAATTAATGAAGATAAATCAATAATATAATGAGATTTATTGTCGCTTAAACACCTCTCTGGATGCAACCACTCTCATAATCTGATTGGTCCCTGCATATATCTGGATAAGCTTCGCATCTCTCATCATCCTTTCCAGAGGATTATCTTTCATATAACCGTATCCACCCATTACCTGTACAGCATCCGTGGTTACTCTCATAGCGTTATCTGAGGCAATAAACTTGGCCATGGAGCAAAATCTCGGGATCTTACTCCTTTCGTTTTGGTCAAGGTATCTTGCCGCCTGATATGTCAGGAGGCGGGCGGCTTCCGTGTTTGCTACCATATCAGCAATCATAAACTGGATTGCCTGGAAACCGGAAATGGGTCTCCCAAACTGTTTTCGCTCCTTGGCATATCTGATAGCCTCGTCAATGGCCCCCTGCGCCAGGCCGACCGCCTGGGAGGCAGTAAACATACGGGCTGTTTCAAGTGCTATCATCATGGCAGCAACTCCGTCGCCTTCCTCCCCGATCCTCTTTTCCGCAGGGACCACAACATCATCAAAAAAGAGCTCGCAATTGGTACACCCCCTCATTCCCATCTTGTTTTCATTTTTGCCGTAAGTGAGGCCCTTTGCCCCTTTGTCCACCGCAAAGGCCGAGATCCCTTTTGTTTTCTTGTCAGGATCGGTATAGGCGAAAAGTGTTATGGTATCGGCTAAAGAAGCGTTGGTAATAAAGCATTTTTTGCCATTGATGATATAGTTGTCTCCTTTGCGGACTGCGCGAGTCTTCATGGACTGGATGTCTGATCCGGCATCCGGTTCGGTGGCTGCAAAACAGGCGATTTTACCTTTGACAAATCCCGGAAGATACCTTCTTTTCATTTCCGGGGTTGCTTTATGAAGGATGGGCAGCAGACCATCAGCATGAGAGATAAGGATGAGCGCGCAAGAGGCGCAGACCTTTGAAATCTCTTCCAGGATCAAAGAAAACAGCAAAAAACTGGAATTGACACCCCCATATTCCTGGGGGATAAGTGGCGCCAATAGCCCGTTCTCCTTGAATATTTCTATCAAATCCATGGGGACTTCACCTTTTTCATCTATCTCCGCTGCCATGGGTTTGATCTTTTCCGTGGCAATCTGTTTCACTGTATTAAGGATTATTCTCTGCTCCTCATTCAACTCTATCATTTCTGTTTTCCTCCAATCTTGAAGATTGCTTCACGCTTTTCCCTGCTTAGCCAAGATGCAGATTCTATAACAGGATGACCAATAGTAAGATGAAGTATTAAATTCTCTTCAACAAGGCGCGTAATATATTGTTTAAAAAGGGCGTAATGAGTCTATATAACATAAGAGATATAATTTCAAGCACGAGCTTATAAGTGCTGTTATATTATTGCGACCTGACACCTTATCTGTTAAAAGGAAAAATGACATAAGGAGAATCTTCAGGTGAAAAAGATCGGCAGACTTCATGTACTAACTGATGTGGTGCTTCAAGATCGCTTTTCTCATCTCGAACTTGCGGCCATGGCAATATCAGGGGGAGCGGATACGGTTCAATTTCGTCAGAAGAACGGGACTACCAGAGATCTGATTGAAATTGCAAAGCAAATTAAGATATTGTGCTCGAAAGCCGGTATAATGTTCATCGTAAACGACCGAATAGACATAGCCATAGCATCTGGGGCGGACGGAGTTCACTTGGGTCAGGATGATTTCCCTGTACCTCTCGCCCGCCACCTGCTGGGGTATGATAAGATTATAGGGGGATCAGCAGGAAGCGTCGAAGAGGCCCGAAAGTGTCTTGCAGAAGCTGTTGATTATATAGGTTTCGGACCTGTTTACCAAACTACATCAAAAGATGATGCGGGCCCGGTCTGCGGGATCGATGTTATGAAACAGGCATTGGACGAGATTCCTTTACCGTTTATAGCCATAGGAGGCGTGGATTCGAATAATATTCCCGAGTTGATTCAGGCAGGCGTGCATGGCATTGCGGTAATCTCGGCAGTCTGTTGCAAACAGGATCCTGAAAAGGCAACAAGGGTATTAAAAGAGGCGTTGAATTATGGTTCAAACACTGGCTGACATAGGTGAGTTCGGATTGATCCAGCGTATCAATAAACTCCTAGGAAGGGCCGGGATCCAAAGCAGGGGATTAACACTGGGGGTGGGAGATGACTGCGCTTCCTTCCAGCCCAAAGTTGGTGTCGAAATCCTGGTTACCTGTGATTGTATGATTGAAGGGAGGCATTATTTGAAGGATTATATGACCCCCGTGGACATAGGAAGACGCGCAATGGTTATGAATATAAGCGACATCGGTGCCATGGGCGGTTACCCTCTTTATGCCCTCGTGTCCTTGGGCTTGAGAGAAGATACGCCCGTAAAGGACATTGACGACATTTACCAAGGCTTTATTGAAGAACTGAGACCTTTTCAGGCCTCCCTCATCGGAGGAAATGTAACCAGGTCGGAGGATTCTAATTTTATAGATATTACATTAATAGGTGAGGCAGAAAAGGATGCTATATTGCGTCGTTCAACCGCCAGGATAGGAGATGCCGTCCTTGTAACCGGTTACCCGGGACAGGCGGCTGCCGGTCTGAGATTGCTACTTGACCGGGACAAAGATAGATACCTTGAAGCCCACCCCCTTATTTCCGCCTATACCAGGCCGACTCACAAGGCAAGGGAAGGCCGCGCTATTGCGACATCAGGTCTGGCCAGCTCAATGATAGATATCAGTGACGGGCTTATCGGAGATTTGGGGCATATATGCGAAGAGAGCGGGGTGGGGGCTGAAATAGTCCGGGAAAAGCTTCCCGTAAGTGAGCATATGAGCGGGATTGACTTAGAATCGGGGGACCTGTATGACATGGTCCTTAACGATAGCGACGACTATGAATTGATTATTACTTGCCCGTCAGAAAATATCGAAATGATACGCTCCGTTGTTACTGAAATAAATAATGTGCGTGTTTCCGAGATCGGATCGGTCACGGAGGCCTCAGAGGGTTTAAAGATTGTTTTGCCCGATGGGTCAAGGCGTAATCTGACTTCTCATGGATGGGATCATTTTAAGAAATAGGCAAGTTCTTTTATCCACCTAAACTGGGGGCGACATCGCGCCGTAGCAAGCGATCATTTGCGCATTCAACCACGGGCAAGCACGTGGTTTTCTGCGAAGGCGGATAAAATTTAATCTTTTACTTCTTTGCCTACTCATTAACCGGATGAAACCTTTAATCTGAACTGTTTGGTCCTTAAGGAAGGATAATAGAAAATGATATATGACACAAGACTTGCTCAGAAGGCGGGTATCAATCTGGCAGCATTGAGGGATAAAAGACCCCTGGTTCACAATATCACCAATTTTGTGGTCATGAATTATACCGCCAACATCCTGCTGGCTGCAGGCGCATCCCCTGTCATGGCCCATGCCGTTGAGGAAGTAGAAGAGATGGTTTCCATGGCCGGCGCGCTGGTGCTGAATATAGGTACGCCTGATCGCGTCTGGATCAAGTCAATGATAAAGGCTGGGAAAAAGGCGAACGAACTGGATATACCCGTTATATTTGACCCTGTGGGATCGGGCGCGACTACCTTTCGAACCGAATCATCAAGAAGACTTATCGATGAGATCTCCATTAATATAATAAGGGGCAATGCATCAGAGGTCCTTTCCCTGGAGAGTGAATCATCCCGCACAAAAGGGGTTGATTCCATCCATAGTGTTGATGAAGCGACCGAATCAGCCCTTATACTGTCGCAGAAACTAGGTGTCACCCTAGCCATTACCGGTGAAGTTGATCTGGTCACTGATGGGGATAGGACTTTAAAGGTATCTAACGGACATCATTTGATGAGTCGAATTACCGGTACGGGCTGCGCTGCCACTGCCATTATGGGAGCTTTCCTTGCGGTGGATAACGACCCTGTCACAGCATCATCCACAGCCCTTGCCTATTTCGGACTCGCAGGTGAAAAGGCCGCCGAAAAGGCTGATTCGCCGGGCAGTTTTATGATAGCCTCCCTTGATGCACTCTATAATATTAATGAGGCGCAGTTGGAGAAAGGGGCTAAGATCTCAGTTTAGTGCTAATCCATTGAACCATGGTTTTTATATACGAACTGACAGACTTCGACGAGTTCAGTCCAGTCGCAACCGGCACTTACCTATCAGCAAGAAATACTAAAAACCTCGGACTTTATGCACAGTGGTGCCACTTTAGGCAAGAAAAAGCCTTGTTAGGCGAGAGGCAAGCCGAAGCTCATACTGGGGAAGGATACTGGGGATGATAACACAGGCAGACAGAACCGACCGGGCATTACGCATTCACAGGATGTTTAGAAGGATCTGTTGTCGATATGATCTTATGAACAGGTTAATAACCTTTGGGAGGGATCTATCCTGGCGCCGTTACCTGATAAGGATGGCGAAGGTTCCAAAAGGAGGGAGGGTCCTCGATGTGGGAACCGGTACTGGTGATATTGCCTTTGAGGCCTTGAGACTTGATCCCACAATTCGCATAACCGGTGTCGATTTTACTTTGGAGATGATAGAAAAAAGTCGAGACAAGGATGAGGCGAAAAGCGTGGGATGGTGCAAGGCGAACGCATCAAGATTGCCTTTTCATGACAAGGTGTTCGATGCGGTCGCTTCCGGGTTTCTAATAAGGAATGTAAATGATGTTAAGTCGATCTTCAAGGAGCAGATGCGCGTCGTAAGACCCGGAGGTTGTGTCGTCTGTCTTGATACCTCCCCCGAACCGTCCAATATAATAAGACCCTTTGTCATGTTTTACTTAAAGCGATTTATCCCCTTTCTCGGATACCTGATAACAGGGGAAAGGGATGCTTACACCTATCTATCCACTTCAACCATCAATTTTATGAAACCTGAAGAGACAGCCGGCATAATGGAGGAGGCAGGCCTTAAGGATGTGATATTTAGGCGTTTAATGTTTGGGAATATCGTGGTACATAGGGGTTTACGACCTAATCTTCGTTCCACCACCCGATAACGGAGCCGTATCTCCTATAGCTTGTTCCTTTTCTATTTTCGACTTCCCTTATCCAGTCACCCAGTGCAGAGGCATGGTGTATGATCATAATAAAAACCAGTTTCTATTACTACCTGTTTCTCAAGGCCTTGTTTTTTGAGGTGTTTTGATTTAGATTATTATCCATCGCCGGATCGCCCGTTCCAGGGAGGAATTTATTGTTATGCACAAGGAAGAAACGCGGTCCGTGTCATGTTTGATTCCACGTTTTTGGAGGTCTTTTGCAATTATGTTTACGCAGGGTGAACTGAAAAGATACGACAGACAAATAATGATGAAGGAGATAGGGGCCCATGGACAGGAAAAGCTCAAGCGATCAAAGATTTTTATCGCTGGGGCAGGGGGGCTTGGTTCTCCCATAGCCATCTATCTGGCAGCTGCTGGCGTTGGATTAATCAAGATAGCTGATGGTGACCGTGTCGAACTCAGCAACCTCAACAGGCAAGTGCTTCACTGGGAAGAAGATATTGGGAAAAAAAAGATAGAATCAGCCAAGGACAAGCTCATTAGGCTCAATCCCAATATCAAGGTCGAAATCAGTTACGACAGCATCAATCAAAACAATGTGATGCAGATGTTAGACGGCTTTGATGTTTCAGTGGATGCCCTGGACAACCTGGCAACAAGGTATATCCTGAATAAGGCCGCCATTAAGAAAAATATCCCCTTTTTTCACGGCGCCGTCAATGGTTTTGAAGGGGAGATAATGGATATTATACCAGGCAAGACCGCTTGCCTTAGATGCATGTATCACGGGGAGCCACCATCCAAAAAGTTCCCGGTTGTAGGCGCAACAACGGCTGTTATCGGATCAATCCAGGCCATGGAGGTGATTAAATACATTGCGGGGATAGGAGATCTATTAGTAAATAGGCTGTTAATATTTGATGGGCTGGATATGAAGTTCAAAGAATTCAAGGTGAAAAAGAATCCCGAATGTGAACATTGCGGCAACATAAGGAATAAACAGTGAGTGTACAGATAAATCTCCATAAAACACACAGGCGATACACAAACGGACAGGAATCCGTGTATGTGGAAGGAAACAACGTAAAGGAGTGCCTGAATGATCTGATTGGGAAGTACCCTCCGTTAAGAAAAGAGATATTTGATAAAAAGGGACAGCTCAATCCCCTTATGGAGGTTTATTTGAACGGTGAAAGTGCTTACCCTAACGAGCTTGCCAGGGAGGTCAAGGACGGGGATAAGATTCATCTGATATATATGCTTGCCGGCGGATGATATCTGGCAAAGATAGAAAAAAGAACTGCTAATCTACCGGAAATACAAGGGATTTTACTGTCACCGGGAATACTTGAGAACCGAGTAATGGTTCGCCGATATCGATCCAATCCCCGTCCTTTAATGATAATTCATCAAGTGATAGTAAGTTGGTTTTCAGATCTGTCTCCCGCCGGATGACATTGCCTACACTGCATGCTATGTCTTTTTCGAATATCAGAATAACAGGTCTTTTTTTTACTATCGAATTAGGGAGAGCGGTTTCAATGGATTTCGCAAACAACTCTAATTCTGGATAGTTGACTTTAAGCGGATCCTTGAAATATAAAGCAACGATCTCCTGCCCCTCCATCAGGTCATACCTCTGGAATGCGGTATTGATCTGAGAAACCACATGCTCCTCGCTTAAACGCGACTGCTCCACATCCACCCTGAGAACAGGAACATTCCTTATTGGAAACATAAGTTTATCATCCATAAATCCTGATGAACCCGAGATGGATAACGAATAGACGCCTGCTCCGATCACGGTTGCCCTGATCTTATTCCTGGGTTCGACCACAGGGGCCTTTAATCTACCGGACAAGGCGATTATTCTTTCCGCAAGAATCTTCCCTATATCATTGTAACTGTTGGAAGCACCATATATGAACTCCGCAACACCCCCTGAAAACATATATTCATCTATTGAATCCCTGTAATTCAGACTATCCGTTACCATCAATTCCCTTGCCAACATGGAGGTCGCAGGACCGTTCATGATTTCAATCAATGATTCAGCTAAGCTTGATGCTATTCTTTCGATATCCGCTTTTGGGATACGATCCCCTATTTTATAATCCAGCCCGATATGCTGCATGACCTTTACGGCGGGTTTGGCAAGGCCGGAAATCCTGCCTTCAGCATCTAGAGAGATTAATCTACCACCGACCGATATGCAACTTGTTGAAACGACCTTGCCGTCTTCTGTTATGGCGAGGTTGGATGTCCCGCCGCCAATATCGCATGACAGGATGGTCTTTTTTTGTTCCTTTGACCTGGCAGTCGCCCCTGAACCCATTGCAGCGAGAAGGCTTTCAAAGTTGGGGCCGGCTGTAGCCACAACGAATTTTCCTGCATCCTTGGATAGGCCTTCCAATAACTGGGGAGCGTTGCGTTTTTTGGCTGTTTCTCCGGTGATAATCACAGCGCCGGTATGAACATCATCGAAATCAATACCTGCGTGTCGGCATTCCTTATTAAAAAAATCTGTCAGCTTATCAATATTGACAGTCATATCATCCAATAAGGGTGTTTCTATTATCTCCCCTTCATAAATGATATCCCTTCCTTTAATCTCGAAACGGCGAGAGGGGGACATCTCATCCCTTATTAATATTAATCTTGAAAAAACAAGATGACTGGTTGAACTGCCGATATCAATACCTACAGAAAGTAATTCGATCTTGTTTATTTCCATTGCCGTTTCCCAGATTATGGCCTTTTAAATAATCAACAGCCTGTAATGATCATGTAGAATATCTATTCGCAATGAATGCAGAGCCGGTGAAATAAAAGCAAAGTCTGATCAACCGATCCGCTTTTCGTATTTTAGGCAGTGGGTTAATACTATTAAGCCGGGTCGACTGTCAAGTATAGGACAGATTTGCGGTAAGTTGCTCTCAGCAGGATTGCAGAGGTAAAAGGTGGTTTGATTCAAAACCGGCCGTCAAAAGAGTTCTTCAATATTTTGAGGGTCTCTTTTGCCTATTCTTTAGTTTACATCTGCGCCATAAGAGCTGCGGCGTCTTTACCAGCATTGGATAATCGCTCGGCCGCCTCTCGCTTTTTTATGTTACTGATATCCTCGAGTTCCACAAAATCAACGGCTTTTTCTTCGCAAAAACGCACACATTGAGGGTCTCCATCACAAAGGTCACACTTGAATACCTTTTTATCAATTGGGTTATAGTTCATCGCGCCGAATGGGCATACAGCCACACAGGCGCGGCAGCCGATACACACGTCATAATCCACAACAACCGTTCCAAGCTCCTCATCACGGGAAATTGCCTTTACAGGGCATACATTCATGCATGGTGCGTCTTCACATTGCTGGCAAGACATGGGGACATAAAGCCCCTCGGCCTCCCACTTCATAACCTTTATGCGGCTTCTCGCAGGGTTGGAAATGCCGTCATGCATAACCGCGCATACTAGTTCGCATAGCCTGCATCCCGTACATTTTTGATAATCTATATATAGGGCTTTAGCCATTTATTTACTCCTTCCTCACATTCCAGAAAGATTTATAGAAGATGACTCGGCTCATTCTCAATACCGAGCTCTTTGAGTGTCTCGGCTTTGGGCTGACCTTCCTTGTCAAGTCCTTTGTGCTCATAGAATTCGTCAATCATTTTGATGAATTTATCCTTTTCAATTACTTTCCCCACAACATCAGGCGCCCCGCGCCGGGTTGGCTCATCAAAATAACGGTGATTCAGCATATCACCCTTTACCAAATCGTTTCTGGTAAGACCTTCCCTGATATTAAAAAGCCTTTCTATCATATTGCATCGGCGCGCCACCTGCCATATGTCTTCCGGGCTCATCTCAAGACCCGTGTTATAATAAAGAACCTTGGACCAATCCTCAAAATTGGGCAACGTGGCACCCAGGAAGGTGGTATGATATTTGCAGATACCGATGCAATCGACGGCCATATAACAGTTTTCCTGCCAGTAAACCTGCCATGGTTTGCCGATGTATTCGGTATGTTCGGAACTCAGGGGCCCGTCATAAGGGACGGGGCTGCTGTATATCTTCCTGAGGACCTCTTCCGGTAGATGGTACAGGTCAATAGCCGGCCTGCTCCTTAGGTGATCTGAACCCCTTGATGCCGTGGCAACATTCAGGGCGAGGGCAGGGGTGGCCCTTTCGTCGGAGTGTAGGTTGGACATGCCCTTGACCTGTATGAGGTAGTCAAAGGAATTCTTGCCGATTATTTGGGAGGCCTTGATGCCTCCATTGGCTAGGGTATCACCCAACCAGCCCTTCCGGTAACAGATTCGATCAATCATTTCAATGACTGCCTCATCGTTGCCAAAACTGAGGTCCAGGCCGTCCGTCTCTTTATCAGTTATTATACCGAGTTCATATAGCTCCATGGCCCATGAGATAATGCTTCCGGTATCTAGGTTGTCCATGCCGTATTGATCGACCAGATGATTCCCAGTGAGGACTGTGGTTGCCCTGGGGGTATCGGTTTCTCCGCCAAAGGCCCCCTGGGAGGTGTATTCAGGACCTTCATCATACTTGCCGGCGTATGGTCCATCCGGGATTTTATACTGCGCCCGGCAGTGGACCTGACAACCGAAACAACCTGTCATATGATAGGGACCCATTGTTTCCTCGCATATTTCATCTATTCTTTCCGGTTCGATATCATCCGCATATTCGCATTGATTGTACTGAAAGTTCCTGCATCTTATTCCTCCCCAGGAGTTGGTAGCTCCCCAGATAAAGGGAGTACCGATTTTCCCCTGGGTCTGATTGACCTTGGCGCTGGTGATCTGATCGATAAACCGCTTGTTGAACTCAAGGGCCTCAACTGGATGAGCAATTCTAATGTCCATGGTACCCCGTGCCGCGATTGCTTTAAGATTCTTTGACCCCATGACGCATCCCATTCCGGTTCGGCCGCCTGAGTTTTTGATCCCGGTCATTACGTTGGCAAAGGCGACCAGGTTCTCACCGGCAGGCCCGCAGACCATGCTCTTGACCTCATGATCCCCAAGGTCTTTACGAATAGCCCACTGTGCTTCAGGGACTGTCAGCCCCCAGATATCCCTGGCGTCACGTATTTCGATTTCTCCGTTGTGGATATATATGTAGACAGGATGTTGGGCCTTGCCCTTGATCACCAGGTGATGAAAACCGGCCCAGGCCATCTCAGGGGCGAAAAACCCGCCCATATTCGCACTCCCCAGTAGGCCGGTAAGGGGTGATTTGGCCATAACATGGGTTCTGGCGGTTGCGGAAGCGCATGTGGCGGTAAGTGTTCCTCCGCTTACCATCAGGGTATTGTCCGGACCCACCGGATCGCATCCCTTTTCAGTGTGATTGTACAGCAGATATGCATCCAATCCCCTGCCCCCCAAGAATTTTTTCCGAATCTCGATGGGAATCGGTTTTGTCTTGATGTCCCCTGTGGTGAGATCAATATATGCGATTCTTCTTTTTAGAGCCATGTCACTACTCCTCCTTTGTCTTATCACGCATTTTCTTGGCCAAGGCCTCTTCTGCTATTCTTCTGTTGACATCCCATACCGGTCCCCGGATCCTGGGAAAACCTTCCTTGACCCATGCCAGGCGAAACTCCATCCCGCAGGTAGGACATTTTAT
>Ga0307439_1000600_pt1 | contig 24722 bp, 19 predicted proteins | sample SalMarWE160490MG_FD_202142 | JGI IMG/M metagenome (GOLD analysis project Ga0307439, IMG submission 202142) | Salt marsh sediment microbial communities from the Plum Island Ecosystem LTER, Massachusetts, United States - WE1604-90 | ecosystem: Environmental > Aquatic > Marine > Intertidal zone >... | reverse complement strand
AGACCGTCATGGTAATTTAGCATTAAGGCATATTAGATTAAGATATATATTGATTCTACGTTAATAAATAGGACAATAAAGAATAGTGTTAGACCTTTTTTGTCCTATTTTGAGTTGTCCGCGAGAAGTAGTTTTTTTTTGCGCAGACTCCCCCTTGGCGACTTCGCAATTAATATCTCAAAGAGCTATTCATAGACCGAATATATCTGAGTAAATAACGGCGTAAATATATCCGTTTGCCCTTGTCCGGAATTCAACTTCTCCATGCCCGATCTCGTTATTAAATTCGAACGAGTACGCCATAACTGTTGAGGTACCAGTAAGATCAACGGCTACGGTATCGTTTAATGGATCTTGAAATACAGCTATGAATTCATCTTCTTCGATTTCGACGATATCGGCGGTATAATCAATATCTCCAGTCGTCAAATCAATAAAGTGAACCATGTATGTGTTTTCGTTAACGTATTTTTCGTGTTCCACAACAACTCCTTTCATACCGACTGCATATGCTTTCGTTCCTCCCGTAACCGGGTAGATGTAGAGGACTCCTCCGTTTTGCCATAACTCTAAAGAATATCCATTTTCGTCATAGATGGTTATATTTTCGTTGGGCATTACTGTTTTTATTTCTTCGTCTTCACCGGATGCGTTTCTAAAAACGATAATGAGTAAGCCGGTGGAGTCTTCAGCGAAGTCTAGATTATCACCATTGAAGTAATATATCTCATAATCGGAAATATCCGGTCCTGTAGAGTCACCGCAGAAGGTCAGCAAAATGACTAACAAGAGTGGCGCGATCCAGAGTTTGCCAACTAAAAAGCTATATTTTTTTCTCATTTCTGCCTCCTTTTATTTAATAAAGAAATTTAACTCTTTTCTCATATTAGTCAAGATTGTTAAAATCTATTTAACCACAGATTACGCAGATTAACACAAGATTAACCAACCTCCCCCTTCTTTTTTGTTTTGCTAAATCCCAAATTTTATAAACTAATTTTTAGTATAGGATGTATGATAATTTATACGGCTTGCCGAGGAGGTTTTTTTGTATATGTTATGTGAGATTTATAGAGAGATAAAATGGATACAATAAAATGTACCAATACAAAAAAGATATTGAAAGAAGTTAGCCGATGCTTTTAACCTCAATTTTACAACTAATTGAACATACCGGCAGAACCCATAATCTTATTGCTCAGGGAATAGGTTTTGTCGGATTTGTCTTTGCGGTAATTTCTTTTCAAAATAACAAACGTCATCTTATTCTTATCTTTTTAGGTATTGCGCAGATGTGTTTTATTTTCCATTTTGCCCTTTTGGAAGTTTGGCCTGCCTTTGCGGTGAATATAGTAGGTGTAGTCCGCACTTTCTCTTTCCTTCTGAGAGGAAAGAAAAAATGGATCGATAAAAACACCTTGATGTATATTTTTATCGGTTTATTCTGTATAGCCGGAGCTCTTTCCTGGAATGGCTGGCTTAGTCTTCTGCCTATTATGGCTATGACTATTGAGACGATTGGTTTATGGAAGAAAAATCCACGTTTAATCCGTTCCATTGTTATTATTCCACGTCTTTTGTGGATTACATATAATATTATTCATTACTCCTATGCGGGTGTGATGACGGAGGTTTTTGTAATTATTTCTCTACTTACCGCTATTATTCGTTTTGATATCTTACCCCAGATTAGACAGAAAAATATTTCCAAAACGAGGGAAAAGTAATCTTCAGGCTAACCTGTCGCGGTAGAGCCGCTAAAATGCAAAAATCAAATATCAAAATGGAAAAATATAACAAAGAATTCAGAAGCCAGAAGTCAGAATACAGAATCCCTTCACCACTCCAAATAAGAGAAACAACGAATTTCACTAACAACACAAATCTTTTAGTTCTTGCGGTTAGAGGAAGAGTAAATTTTACATTTTCGTTCGTAATTTTGCTTTTTAATTTTTGATATTTAATTTCCAAGGAAAACAAAATCAAATGAGATATTTTTTTGCAAAAAAAACAAAAAGTTGGCTGATAGTACTACAAAGCACCTTACAACTGACTTTTGTGAAGAAAATTTATATCTATTGACATTTTTTCTGTTGCCGATATTTTTCATAAGATGTTTAATTATTTCTTTTATTCGTTCGATCTATTAGAAAAAAGCAAAGAATTTATTTGCGATATGAAATACTTAATGATTGCTGAAGTAAAAGTTAATACGCAATAATTAACAAGGAGGAAGTTGTATGAGATATTTAATCCGTTTATCAATAATTACTTTAATGCTCTTATTATTGATACCAAACCTTTACGCAGAGCAGAAAAAAGAAGTGAAAGAAGGAGCTTATTGGTGGAATCAGCCACCGTGGCAGAAACCTGCCGAGAATCCCAGGAAAAAGGAACTTCCACTTATCAGTGTAAAGGGGAATGAGTTTGTTAATCCCAAAGGCGATAAGATTGTATTCCGCGGTCTGGCGATTTCCGACCCGGATAAGCTTGAAGGTCAGGGATACTGGAGTAAAAAACATTTTGAAGAAGTAAAAAAGATGGGTGCGAATATAGTCCGCATTCCTGTTCATCCTGTTGCGTGGAGGGCGCGTACTCCACAAGGTTATTTGAAACTGCTTGATGAGGCTGTTAAGTGGTGTACGGAACTTAAGATTTACGTTATAATCGATTGGCATTCTATTGGCAATTTGCAAATGGAGCTTTTTCAGAATACTATGTATAACACCACGAAAAGAGAAACTTACGAGTTTTGGCGAACTATCGCGGCGCATTTTAAGGGAAACAACACGGTTGCTTTCTACGAAATATTTAACGAACCAACACACTTTTTTGGTCTTCTTGGCAATATGACCTGGAGCCAATGGAAAAAAATAAATGAAGATATAATTAATCTTATTCGTGCGTATGATAAAGAAACAATTCCTCTTGTGGCGGGATTTGATTGGGCGTATGATTTGAATAATGTTCACTATGATCCCATTGATGCGGAGGGAATTGCCTATTCGGTTCATCCTTATTATATGAAAAGAAAAAAACCATGGGAACCTAAATGGGATGAGAATTTCGGATTCGCGAAAGGTCAGTATCCTGTTATGGCAACGGAGTTTGGTTTTGATCTTGAGCGTATAGCAAAGGGTGAGAATAAAGGTTACGGAGAAGCTATAATTAGGTATCTTGAAGAAAGGGGTATAAGTTGGGTTGGTTGGATCTTTGACCCTGATTGGCATCCAAAGATGTTGAAATCCTGGGAAAGTTATGAACTTACGGAAAGCGGTAAATTTTTCAAAAAAACATTGCATGGTAAGGTTGGGAAGTAAGGAAATTTGCAATGAAAATCTCGGTCATTCTTGCTCATCCGAAGAAGGAAAGTTTTAATCATGCTATTGCCAAAACGGTTGTGGACACACTCAATAAAAAGAAACATGAAGTTTATTTTCATGACCTTTATGCGGAAGAATTTGACCCTTTGCTTCCACCTAAAGAAATCGAAGAAGATGTTGTATTACCTGATTCGATTACGAATTATTGCGAGGAGATATCTATATCGGACGGTATTATTATTGTTCATCCGAATTGGTGGGGGCAGCCTCCGGCAATCTTGAAAGGTTGGATAGACAGGGTTTTGCGAGTGGGTATAGCTTATAGATTTTTAGATGGTGATAATGGAGAGGTTGTACCTGTTGGAATCTTAAAAGCTAGTATTGCTATTGTATTTAATACGTCAAATACCCCCCGGGAAAGAGGGCAAAAAGCGTTTAGCGATCCTCTTGAGCTGCTCTGGAAGAAATGTGTTTTTGAGTTTTGCGGCGTAAAAGATTGCTACAGAAAAAACTTTGGGGTTATTGTTACAAGTACCTCTGAAGAACGTAAGAAATGGCTGGGAGAGGTTAAGAAGATAATCGGAGAATATTTTTAGGATACATTCTCACACAGAGACACAGAGAACACAGAGCCGCACACCCCAGCACCAATAATTGGACGCAGATTAAACAGAATTAACAGGATTTTTGGTTGTATTTAACTCCCTAACTTCCCAACCTCCTAACTAAAATGCTAGCCACAGATTAACAGGGGTATACACTGATATTCATAGATTTGTTTATTAGTCCAAAGTCAAAACTAAATTCTAAAATCTGGCGAATTAAAAGATGAATTAATAATATGTATTTGGGGGCAAAATTACATACAATATAATATTGTTGAACGATGCCCCCTTATATGTTAATAGTTCTTAGATAATTTCTATCTTGACCACCGAGAGCGACCGCCGCCAGGTGCGCCACCTCTTCCTCTCGAACCGCCTCTAAAGCCTTCCGGACGAGGACGAGCTTCATTTACAATAAGTTCCTTACCTTTAAGTTCTTTGCCGTTTAAACCAGCCATTGCGGCCTCAGCCTGAGCTTTATCAGGCATTTCGACAAATCCAAATCCTCTAGGTTCGCCTGTGTACTTATCTTTAATTATCTTAACCGAAGTCAGCTCTCCATAAGCTGCGAAAGCTTCATTGATTTCTTCCTCAGTTAATTCCGATGAAATATTACCTACGTATATATTCATTTTACCTCCTTTAGGTTAGAATATTTGCATTATTGTAAAAATGTAATTAAATCAGAATACTCTTTTCTAAAATAGAGTGTTATTATATATAACCGGCAAAACCAGAAGGGGAATAAAAGAGAATTAACCACAGATAGATTCCTAGAGATCTTGGAGGTTTTTAACCACATTTTACTGTGACTAAAATACTTGATTTTCGCAAAAAGTCAAGAGTTAAAGCCAAAAAAACAATCGTGTATCAAGAGTCATGAGTCAAAACAAAACCCACCACACAACACCTTGAATTAGCCACGGATGAACACGGATTTACACTGATTTTTTTGTTTTATTTTTACAATTTAACTATTCAACGATTTAAACATTTAACTGATTCAAAGAATCTACTACAGGAACAACAGATTGTGCAATTAAAATTAAATATTTTTTGTTTTTTTTAACTAAAACCTAAAACCGCAGACCTGAGACCTAAAAGCCCCCTTGACAATTAAAAGAAAATCCTTATTATAGTATAAAATTGTAACAATTACATTTTTGAAATGGTTACAGTGATGGAGGTTAATATGGAAAAAGAATATCCTTTAGGTGGTGGGGTTTTGAAGTGGACTCATGGCAGTTGGCTCGAAGAAAATCTAGGTGGGAAGTTTTCTATTCTTGATGTTCAGCCTGATATACATGATTATATACTTGAGCATATTCCGGGTGCCGTTTATTTCAATCCAAAGTTGCTGAGGGTGCCTTATAGGGGTAAACCTGGTTTTTACGTGCCGGAAGAAGTTGCGGAGTTACTTTTCGGGAGAGTTGGTCTTTCTAATGATCGACCGGTTGTAGTTTATACTGGCGTTGGAGGTGTCAGGGGTTGGGGTGATGGTCTTGAGCAGACAATGGTGGCTTATTCTCTTGTAAGGTTCGGGCATAATAAAGTTTATGTTCTGGATGGCGGTCTTAATGATTGGAAGAAGGAAGGTAGAAAGCTTACGAAGGAATTCCCGGTTATTGAAGAATCGGATTTTAAGGTTAATTTAAGGAAAGATTACTGGATTGAATACGAAGATTTTAAGAAAGTTAAGGATAATGAGGGTGTTGTTCTACTTGATGCGAGACCCGCGAATGTTTACGAGGGTCAAGGTCCCTGGCCCAAGCCCGGACACATTCCCGGCGCGATAAGTCTTCCATGGAAAACTTTAATGGTTGAGGGAAATCCTACTCTTTTGAAAGACGAAGATGAAATTAAGGGTATTTTGGACGGAATAGGCATAATGCCGGATAAGACCGTAATTTGCTCGTGTGGTACGGGAAGAGAGGCAACAAACGAGTTTATTATGTTCAAGTTTCTTCTTGAGTATCCCGACGTAAAGATTTATGAGGGTTCTTTCACCCAGTGGTCTTCTTATCCTGAAAACCCAACGGTAACCGGTAAAGATCCACGGTAAAATTAAGGAGGTTTTTTTGATGGAGGAGAGTATCCTCGAGAGGAAGGAAGTTTCCAAGGAGAAAGTTCTCGCGATTGGAGCTGAAGTTTATTCAAGAGTTGTCGGTTATTACCGACCTGTTGCCAATTGGAATGATGGAAAAAGGGAGGAGTTCAAAGATAGAAATTATCTTTCGTGTGAATGTGAAGAGGCGGCTGAGTAATTTATAGTAGTTGAATACAAAGGGGGAAAATTTGCTTTTCGAGAGAGTTAAATCGGAAGGTCTGGCTCATTATTCTTACATTTTCGGTCATAATAAAGAAGCTTTTGTGATCGACCCGAGACGTGATATCGATGTTTATCTGTGGTTAGCTTCCCGGAAGGGTTTCCGAATCAAATATATTTTCGAAACTCATCGAAATGAAGACTACGTTGTGGGTTCGAGAGAACTTTTGGAGAAGACGGGAGCTGAGATTTTCCATGCGGATTCGCAATTGGATTATAAATACGGGCAAGAGGTGAACGATGGACAGGAATGGAAGGTGGGTTCTTATAAAGTTGAGGCGATTTATTCTCCCGGTCACACTAAAGGTAGTATGAGTTATCTTCTTTTTGACGTCAGCGGTTCTCCCTGGATTCTTTTTACGGGGGACACTCTTTTTGCGGGTGATGTCGGAAGAGCCGATTTATTTGGTAAAAATAATATGAAAGAAATGGCGGATATGCTTTACGATACTATTTTCCATAAGTTTTTCTCTCTTGGTGACGGAGTTATTGTCTGTCCTGCTCACGGTGCAGGTTCGGTATGCGGGGGAGAAATCGCGGATAGACCATGGACTACGATTGGGCTTGAGAAAAAGCTAAATCCGAAACTTAAATTTACCGAAAAAAAAGATTTTATTAAAAATATAGCAAAGGATTTAGAGAAACCTTATTATTTTAAACAGATGGAAAAATACAATGTGCAAGGTGCGCCTATACTCGGTTCTCTACCTGTGCCTGTTCCTCTTTCCCCTGGTGAATTTTCGAAAAAAACAGAAAATTCAGTAGTTCTTGATTCCCGGATGGAATCAAGTTTCGCTTCTGCTCACATCCCGGGTTCTATATCTATCTGGAAAGAGGGAATACCGAATTTTGCCGGCTGGTTTTTGCCTTATGATAAGCCGATACTTCTTGTTGACGAAACAGATGATCCCCTGCCTGTTGTAAGATTGTTGATAAGGCTCGGTTATGATAATATTGCCGGTTGTCTTTCCGGGGGAATGCTCGGATGGAATACCTCCGGAAAGGAAAGTGCTTCGATTGAAACAATCAAGGTTCAGGATTTATGCCGTCTTCTGGATAGAGGAGAAAAAATTGTCATTCTTGATGTTAGAGGTGAAAAAGAACTGGAAGAGAAGGGCAGAATACCTGACGCTTTAAGTATACCCATTACTCAACTTTATGAGAGAATGGACGAAGTGCCTGAAAGAAAACACGTTTGTGTTTTTTGCGGAAGCGGTCTTCGTTCGATGATGGCAGCAAGTCTTCTTAAAAAAGAGGGCTGGAATAATTTAAAGGTTGCTCTTGGCGGTCTTGCCGGATGGAATTCGAATACCTGTCCGGTCGATTTGTAAATTTGTTAAGAGGTCGATTAGTTTATAGTATAGGATTTAGGTAAAGAAATAAAATCAAAATGGGTGAAGGGTGGCTACCTTGACCTCCTGGTTCCTTGAACCCTTAGTCCCTTTGTTATATTACCTATTTTGCAAAACAAAGTCGCCGAGGTCGGCGGCGTTTTTCTAAAGAAAAATCGAACCGGGTTCTGAATTCAATCTCGAAATTTAATTTAAAAATATATAGTAATTCTTCACCCTTGACTTCAATATTTAAATATCTATAATTAATTCAGGAGGTCAAATGTCTATTTGTGTATTAGTGAAAGTTAGCGGAGGAGTGAAGATATGAAGTTATATGTAAAAGAATTTTCAATTTATATTACCCCGTCCTGGGATATTGGGTGGTTATTAAATGGAAAAGAAATAAGGTGAAATAGAATTTAGCTCAAATGATACCTATTATGATGGACTGGAAGATTATCAAAAGGAAATTAGCTGATGCGGGAATATATTAACGCGCCGGGCTCCTCTCCCGAAATCAGTCGTGGAAAACGTATCCTGTTTAACCTGTTGCTGTTTCTGATCACGTTAGGTGTTCTGCTGCTTGCGGAAGGGGTTCTTCGGCTTGGCAATTACGGGGGGGATTTGCGCCTGTTCGTCCTTGCGCCAAAGGAGGTCTCGGATTACTACCGTTGTAATCCGGATATCGGGAAACGCTATTTCTATCGACAGTTCACTATCCCGTCCCCCCCGAAGGATTTGTTCCTGAAGGAAAAACCGGAGAACGGGTATAGGATTTTCGTCCTCGGAGGATCGACTGCTGCCGGATTCCCATACGGCAATAACCTGATGTTCTCCCGGATTCTCTGGCGCAGACTCCAGGATACGTTTCCGGAGAAACGCATTGAGGTGGTGAACACAGCCATGGCGGCGGTGAACAGCTACACCATGCTTGACTTCATGGATGAAATCCTTGAATACGAGCCTGATCTCATACTCATCTATGCGGGACATAATGAATTCTATGGAGCACTTGGAGTGGGCTCGTTGGAGTCGCTCGGGCAGAGCAGGTGGCTTATCAAAACCTATCTGAAAATGGAGCACCTGCGGTTGTTCCGTCTGCTGAGGGCACTCATCAGTCGGGTGAGGGGAATATTTCAACGAAATCATGCGGGTAATCAAGAGGATCCGACGGCGACTTTAATGGAGCGGATTGTCTCTGAGCAGGTCATTCCCCTGGGGAGCGAATTATACGAACGGGGGAAGGAACAATTTCGAAGTAACCTGGAGGAGATCCTGCAGCAGGCGGATCAAGCGAACGTATCGGTCGTTCTGAGTGAGTTGGTCAGCAATGTGGGGGGTCAACCCCCATTTCGCTCGGCGCAATCAGATACCTTTCCTCCGGCAAAGCAAGTGTATGAGCAGGCGCAACAACTGGAGGCCCGGGGTGATTATAAAAAAGCCAGACAACTGTATCTCCGGGCGAAGGATCTGGATGCCCTGCGATTTCGGGCGACCGAGGAATTCAATACGATCATCAATGAGGCGGCTTCCAGGTACAAAATCCCTGTAGTGCCCATGAAACGGATCTTTGAAGAAAACTCGTCCAATGGTCTCATTAGAAATCAGCTAATTCTTGAGCACCTTCATCCGAATGTGGACGGCTATTTTCTTATGGCAGACGTGTTTTATCGAACGCTGCGGGCAGAAGGATATATCGGCTCGAAGTGGGATTCAAGCCACATACAAAGTGTTGATGTGTACAAGAGAGATTGGGGGATAACCCCCCTGGACACGGTATACGGCAATCTGAGTATCCGCTGGCTCAAGGGCGGATGGCCGTTCCAGCCGAAAGAGTTCCAAAATACGAGTCTTGAAACCTACATCCCGAAAAATAAGGTGGATTCAGTGGCACTGAAAGTATTGGTTGATAAAGAAATCGGTGTTGAGATGGGACACCTGGACCTGGCAAACTACTACCGGAACCGCAAAGCATACCGGAAGGCCTACCGAGAATACAGAGCGCTTATTTATACAATACCCCACGAGGTCATGTTCTACGAAGGTGCTGCAGAGATGCTGCTCAAGTTGAATCAGGAGGAGGAAGCCCTTTCAATCTTGGAAGAATCACTGCGGATAAGGAAAAACGATTTTGCTCTCAAGTGGCTTTCACGCCTGTATCTACAGCAAGGGAATGTTAACAAAGCCTTGTCCTATTTCGCAAAAGCGGATCCCGCACTGACAGAGGATCAGGAATTCCAGAACACCCTTGCGCATGCGTATATTGCCTCCGGACAATTTGATAGGTTCCGCGAGGTCTTGGAAAAACTGCACTCCCGGGAAGACGGATCGCTCCGGCCCTTCCGGTATCATGTCTCAGTAGAGACGCGACGCCTGGCACAACAATACAATTCTGCCTCCACTGTATTTTTAAATGAGCGGAACTTCCGCACTGCGTTCGTGTTGTTAACCCAATCGATGTATCTAGAGGAGACGGCGTTCGCAAATAAGTGGATTGGCCAGATATTGCTTCTACGGAAGAAATTTCATAGAGCGCTGCCCTATTTGCAAAAGGCCGAGGCCATGGGATTGAAGGATGCGGATTTATACTACAACCTGGCCGCGGCAAGCTATTATCTGGATCAGAAAAGAGAAGCGGTCCGGTATTTAAACAAGCTAAAGCAAATAAGACCAGACCATCCTGATCCCTCGGGCTTGCTGGACAAAGTGAATTCGGATTGAGTGAACCTATGTATATCCTGGGTATCTCAGCATTTTATCACGACAGCGCTGCTGCCTTAACCCGGGATGGTGCTCTTATCGCCGCGGCACAGGAGGAGCGGTTTACCCGCATCAAACACGATTATCGATTCCCGAACCATGCCATAAATTACTGTTTGCGGGAGGGTAAGATCTCGCCATCGGATTTAGGGTATGTCGCGTTTTACGACAAACCGTTCCCAAAATTTGAACGGATTCTCGAATCGTATTTGCACTATGCTCCGAGAGGAATTCGTTCTTTTATTAAAGCCATGCCCGTCTGGATCAAGCAGAAGATCTGGATTAAAAGCCTGATTCTGGAAGCGCTCCCCGGCTTCGCCGGTGAAATCCTCTTTCCCGAACATCATCGGTCCCACGCAGCCTCGGCATTTTTCCCATCTCCCTTCCACGATGCCGCCATTGTTACCACGGACGGAGTCGGTGAATGGACCACCACGAGCATTGGTTTCGGAACCGGAAATTCCGTCACACTCTTGCAGGAGCTTCAATTTCCCCATTCCCTTGGTATGCTGTATTCCGCATTCACCTACTACACGGGTTTCCGGGTAAATTCAGGAGAATACAAAGTGATGGGGCTGGCGCCGTATGGGGAGCCAAAGTATGTCCAAACTATTCTGGATAACCTTATTGATGTAAAGCAAGATGGATCGTTCCGGCTCAACCTGGACTATTTCAGCTTTCCGGTGGGGCTTACGATGACGAATCGGAAATTTCACCGCCTGTTCGATGGCCCTCCGCGCAAACCGGAAAGCCGGATTTCCCAAAAAGAAATGGATCTGGCGCGATCGGTGCAGGAAGTGACCGAACTCATTTTGGAACGGATGAGCTGTCATGCGAAGGCGGAAACAGGAGCCGACTATTTAGTGCTGGCAGGTGGAGTGGCATTGAATTCTGTAGCGAACGGAAAATTACTGCGGAATACCCATTATGACGATATCTGGATCCAGCCGGCCGCTGGGGATGCCGGCGGCGCACTGGGTGCTGCGCTTTCGGTCTGGTATGAATATCTTGGGAATTCGCGCGTAGTCGAGCACGGGCATGATACCCAGCAAGGTTCCTATCTCGGTCCCCAATTCAGTGATTCGGAGATCCGGGGATTTCTGGATCGCCACCATATCCCCTTTCACCTGTTGTCAGATGCCGAAATAATAACACAGACAGCGGCATTGCTGGCAGAAGGAAACGTAGTCGGATGGTTCCAGGGGCGGATGGAATTCGGTCCGCGCGCATTGGGGGCACGGAGTATCCTTGGAGACCCGCGTTCTCCGGAAATGCAGAAGAAGATGAATTTAAAGATTAAATTTCGTGAATCGTTCCGACCGTTCGCACCATCTGTACTATTAGAAGCCGTGACGAAATACTTCCAGTTTGACCGCCCCAGTCCATATATGCTTTTTGTCGCCGAGGTTGCCGAGGACAAACGCCGTGCGGTGAGCCAGGAAGAGCAGCAATTGTTCGGGATAGACAAACTGAATGTCGTACGGTCAGAAATCCCGGCAGTAACGCATGTTGACTACTCCGCACGCCTCCAAACAGTTGACCGGGAAACCAATGTAAGATACCATGCCCTGTTGACGGAATTTGCGGCGCAGACCGGCTGCCCCGTTCTTGTAAATACGTCTTTCAACGTTAGGGGAGAACCCATTGTCTGCACTCCCCTGGACGCATATAAGTGTTTTATGCGAACCGAGATGGACTATCTGGTCCTGGGAAGCTATCTCCTGCACAAAGCAGAACAGCCGGACACCATTGTGGGGATCTCCTGGAAAGACGAGTTCGCACCGGATCGATCCACCGGGAAGGAGTCAGCAGCCATGGATACATCGAAATTCAAAGACCGCACGGAATGGCGGAAATTCGGGATTGGACTCTCAATCATTCTGGTGATCCTCGGGACCATCCAATGGATAACGGGAAGCTCCCTGTTTCTTCTGGCTTACCTGCCCGCCGGTATCGTATTTGTATCAGGATTGCTTTTTCCAGTGATCTTGAAACCACTGTTCATTCTGTTCAGCTACATCGGATTCGCTTTAGGATGGGTAATGACCCGGGTGATCCTCTCGGCGCTTTTCTTCCTGGTATTCACCCCGATCGGTCTGCTCTCGCGCCTGGTGGGAAAACGGTATCTGCAGATGGGACTCGGGGCGGACGAAACTACTTACTGGAAGACTCACCGGGAACGAACCGCTTCGAAACAATATTTTAAAAACCAGTATTAACAAGAGGAGTTTTTACATATGCATACCCAACATAACAATAGCAAAGGATGGTTATTACATGTCTAAAATGTCCATATTGATTGAGTTTTTGGGGTTTTTACGCGTCCGGAGAAAGAGGATTCTTGCACTGATTGTCTTCTTTCTTTTATTGCTCGGCATCCTGATTGTATTTACGGAAGGATCAGCATTGGCACCGTTTATTTACACACTCTTCTAGCGGTTTCCGAGACCGATGACAACCGGGCACAGGACACAACCTGCGGGGAAAGCCGCAGGGTATAAACACGTCTTTCCCTTTCTCCCCAGGGAAAAAGACCCGACCGCCCCTCCCAAAAAAGAAGAATCATTTTTAAAATAATTGTTGTAAAGAGAAGAATTTAAAGGTTTTGAAGAAAAAGAAGAAATAAAATCAAAATGACTTCTATGCGAAAAAGTTAATTGCCTATTTTTTAAAACAAAGTTCGAACCGGTTTCGGTTTTTAATTTTCCCCCTTGATAAATTTAAAAATATGTCTATACTTTATAAAATAAAGTACTTTGCCTTTATAAGGACGGAGAGTTAATTGGTTTAATTGATAGATTTGAGGGTTTTTGTATTTAAAAATTAAAAAAAGTAGATTTGTAAAATGTTGTTAATAAAGTGTTATAAAAGATTATTTGTAGTTTTGGTGGTGGTGTTTTTTTCGTATACGGCATTAGCGCGGAAGGGAATCGATTTAGAGGCGAGGGCTTCTGTTTATCGTAATGCATATAGGAATTACTATGCTTTAGGCCCGAATCTAATACTTAATTTTAATGAGAGAGTAGGTTTGAGAGTTCATTTAGGTAGGATTTTTATATGGGATGATGAAGTTGAAGTAGATCATCTTTTTTCTGTTGGGGTAACTAGTCCTCATGACGGCTTGTTTAATCTTATGATATATTTCCCGAGAGGTAAAATTACTCCTTATGGTACCCTCTGGTTCGATCCGATTATCCTTTCTACTGAAGGTACTTTTTTAGAAGGTAAGATAGGTTGTGGGATCGAGTATGGTCTAAATGATAAGTTTTCTGTTTTCGCTGAATCGGGTATCTTTTTAGATTTTGGTTCGGATGAAGGCGTTTATGATGCCTTTAGGTTATCGGTAGGCGCAAGACTGTTTTAGTCCTTTTGATTTAATTGCATGAAGCGGTTAATCGTATTTTTTTCTTTGAGTTTTTAAATGCGATTTCGCCAATCTTTTTTGAAAAATCTTTTAAGTTTTCTAAAACTATTTTTGTTTTTGATTTTTCTTTTTTAGGTGGGTGGTAGGGGACTAAGGACTATCGACCGGTGACTAAAGACTAGACTCTCTTTTTCTTCTTTTTGAATTGAAAGTTGTATCCCCTTGAATTTTTAAAATGTTTGGTGGTGGGTCGGGATTCTGACTGCTTTCTAAATCATCTCACATTTCAAGGTCAAACCCTACGCATAGATCCCACGCATACTACGTATACGCATGCTTATTATTTTTTTAAAATACAAAAGCAATTCCGAATATATTATAAAAATCGGAGCCTTTCTCAAGCTCCATGTATTTAATTCGATATGATATGCCACATTGACGAGTAAAAAATAAATTTATCATGGCTGTTGCATTAGAATAATAAACTTTGGTGTCAAATTTACCGTTATATTTAGCTTCAAGGTCTAACATATGGAAAAGATTGGCGTTGAAATTTACCCCGGCCATACCTAAATAGTTATCATTACCAATATCTTCTTTTGTCGTTATTGCGGGAGCGGGTCCAGGCGGATCCATGACCATAGTTAAGTCTCCTCTTACTCCTTCATATTCACCTCCCATCCAGGGTAAAATGGATATTTTGAACTTGCTGTAATTGAATTGAAATCGATACCCGAATCGAACATACGGTATGAATAGGTTATTGAGGAGTTCAAGATTTTTCAGAGGAGTTATACTACTATCCGCATCCATGGCTATTTGAAGATATTCGAGACCAGTGCCGATTACGAATTTGCCACGTTCTCCGGAAAGGAAATAATAATCAAAAATAAAATGGCTTCCCCATAAGGTACTGTAATTGATATCGGATGACTGGTATACAAAAGCGTTCCATTGATAGCTATCAGGATTGACCCATTGAAAAAAAACACCCTTGAGAAAAGAATTATCTTTCAAATCGAGATTTCTTTCATCATTCTTATAAACATCGGTAATCGGACCTATATATGGGCATACTATTCTGATGTCTTTGGCAAAGGCTGAAAAAGCAAAAACAAGAATCAGGATAATTCTAAGCATTGATAAACGATTATTTCTCATGGCAATTCCTTTTAATATGGTTTATGTTTTTATTGGTTCTATTATAAAACCTAACATAGTTTATACATCCTAATGAATAAGGTAAGCATCTTCCCGTAACTTCCATATCGGCATTATAATAGGAATCCTATCTCTGTCAATAACGCCCTTTGCCTGTTTCGTTAGAAAGTTTACTTTTCAATGGGGTGTGCCCTGTTAAAAAAATCAAAAGAAAAAGAAGAAATAAAATCAAAGTGAATTGTGAGGGGCTTGAAGCCTTGAAGTCTCGAACCCTTGATCCCTTTGTTATATTCCCTATTTTCTAAAACAATTTTTGTTTCAAACTTTTCTTTTTCTTCTTTTTGAATTGAAAGTTTAATTCCCTTAAAATATTTCAGGTGGAGTTGGGATGTAGGCAGACTTTGGACTGCCGACTTTGGACATTGGACTTATATATCCTTTTTCTTGTTTTCGAAATTTTCGAGTAGGAGCTTTGGAGGATATAATGTCAAAATGCTTACCCAATGGAATAAGAATCTGTTTTATCTGAAGCCAAACCCCGTCCCACTTAACTTTAACTATCATCGTCCTTGATATTCAAAATATTATAAATTTACCTTTAACTTTTTTATAAGAGGATTCAAATTTATAGAAATATATTCCCTTTATTCCAGGAGAAAATTTCTCTTCATACACACCCTCAGAATATTCTCCGCTTAGAGGATTGGAAACGAGACGACCTAATGCGTCGTATATAGAGAGAGAAATCTTAGCCTTTTTGGGAAGATAGATTTTAAATAAAGCGTTTTCTCTTGCCAGAGAGTTAGCAGAAAAAGAAAATGTACCGGGAGTTATTCCTCCACTACTAACAGTAACCATAATAGTATCTGAATCAACTTTTCCGCTGTCGGAGGTTACTGTAAGTTCGACTTCATAGGTTCCTTCTTGCGAGAAAGAGTGATTGGTAGCGATACTGTCTGAGGTTGTCCCATCATCAAAATCCCAGGAGTAATTTGTAATATTACATTTATAGGCAGTGGAATTAATGCCGTTAAATCTATGTGCTTCTCCCTCTTCTAGTTCAATATCATCGAATTCTACTGCTCTTACACCGGGCTCTGTTTCTATGTATTCATCCGAACCTGATTCTCTTACCAGGTAGTAAGTCCCCCCGCGTTTTGCTGTGAGTGTAATATCTCCGTATCCGGGTAATTCGGCTGTAACGTTCATTTCTGCTTCCAGTGGTGTATATGCGTATATCAACCACTCTCTTTCCGGAGATATTCCTATTGCATTAGCCATTATCCAAACATTGAAAATTTTTGGACGCATCGTGCTGTACTCGTCTTCGGAAACAGGTTCGTAAGTTACATCATTAGGTAATTGATACCATCGCATTCTTTCATTACCATTGTAGAATAATTCAGGCCAGAACTCATCCCTGTATTTCCATGGGTGAGGAATGTCCGTTAAAAGAACAGGGTCACTATATTTCCAGAAACGTTCCAAGGTAGAATTTACATGTATTTCATCAGTAGCCTCTACAATGGGTTTGAACCATTCCCAGTTTTCTTCCATGGGATCTTTGGAAAATTGGAAAACACGCACAGTCCTTGGTCTTGTTAACCACATTCCCCATTTTACATAACCTTCATATCTTTCCGGAGGCATCTCTTGTCCTTTACCTTCCCACTCTTCTATAAATTCCGGGTCAAACCAGGTGGATAGTTCCCACCAGAAATCAGGGTTGATTTCCTTGTAATAATCTCTTTGGAACAGGAGATTCATTGCTTCCATTTGCGGTGAGCATCCTATAAAGTCGCGATTTCCCTGCCAGTTATTGACATAATAAGAAGGGGAAGTGCCATCCCATATAAAAGGAACCGTGGAAAACCTTCCGGGAATAGGGGAAGGAATGTATGCGATCCAGTCATCCAATCTGCCAAAACATAGAGGGTCATTTTCATAACCAACAAATTTTATTTTATCCGACCATTCATCCAGCTCATCTCTTATTCCATCAAACATAGCATTGTATCTTGGAATATACCCATGCCCGGTTTCGTATCCTCCGGCTCCCGGATTTGTAAGTTCTGTATTTCCACCGACTATCTCATTTCTAAACTGCCATGTATCATAATCGGGATCACCGCTATATGCTTCCTCAAACCTGTAATCTTCTTGTATTTCACGGTAATCTATATCGCTTGCTTCATTATTGGAAAGCCATATTACAGTCGGAGGATCCGGATACCAATTCTGCAGTTGTGCCAGAATCGGATTAGACCACCAATCCCTTGATTCGGGATATCCAGCATCGAGTAGTAGGAGGGGATTAACCCACCCTTCTCCCACTGTCCTCCAGTGCTCAATCGGTCCACAGGGAGAAACTCTTGTTTGCACTGTTCCGTCACTTTCAACTACATTGGGATTCTCCTCTGGAGGGAGGCTTACCCATGGTTTTCCCGAGAGCAATGCTTCAGGTTGAGTGGTTTTGATTACTATTGGAATACCATATTGGGATGCCTTCTCAATAGGATTCTTATAATATTCATCCAAGTATGCATTAATAAACGAATCACCGAATTTAAAATAATACGTAAAGCTCAATAGTATATTGTGCCCTTTCTCAATCTTATCTATCTGCCATTCAGGACTAAAACCAGTTAGTTGGTTATTGTGACCATCCTCCCAGTTTGCCGCAAAGGGTAGGGGATTTACTTCCTGTGATAGCGCTTCATGAGAAAAAACCAAAAATGCTAAACAACAGTAAACGATTAATATTGAGTTTTTTGCTTTAAAGTTATTTATCATGGATTTTATTCCTTATTACTATTTAATTGTAAAGTTCAAGGTTACAAGATAATATTCTACGCAATTTCTGGATAAACCCTGTAAATCCTCTGTTCTATCTATAATTATGCAATAATTATAGATAAATGTCAAGCCGAGCACCGCCGACCGCCCCTCCCTAAAGAGAAGAATTTAAAGATTTTGAAGAAAAAGAAGAAATAAAATCAAGAGGGGGGTTGTAAGGTGCTTGACCCCTTGATCCCTTTGTTGTTCTACTTATTTTTTAAAACAAAGTCGCCGCCAAAGCGTGCGTTTTTCTAAAGAAAAATCAAACCGGTTTTTTTATAAAAAAAAACCTTGATTTTAGGTGTTTTTATCTTTATACTTAAAGTGCTAATTTAGGATTGTATGGAAAAAGCAAAATTTATTAAATTTTTTAATATCAAAAAGGAGGTAAGTTATGAAAAAACATTTGTTGGGTAAGAAAGTGATATGGGTCTCTCTTATTATCCTGGCTATGTCAGTGACAGAAGTGTTTGCAGGTCCTCGCGACCATGCGGGCGGTTTTTTCCTGCGATTATCGGCTGGTTACGGTTATGCTCAGACGGAGTTGGGGGATCCCGCAATCATGAAATATTACGGTGTTCCCGGAGATATTAACTTTGCTATCGGGGCTGTAGTCTCTGATAACTTTGCTTTGCATGGGTCTTTATTTGGTTGGTCTATAATGAACCCTACTTTAGAGATAGGAGGAGGTTCGGGAGAGATAGATGGTTACCTCATGCTTTCCGGGCTTGGGGTTGGACTAACTTACTACATAATGCCGGCCAATATTTATATCTCACCATCCGTAGGGTTGGGAAATTTGACGCTGGATGCAGGAGGGAGTACTAGTAATACGGAAATGGGTCTGATGATAGATTTAACTCTGGGAAAAGAATGGTGGGTTGGTGGTAGTTGGGGCCTTGGAGTAGCTGGTGCGGTCGGTTATCATTCTGTTCAGGACTCGGAAGAAATCGAAGAAAATTGGAATGGATACAGCATAGGAGTAAGATTTTCGGCGACACTTAACTAAAAAGGGCGATATTGCCGGTTGTAACAAAAAAAGAATAAATAAAATCAAAGTAAGGTTAAGATGTTTGTTCTTAATCCTTGTTCCCTTCAATCCTTAATCCTTTTGTAGTATTGCCAATTTTTTAAAATAAAGTTCGAACCGGCTTTTAAGTTTTCTAAAACAATTTTTGTTTTGATTTTTTGTTTTTTTATCATAGGGGGTGGATAGGTAGACTTTGAACTGCCGACTTTGGACATTGGACTTATGTATCCTTTTTCTTATTTTTGAGATTCTCGAACAAATCACTCGTTTCATATTTCAAGATCTGCCCCGTTAATACTTTGTTATTGTTTATTCAGTTTTAGAACGACGACAGAATTAGGAGGCATGTTTACAATTAAATTATCACCTGAAAATGTTGTTTTATTGAAACTTTTGGGAACAACATTCGAAGGATTCTCGAATGTGTTATGTTCCTGAACTTTAACGGAAGTCAATATTCTGCCTGTAACATTTTTGGGCTTATAACCTTTTAAAGATATTTCTACTTTCTGGTTATTTTTATTATCGATGTTAGTTAATGAAATGTGCATTTCATCCGACTTGTTTACCGAAGCTGAAACGGAAACAGCCTGAAGTTTTCTGTCTCCCAGAACAAAGTCTTCAGAAGTAACCTGAGCTGGCGCTAGAAGGGCATCCTGATGAACTTTGTACATTTCCATAACATGATAAGTCGGGGTCAGAATCATCTTTTCCTCTTCGGTCAGAATGACCGACTGAAGCGCATTGACTGTCTGAGCCAGATTGGCCATTCTGACACGGTCTGCATGATTGTTGAAAATATTGAGTGTGAGTCCTGCAATCATGGCATCCCGAATGGTATTTTGCTGATACAGTGCGCCTTTCCCCCCGGGGGCAGGGTTGTACCAACCTCCCCATTCATCCACGATTAAAGCTACCCTTTTTTCAGGATCGTATTTATCCATCACTTCGCTGTTGGTCGTTATAAATTCCTCCATAAACCAGGCTTTTTCCATAGTGGTAAAATATTCCTCATCCGTAAACGCATAAGATGAGCTTTTGTGGTCCCAATTAACAGCATAATGATGGATAGATACCCCCTCAAAACGTCTGGGGGGGATGTTTTTCATGATTTTCTCAGTCCAGTCATAGTCGGGTAAGCCTGGGCCTACGGCGATTCTAAAAAGGTTTTCGGTGTTGAAGTAGTTCGTCATGGCTGTAGCGTATCGCTTATATAGATTGATATAGTAGTCTACGGACATATGACCTCCGCAATCCCAGGATTCGTTGCCGATTCCCCAATATTTAACATTCCAGGGTTTGCTGCGTCCATAATTCTCTCGGAGATCGGTTAGATAGCTGGTTCCATTTGCATGATTTGTATATTGCACCCACTCAACGGCTTCCTGTACACTGCCTGTATTCATATTTACAGCCAAATACGGCTCAGCACCAAGCAGTTCGCACAAATTGAGAAACTCATGTGTGCCGAAACTGTTATCCTCACGGTAATTGCCCCAGGATAAATTTTCGATATGCTTTCTTTCGTGTTTAGGACCAATAGCATCTTTCCAATGATAAGTATCTGCAAAACACCCTCCGGGCCATCGTAAGTTTGGGATGTTCAAATCTTTAAGAGCCTGTATTACATCATTGCGCACCCCGGCCGTATTGGGGATGTTTGCGTTGTCTTCGCCGACATATATTCCGTCGTATATAACTCCGCCGATATGTTCAGCGAAGTGTCCGTAAATATGCTTACTTATCTGTGTTTTAGCCGAATCGGCATTAATAATTACTTTATTTTGGGCGAATGAATTACCTACCCAAAATCCGATAACAAGTGTTAAAACAAATTTTCTCATTTTTAAAATCCTTTATTTAAATATTTCTGTTATTAAAATTTCCATTATAATAGTTTTCAGTAACTGCTAACAACAATCGCAAATATTCTATTGTCAAGCCGTATAAACATATTTTAACAATTCTAGGTGATTTCATATCCATCAACATGTTATCTATATATTCTCTTAACTCGCATATTAGAAGTATAAAGGAAATCTTATCTCTGTCAATATAAGATTTTGTGACTTTTCTTTTTAAATTGAAAGTTTTATCCCCTCGTTCTAAGCTTTTGGTGTAGTGGGGCAATTCATCATTCAAAATTAATAATTCAGAATTGATAGTTCTCCTTTTTCTTGTTTTCGAAATTTTGTAAGATAGGAGACTTTGAGTAGTATAATGTCACAATGTCAAGCACAGTCCTCCATTTGTACGCTTTTTTCTATTTAACAGCTTTCACACCATTAGTTGTTTGTGTTACTTTCTTTATTGTACCGTTGGAATCGTAATAGAGGTAGTCGAGACATATAGAACGCCGATAGTCGCCGCCAGTGGGGAGTGCACCGTTATGGTAAAAGAGATATGAATCACCATGATAATCTATAATTGCCGGGTGGATGGTGGTGCTATTATATGCTGTATCGGTAATTCGACCGCGGTAAGTCCATGGGCCTGTTGGGCTGTTAGATGTTGCATAATCGATATATTCCGGAAATAAAGCCGCATAAACGAGATAATAGGTACCATTCCGCTTGTAAAGCCAGGGTGCCTCCTCAAAATTATCTAGAGTAACAACAGAGATGGGGCCATCCAGCTCGATCATGTTGGCTTTAAGTTTTACATATCTGCAGCTTTTATTGCCCCAGTAAAGATACGCCTGGCCATCATCATCTATAAATACGGTTGGATCAATATCGTCCCAGGAATGCGTTTTATCGGTTGTCATCTCGTTGGTAATTAGCGCTTTACCAATAGCATCGGTAAAGGGACCGGTTGGGGAGGAGGACGCCGCTACGCCTATGGCAAAGCCGCCGTTGCTTGAACTATCTTTTTTGTGTCCCATTGGTACATACCAATAGAACTTACCATCATGATAAACGCACTGCCCAGCATAAGCATGATCGTAAGCCCATGAAAAATCCTTAACAGAAAGACATACACCTCTGTCAGTCCAATGGACCATATCCGTGGAAGAAAATACGTGCCAATCATGCATCACATACTCCGCTGTTCCGACTGGAGCTTCGTCGTGCCCGGCGTATAAAAATACCGTATCCTGGTAGACCAATACTGCCGGATCAGCTGTGAATATATCTGTGATAATCGGATTCCGGGTAGGAGAACTACATTTTATTAAAAATATAATAAACGCACACATAACAAAAATTCTTTTAAGTTTCATTTTACCTCCTTAGATAATCAATTAAACAACAATGGTGCAATTTTATATAGATTATTTCTCCACACAGGCCAGGTATGCCCTCCCGGGTATTCACTATACGTATACTTAATCTTCATCTCATCAAATTTTGAAAGCATGATTTGACAATTGTTATAAGCTATATCTTCTTTGCCTCCCATTGCAATCCAAAGTAGTTTTAAATTGCTGTTAATCATATCGACATTTTTTTTCATAAATTCATATTGTGCATCGGAAATACTCTTTTGCATTGGTAGTATCCAGCCGGAACTAAACACTCCCAAATACGAAAAAAGTTGAATGTTCTTTATACCAACATAGAGCGTTTGTATTCCGCCCATCGACAATCCCGCAAGCGCCCGGTTCTTAGAATCGGTTTCTGCCCTATAATTTTTTTCGACGAATGGAATAATACATTGCTTTAATTCGGCTTCGAACAATTTCAAATTATCTTCACCAAAGCCTAGTAAATCCACATTTCCATCCGGCATGACAACAAGCATACGTTTTGCTTTTTTTTCGGCGATGAGGTTGTCAAGAATCAAATCTGTTTTACCCTGGGTTGCCCAGCCTCTTTCATCTTCGCCGCCACCATGCAATATGTATAATACCGGGTATTTTTCGTTTATATTATTATCATAGTCAGCAGGTGTATAAATATAAAATTGACGCCATTTGTTAAAGACAGTAGAAAAATATCGTTTTATCCTTATTTCTCCGTGTGGAACATCTTTAACAGCGTAATAGTCATCTCCTTTGAAGGGTACTTCAATTCCGCTTGCCATTCGTCCCATGCCATAAAATGTTTCACTTGCCGGATCGGCCAAAGCAACACCATCAATAATTAAAGAATAATAATGAAATCCCTCGCTTAACGAATCGGTGGTGACTTCCCAGATTCCCTCACTATCTTTTACCATGTCATATTTCTTTACTAAATCGAGTTGGACTTTTTGTGCATCCGGTGCTTTGATTTGAAAGATTGCGCGACTATCCGGTAAAATCTGTGGATATTTTGCTCTTCTAACATTGGTTGAAGCGGGTATCCCCAGAATACTGTACTTGGAAAATTTTGAAATGTCTACTGGTTTAAAAATAAGTTGAGTAAACATGTATAAATCGTTTTTCCAAACTTTAAAGTCGTGTGCACCGGGCTCTATATAATAAATATGGGGGACATTGTTTGCATTTAAATAATCGTGAGTGCGTTGACTGAATGTGATCAGGTCATCGGCATCACCACACGAAATCCAAAGCAACTTTAGTTTCTTTCTTGCATCACTAGGGTTGGGAACCAATAATTCCGGACTTTTAGTGTTGGGTGCCGAGGAAAATCCTCCCACCCATGCAAATTTGTCGAGATTACCTAATCCGAAATTCAATGATTGTCCGCCACCCATCGATAAACCTGCAATCGCCCGATTTTCTCGGTTCTGATAAACCGGGTAATTTTTTTCTATGAAAGGAATTAAATCGTTAAGTAAATCTCTCTCAAAAGTTGCGAATGCCTGCACTTTAACACTGTCAAAAACATTCCCTACCGCACGGTCGTCCTTCATAGCCCTGCCATTGGGCATGACAACAATCATAGGCTCGATTTTCTTTTCAGCATAAAGATTATCAAAAATCACATGAGGTTGGCCTCCTTTAAGCCATTCCGTTTCGTCACCGCCTATGCCATGTAAAAGATATAGCACCGGATACTTTTTATCTTTTGAATATCCCGGAGGAGTATAAATAACAGCTTTACGTTTAGTGCCGACTGTTTTTGATTCGTAATTGACAGTATCAATTTTTCCGTGTGCTATATCAGCACGCAAACTGTCAAAACCAAGCGGGGCATGTTTTACCATATTCTGTGCGTTAGCAAGAAAACTAAACACCAGGAACGTAAAAATCGAATAAATCAACTTTTTCATAGTTCTCCCTCCGTTTTTAATTTACTTTCTATTTTTTCACTCCAACTTTGATCTGTGTAAATGAATGCGGCGGGAAAGAGTAGGTTATCTTTTTCCCCTCAACCGATAATTCATTTGTTTTTGGAACGTATTCTTCCTTTTTATCAAAAGAAAAATCTTCATAAATGTCTTGTCTGTTAACTATGCTTACCAATGCCTTACCGGAAAATGTTCCGGAAGTGCTGAGAATTTCGGTTTCTATTGATTCATCTTTATGTCTATTTACGACATTAATGAATAGTGTATCAGTTGTAACATTAAAGACGGATGTTACATCGAGGTAGGGAATATCCATACATTCATCTGTATCATAGTTATCGCAGTCTACGAAAACGTCAACTGAATTACCATGGCAATTGTTTGAAAATAATTTGAATGTGTGGAACAACGGAGTTTTAAACGTCCCTTTATCTTTGTCAAAACTCAGTAAGGATGTAAACAAGGTATAGTTGGTCATTTTAACCACATCTGCATGACGGATAAATGAATTGAAACATTGCGCTATCGGAAGAACGGATAAAAAGTTTCTCCCAAAAACCCCCCATTCATCAACCGAAATATAGATGGGATTCTTAAAATCCTTCATTGCTTTTACCGCATCGATTTCATTAGCAGTTACTCTTATCTTTTCTTCAAATTCCAGAGCTCTCTGTCCCATATATGTGTAATAGTCAGGCATTTCACCCCAGTTCCAATAAGCGTGAATGGAAATATAATCGATCATATCTCCGAGCCCAGTAAGTATTTTTCGGTTCCATTCCACCCACTGACCGGTGCTCTCG
>Ga0307439_1000597_pt1 | contig 24777 bp, 16 predicted proteins | sample SalMarWE160490MG_FD_202142 | JGI IMG/M metagenome (GOLD analysis project Ga0307439, IMG submission 202142) | Salt marsh sediment microbial communities from the Plum Island Ecosystem LTER, Massachusetts, United States - WE1604-90 | ecosystem: Environmental > Aquatic > Marine > Intertidal zone >... | reverse complement strand
TGGGTGCGAAGGGCCTCGCTGCGGGCGATGGTTTTGTGCTCAAACGGATGCTCGTAAAAGAATTCGGTTCGCCACGTTGGTTTTTGGCCTTTGAGCAGTGGGAGCAAACTTCGGCCCTGCATTTGTTGGGGGACACTTAGGCCGGCCATCTCGAGAATAGTCGGGGCGATGTCCACGTTGAGCGCCATCTGGTCGAGGACGAGGCCACGGCGTTTGCTGTCTGCTCTGGGGTCATAGACGAGTAGCGGGACGCGGATAGAGAGCTCGTGAGGGAACCATTTTCCGGCAAGGCCGTACTCGCCAAGATAGAAACCATTGTCGCCGATGAGCATTATGACTGTGTTGTCATTAAAGTTGAGCCGCTTCAACTGGTCGCGGATTTTGCCAATAACGACATCGACGCCGGTAATAAGACGGTAATAGCTTTTGACCGATTCCTGAAACTTTTCGGGATTCGGAAAACGTATCTTCCACCGCCTGCGGGCCTCGGAAGTTCGGAGGAATTCCGGCAGGGCATCAAAATAGAGTGGGTTGGCCGTCTCCGGAGTTGGAATCGTAACGTCTTTGTACAATTCAGAGTAAGCGCGGTCGTAAATAAACTGGCGCGGGTCGCCATCCTGACAGTGCGGCGCCTTGAAGCTAACGGACAGGCAGAACGGCTGGTCTTCTGAGCAGCCGTGCAGGAACTCAATCGCCTGCTCACCCATAATCTGGGTCAGGTGTTTGTAGTTGCCGTTTTCGTCTTTGTTTTCGTATCTGCCCTGGCCGGGGAAGCCCTTCCAATAGTCGTATTTGTCGATGGGTAAATCTTTCTTTGTTCCGACACCGTATTTTCCTATAAAGCCGATTCGGTATCCGGCCTGGCTCAGGAGCATCGGGTAGGTTTGGGCAAGTACCTCTTCGGAGAAATGCGTCCTGAAGTCGATGATGCCGTGCCGCCGTGTCCATTGGCCGGTAAAGATACTGGCACGACTGGATGCACATATCGAGGTGGTAACAAAGGCATTCTTAAACCTCACGCCGTTTGCCGCCAGGGCATCCATATTCGGAGTCTGGATAATAGTATTACCGGCACAGCCCATTGTATCGGCTCGCTGGTCGTCGGTCAGTAAAAAGATGATGTTAGGTTGTCTTTTTGCTGCGGCACGGCGTTCGGCAAGCTTTCGGTCGCAACCAGTTAAAGACATCGCAGCGGCTATGGAACCACCGGCTGCGAGAGATAGAAATTGACGTCGATTTATGTTTTTCATTTTGCTCTTCCGTTATTCATTTTGTTTACTATTTCTTCGGATCTTAATAAGTTTGTAGCAGTAATATAACTGTAATCCTATTGCAACGAAAAACAGGTAATAGCGGATAAAACCTTCAATTCCTGTAGCAAATATTGTGCACCAAATTAAGACAAGGATTACAACTGCAACAGTATAAAATTCCTTTTTCGTTACATATTGGCTGTCATTCATGTGATTTAACCTCCCTTCATTTTTTGTCGCTGTCTTTTAGCAAATCAGGTCGCCATTTTTTTGTTCGTTCGATGGCCTGCTGACGGCGCCATTCGGCGATTTTGGCGTGGTCGCCGCTTAAAAGAATATCAGGAACCTTCATATCGCGAAAGACCTCCGGCCTTGTATATTGCGGGTATTCTAAAAGACCTTCGCTAAATGAATCGTCTTTGGGTGAGTCCTCGTCGCCGAGGGCGCCGGGTAACAATCTTACGACTGCATCAATGATTACCATGGCGGCTAACTCGCCGCCGTTTAAGACGTAATCTCCTATCGAGATTTGCTCGGCATCGAGGCCGATGCGAATTCGCTCATCGAATCCTTCATACTTGCCGGCGATTAGGATTAGGCGTTTTTCTTTGCTTAGTTCAACGGCTTTTTTCTGGTCGAATCTTTGTCCCTGCGGGGTCAGGAGGATGACCCGGCCTTTTTCCGGTGATAATTTCTGGACATGCTCGAAGCAATCGAAGAGAGGGCCGGGCATCATAACCATACCCGGCCCGCCACCATAAGGTTTATCATCAACTTTTCTATAGCTGTCGGCGGCGAAGTCCCTTATATCGGTAAGAGCGATTTGGACAAGTCCCACATCCTGAGCCCTTTTTAATATCGAGCAGCCCAAGGGCGATTCGAACATCCGGGGAAAAAGTGTAAGAATATCCACACGCATCGGCTTTTAGGTCAAAACCCTCAGTAAAACTGAGGGCTAAATAAGCGTCGCCCCTTCGACTGCGCTCAGGGCAGGCTTACCGGCGACGGCTAAACGACCCCCCAATAAATTGGGGGGCTAAGTATGAAATCTATTCTTCTTTTGCTTCGGGTTCGGTTTTTTCTTCGGCTTCGGTTTTGGCCTCTACATTTTCCTGGGCCGTTTCAGTCTCAGGCTTTGCTTCGGCCTCGGTCTTGGTTTCAGCTTCTTCTTCAGCCTTGGCTTCGGTTTCTTCTTCGGCTGCTGCTTCGGTTTTGGGCTCGACCTTTTCCTCCGCCGTTTCAGTCTCAAGCTTCGCTTCGGCTTCGGTCTTTGTTTCGGCTTCTTCTTTAGCCTTGGCTTCTGTTTCTTCCTCGGCTGCTGCTTCGGGGCCGGCTTGTTCTTCTACTGCTTCAGTTTTGGCCTCGACCTTTTCTTGGGCTGTTTCAGCTTTAGTGTCGGGCTTTTCTTCTACTACTTCGTCTTCGGTTTTTTCTTCATCAGCCTTAGCCTTTGCTTCGGCTGCTGCCTTTGCTTTTTCTTCGTCTGCTTTGGCCTTGGCCTTTGCTTCGGCTTCTGCTTTGGCTTTTTCCTCGGTGGCCTCGGCTTGCTTTTGGGCGGCAATTCTTTGAGCTTTGTTGAACAGCTCGCCTTTGGCGCCGGCTATGGCCCTGGCCTTTGCCCGGCGAGCGGCCTTCACTTCGGCGTATTTGTGTTTGATACCATGACGAAGCAGGATTTGCGAGACCGTATCGGACGGTATTGCTCCTTTTTCGAGCCAATACTCTGTACGCTCGCGGTTGAGGACAATCTGCTTGGCAGGGTCCTTCTCAATCGGGTCGTAATGTCCCAGCTTTTCAAGTATTTTGCCGTCACGCGGCGTGCGGGATTCGACGGCATTGATTCTAAAGAACGGCCGATGCCGCCTGCCGAGCCTGGTCATTCTTAATTTTACTGCCATAATTTTTTCCTTTCTTTAATTTATAATCAATTCCCGCGACCCATACAATCAGAGGTCACGGAACACGTTTGGTCAATCTGTCAAATACGAATGAAGTTCTTGTCGACAGCGGAGTAAAGCTCGTCTATTTTTTTCTGAAAGCCAATTGTCTGCTTTATTGCCGTGGCTATTCTACAGTAATGCTTAATGGCGTCCAGGGAAAGACGATGGTTTTTTCTGTCTTTGAGCCACTTATCCATAACCTGGTATCCGCCAATCTGGTATTCCCATATATCCTTACTAACGGGTCCAAAGTGCTGGCCTTCATTTATATATATCAGACGTTTCTTCTGATTATACTTTATTTTTTGAACCAGGCGGTCGCCTTTACCTTCAAACCTGGCAAAGGGTTTATCGAGCTTTTTTGATTTCATCAGATGCAAATAGACCAAATCTTTGCCAAGTTTAGCAATGGCACGAAACAGATGTAGGTCAGCCGAGAATGGAATTCGGGGAAAATCACTTTTCAAGAACTCCGCATACTTTTGCCGAAAGATATTTGAGTATAAAATTGCGTATATGTAATGCAATATGCCCTCCGGCTTTGGTTCTGTCTTGTATACGGTTTTTAGTTTGTCGAAAACTTGTTTGTCGATATTTACCTCCCGGTGGTAGGTGTTCATCTTATTGTTATTATATAAATCTTCATCAGGATACAAATAAAGCGGGAAAACATAACTGATTTCGCGTGTTCTATCAGAAACGATGCAAGACTCTACAATTGTATCACTAACTAATGCGTGATAAAAACCCACCTTATTTTGCTGCCGGCAACTGAGTAATGCCACGTTTTCGTGCATCATATTCCGCATAACTTCTTTTCGGGTTCGCTCGACCACTGCGTCGTTATAAAAGACCCACTGCTGGTCGAATGGTCTATAGAGAATAGGTATAACTTGTTTTTCCCAGTTTTCATCGTCCGTCACCTTTTTCCGAGCGGTTTTTACCTTCCAGTTGGTCTTGTCTCTCAAGTTGAAGGCCTGCTTTATCATGCTATCCGGGATATTTTCATCGCGGAACATTCTTATTCGTTTTTTGAGTTCTGCGCTACCGGCGTCGATAACGAATTTGTCGCGGCTGGTTACAACCCCTACGCTGTTTGTGGGAAGTATGTCGGTAATCTTAGAATACTTCTGGTAACGACCCAAGAGCCTTTCGTCTCTGATAACAAAGAAGTAAAATTCTGAACTGGGTGTGAGTTTTTTCCACTTAGTGGTTTTCATGTCGTTGCTTACGAGCCAGTTGTATTTGTGCTCACGGAGTCCCCAGAGGTCGGCGTGTGAAATGGTTTTTTTCAGACCATTTTTCTTGACGGCTAAGATAATTGCGACGCCCTGCTGAATGTCGAAGACGTTTTGGTCTCTGGAGCCGTCGGGGCATTTTTCCTTTTTCTTGGCGTTGCCGTGCAGGTCCAATACATAAATGTGGTCGAAGCTGTTCAGCAAAGACCATCGCATGCCTCTGAAAGTAGGGTTGTCGAGATAACTGTGATTAGTGATGAAGCCGAGGACGCCCTCTCCGGCCCGGTCAATTTTCCACTGGGCGAACCGAATGAACTTGACGTAATCGTCCTGCAGCCATTTAGGATTTTTCTCATCTAAATCTTTGCCGTCAACTTTATAGTATTGTTTGATTTCTCTGCTTATCCAGGGCCTTCTATTGGCTGAATGTCCGGAGTAAGGGGGATTTCCCAGGATGACGAGAATAGGTGTTTGTTTCTTTACTGTGCCGGCGGCGTGCGATTCTCTGGAGAGGGAGCTCATGCCGGGCAAAGCGGTCTCTGCGAGCTCTTCCATATCAAGGGTGTTTGTTAAATAAAGCTTGAACCTATCATCATCGGCAAGTTTATATCCCAATTCTTCCAGGAGAAAACCCATCTTAAGATGTCCTATGGCGTAAGGAGCCATCATCAATTCAAAAGCATAGAAGTTTCTCAAAACGTGTTTCTTTATAAGCTCAGTTATGCCTGCGGTTCCGTAGCTGACAGAAAACTCGTTGACGGCGACGGCAGCGGCTTCGGCCAGAAAAGTCAGTGTTCCGGCTGAGGGGTCGAGGACGGTTATTGAATCTGTTGCAAAGCCGTCGGCCTTGTCAAAGTAGTCTTTCAGAATTATATTGAGGGAGCGGACGATATAAGAGACAACTTCCTGGGGTGTATAATATACTCCGCGCTGCTCTCTTTCTTTCGGGTCGTACGCTGCAAGAAAGGTCTCATAGAAGTGCACAATGGGGTCTTTGCCCCTGCCTTCGACGAAATATCGATGAAGGATGTTCTTAACATCTGCGACGGCGAGTACGTTTGCGGCATCGTCAATTATCCAGCTTAGTTGTTCTCCGGGCTCTTCGAGCGAAACGAAGCGAAATACATCACGGAGGATGCCAATAGTCCTGGGGATGTTGTCAAAAGCAGCCCTCCTGGTAAATTGGTCCGTTGAGCGGGTGCTCGCGGCGAAAAGGCCATAAGTTATGGTCTGGGCATACATATCAGCAAAGTCTTCTTTAGTAAGGCCTGCGATAAGGTGCTGTTGAAATGCCTCGTAAAATCCCTGTAGGTCACCGTTGCTTCTATCAAGTTCGAGCAGCACTTGCTCTCGCAGGTAATGCGTCCTGCAGGCAAGAGCTTCTGCAAGTGTTTTTGGGGTGTAGGTTTGCGGCAAGGAAAAGGTGAAAAATTTATTTAACAGTTCAAGAAATTTATCTTCATTTTCTACTGGCGGAACAACCTTTAACTGCGTGGAAATAAAATGTCGTCCTATTCGGACTTTATCAATCAAGTTGCCATTTCGATACAGTCGAAACTCAAAAAAATTGGTCAAGATGACGTTAGCAAAAGCACCACGGTACCGTTTCAACTGCTCTGATTCCTCGATTTTATCAAGGTTTTCTTCTGTGGGAGTTTTCGCTTCGATATAACCGACTATATGCTGTCTTCCATCCCATATCCGAAAATCAGGGTTGCCTGCTTCAGTTTTTTTCGGCAGAATCGTAACATTTATTTTTGCTCTGCTTATAGACCGCGCAAAATCCTCCATAAGCGTTGCCAAAGGTTTATAATAACTTTCTTCTCTAGCATCACCTTTCTGTGTAATTTTGAATATTTCCTTCAAATATACTTTTAGCATTCTATCTGCATTAAATCACGAAACACGTTTACAATGTAATGCGTAGCCGTTTATGAAAATCGCAAAGTTTGCAGGGTCAATCTGTGCGTCGGATGCGATATTTTGTATCTGCTCATCGGTCAGACTATCAGGATTTTGTTTTTCGTCCGGCGTCATTATCGCCACTGCTTTTCTCAATTGCTCTAATTCTTCGGCGCTCGGCGCAGCCAACATCGCCAGCTCACTGCCGCCTTCGATATCCTTGAACTGGTTTCTTATCAGCTTGCCGTATTCGCTGTCCGAAAAACGGCCAACTTTTTTTAGGTACTGCTCAATTGAAATTTTATTTATAATCGCCATTTTATTGAATTTTGTTTTTTAACTCAAACCGACCGTTTTCGAATCTCGTATTACCGAAACTATTGCTCTGACAATAATATAATGCAATTTGTCATTCCCGCGCAAGCGGGAATCCATTGTACCGATGCAACCCTGGATCCCTGCTTCCGCAGGGATGACAATACGAATCGGTCAGTTTGAGTTTTTAAGGTAACGTCGCCCCTTCGGCAAGCTCAGGGCAGGCTTACCAGCGACTGCTAAACAACCCCCAATGAATCTGGGGGGCTAACTATTTACACTATCGTTTTTCCATTATCAATAACTATCTTGCGGTTTTGATGAAAACAGCAATGGCTTGGGAGTTACTACCCAGCCGGCCGGTCGCTGGTTTTTGCCTTTGCGATTGACGTCGCCGAGGTCATCGCGTGCCTTTTCAGCAAGGGCGAGAAGGCGCTTAACTACATCAGGATGCTGGTCGGCAAGATTGTTTGTTTCGGCAATGTCGGCTTCGAGGTCGTATAGTTTTAGCGGTGCATTAGGTGCAGCCCTTTCCTGTTCGCGTCTTTTTATCCTGAATGGAAGATGCAGTTTCCATTTGCCGGAGCGCACCGCCTGCAACTGGTCCCTGAAGTAATAGTAAAACGCCTCGTGCGGCGACTTTGCTCCTCTTTTGCCGGTCATAAGCGGCCAGATGTCTTTGCCGTCAATTATTCTGTCGGTGGGCGGTTCCGTACCTGCCAGTTGAGCCAAAGTGGGCAGAAGGTCCAGTGTCGAAGCCAATTCGTCGCAGGTTTTGCCTGCGGGGATTTTGCCGGGCCAGCGACAAACGGCCGGCTCGCGCATACCGCCTTCCATCGTACTGCCTTTGAAACCTGAAAGCGGCAGATTGCTGCCGCCCCAGCGTTTAGCTGCGCCGTTGTCGGAGGTGAACACAATTAGCGTGCGGTCATCAATGCCCAGTTTCTTGAGCGTCTCAAGTATCCGGCCTGTGGACCAATCAATTTCTTCTACGCAGTCGCCGTAGCCATCGTTGGCGCTCTTGCCGCGAAACTTCTCGCTGGAATGGACTGGGTTGTGCGGCATTGTATGCGGCAGATAAACAAAGAACGGTTTGTCCTTATTGGAGGTGATGAATTTGAGCACTTCCTCTGTGTAGCGCTTTGTCAGAGTGTTCTGGTCGGCGGGTGCTTCGATTACCTTTTCGTTTCGCAGCAACGGCAGCGGTGGATTCTGCTTACGCTGCCTTGACCCCATATCGTTACTGTATGGGATGCCGTAGTAGTAGTCGAAGCCCTGACGTGTGGGCAGGAATTCCGGCTGGTCTCCCAAATGCCACTTGCCAACACACGCAGTGGCGTAGCCCCGGGTTTTGAGCACCTCGGCAATGGTGATTTCATTCGGATTTAGTCCCTTCTGGGCAACGGGGAACAGCACCCATTCGTTCCTGCCGCTTTGGTGCATATTAACGCGGCGAGGATAGCAGCCGGTCATCAGACTCGACCGGGAAGGCGTGCATACGCCGCTGGTTACATAGAAGCTCGTGAAACGCATGCCTTCGGCGGCCATCCGGTCGATGTTCGGCGTGCGATGCTTCTTCGAGCCGAAACAGCCGAGGTCACCATAGCCCAAATCATCACAGAAAATAATAATGAAGTTCGGCTTATTAGCCGGGCCACCTGTACTTTGTGCAGAACCTGAAAGTAGTTCGTCCGCGCAGCCGGGCAGCATCACCCCAGCGGCGGTTACGCCGGCAAGCTTTAAGAAGTCCCTACGGTTTATTTTTTTGTCCATAATGATACTTTTAATTAGTTCCTGTTGCGGAAACAACATTTGTCATTACCACAAAAGTGGGAATCCAGTTTTTTTGCTCTGGCCCCCTGTTTTTACAGGGGTGAGATCATCGGTTTTTACTTTCCGCAACGGATATTATAAATATTCGATTTTTGTTTTTCTGTACAGTCGCCGTGCCGGCGACGGCTAAACGACCCCCAGGGCAGGCCTGGGGGCTAAACAACTAAATATTATCGTCGCTTAGTTTTGCCCTTTCGTTTTATGATTCTTTTTCTTTTCGAGCGCTGCTTTATTTTTTTTCCGCCAGCCATCATCTGGTTCAGCGCGCCCATGTTAAGACCGCCTGAGAACAGGCTCTTAAGTCCACCGAGACTTCCGCCGCTGAGTGCCTTCATCATATCTCTGCTGCGCTTGAACGTCTTTACCAGGCCGGAAACATCTTGGACCTGGGCGCCGGCCCCTGCGGCGACTCGTCTTCGCCTGGAGGAATCTATAATATCCGGATCGCGTCTTTCGCGGGGCGTCATCGAATAGACAATAGCTTCGGTTTGCTTGAGCTCGGCGCCGTCGAAGTCCAGGTCCTTTAGCTGCCCGCCCATTCCGGGCATCATTTTGAGCATATCTTTCATGCCGCCCATTTTTTTGACGGCCTGCATCTGCTTTAGAAAATCATCAAAGCCGAAACTTCCTTTGGCCATTTTCTTTTGCAGTTTCACGGCCTCTTCGACTTCGAAATGTTCCTGAGCCTTCTCCACGAGTGTTACGACATCGCCCATCCCGAGGATTCTGCCGGCCATACGGTCGGGGTGAAATTCTTCGAGCTTGTCCAGTTTTTCGCCGATGCCGATGAACTTGATGGGCTTTGTCGTTACAGCCTTGACGCTGAGGGCAGCACCGCCGCGGGCATCGCCATCGAGTTTTGTAAGAATGACACCATCGAGCTCAAGGCGCTCGTTGAACTCTTTGGCTGAATTAACGGCGTCCTGGCCGGTCATCGCATCGCAGACCAAATAAATCTGGTGCGGATTGACCGCTTTTGCGACATCGGCTATCTCAGTCATCATTTCCTGGTCTATGTGGAGCCGGCCTGCGGTGTCGAGCACGACCACATCGTAGTCGTTTTGCCGGGCATGCTTTACGGCATTCTTCGCGACCTTTACGGAGTTTTTGCTGTCTTCGCTGTAAACATCAATATTTATCTGCCGGCCGAGGATAATCAACTGCTCGATAGCAGCGGGTCTCTGTAGGTCGTCTGCCACCAAGAGCGGTTTTTTGCCCTTTGCGACGAGGTATTTAGCGAGCTTGGCGGCGGTGGTGGTCTTTCCGCAACCCTGGAGGCCGGCCAGCATAATTACGGTAGGCCCGGGTGAGACAAAATAGATACGGGTATCGACCGGCCCCATCAACTTTGTCAGCTCGTCGCTGACGATTTTTACCATAACCTGGCCTGGATGAAGACTCTTTATCACCTCAGCACCGATGGCCGCCTGTGTAACGTCCTTGCAGAACTGCTTTACGACGTTGTAGCTGACGTCCGCCTCCAGAAGGGCCTTGCGGACATCGCGCATAGCATCCGAGATGTTTGCTTCGGTAATGCGTCCACGGCCGGCCAGCGACCTGAAAACAGAGTTAAATTTCTCGGTTAAGGATTCAAACATAACTCGATACTTCCGCCTTCGCTGAAGCTACGGCGGACAAGCGATACTCGATGCCCTCGCCCCTTCGGCAAGCTCAGGGCAGGCTTGCCGGCGAGGGCTAAGAACCCCCCAATAAATTTGGGGGCTAAATACAAAAACGTTACGTCGCCCCTTCGGCAAGCTCAGGGCAGGCTTGCCGGCGACGGCTAAACAACCCCCAGGGCAGGCCCTTCGACTTGGCTCATGACAGGCCTGGGGGGCTAAACAACCCCCCAATTTTTGGGGGGTTGACCGCAACGTCAAACTTTGAACATTCCGGTAAAGTGAGGATTATAAGGTTGCGGAGGCAATTCTGCAAGGACAAAATCTGCTAATTAGTATCTGTTGCGGAAAACAAAAACTGACGATGTCACCCCTGCGAAACCTGTCCTGAGTGAAGTCGAAGGAGCAGGGGTCCAGAGCGAAAAAGCTGGATTCCCGCTTTCGCGGGAATGACAAATACTGTTTCCGCAACAGTCCGCAGGACACCTAACGGTGGAACTAATTACCGTGCGACTGTGGCGAAGGATGTAAGGCCAACTCAAGAAATTTGGCCCAGTAGTCCGAAAAAAAATTGGGATTTTTGTTCAGCAATTTACATAGGTTTGCCGATAAGATGATAAGATAATGGGATTTGATTGGGGTGGAATCTTTCTTCGGGAAGCCTTGACAGGCCTAAAAGGCGTTCCGTGGAATATTTCAAATCAGATAAGCACGGGGTCTTAAGTAGCTGTTCGCAGACAAAACGCCGGCGTGAGCTCTTGAGAGGCTCACAATTTTCACGGAATGGGCTGCTAAAAGCAACGCTACAACAGATAATCAAGTAGTTGAGTGTTGCCGGGACCTCGTTCCGTGAGACCGATTGGCGTGGGTATCTATGGCCGCACAAGGTTCAACGCTCTTTTTTTGTGGGTGGTTGAATTGCTAATACTTTTGAAAGGGTCTGGCAAATGAAGGAAATAATCATAATAGCCGGCGAAAACAAATTTGACATTGAGCGGCTGAGAGACCGCTTGAGAGAGGAGGGTTACAGTTCAACTGCCTGTGAAATGGCAGAGGAAATTATTGAGGAATTGGATATTATGCCAATTTGCAGCGTGCATGTTCCTTTAGTGGTTATTGAGCCGGCAATATTGAAAGACATCAGCGATGATTTGGTTGACCGGCTAAGTGAATGTGCGCCGGACGTTCCTTTCACACTACTCGCCGAGGCGGATTTAGCGTCTGATGTGGCCGAGAAATTCGAGCAAATTTGTGCACACAGGGAGCAATTTAAGCCGGAATCAAACCGGCTGACTAACGTACTCAAAGAAGCCGGTGTCGCAGTAACCTGTAGTTGAGGATAGCCGAAGCAGAAGAACCCGCGGCACAAACAATATAAACCACCGTTACCACTGTTACTATACCAATGGCAAAAATTGAGTGCGCCCGATATGCACCCGCTTTGAATCCGCACGTACACTTACCGCTCCCTTACGTTTTGAGTAAGCGCATATATTTTTTGTGATCCGTATAAATATTCGTATGACGGTATTTTGTGGCTGTTTGTTCAGTCTAAGCAGCGATGCGAGGTTATTATTCTATTTGAAATTTGGGCGGTTTTGGCCGGTGCTGAATTGCTATAAGTCCAGTTACCACAAGGCATAACAAAGATACGGGATTTTGCAAAGGTCAAAAAGGTTATTTTTTATTACAAGTTTATTTAAAAATATACTTGCATATAAAAGAATACAGAAGTATACTATTGCGCTTAATCTCGGGTTCATAATGTCGGGCTTCTGCATAACGGCCGATTGGAGGAGAAGTCAAGCGAAAATGACCCTATAAAGCATAATATTATAATCATCTGCATATTTTAGGATGTCATCTAAGAGTATCTAACAAAAAGACAAAATGCTGAAAAAAATAAAGAGGAAGAAATTGTTTAATAGATTTCTCATAGGTTATGCTCGAAATGACTGTTGTTGCCTTCGGCTACGCTCGAAATGACGGTTGAAGTTAGCTGCTCATTTCGTTAGACGTTATAAGTTTTTTCGGAGGAGTATTGTGTCTAAAAATGATTTGTTTGTTTTCATTCGGAGGAAGAATTATGTTAGAGACAAAGTTTTTAAAACCCACACTCTGTCTGGTGGTGCTGCTTAGTATTTCTGTCATAATCGCCGATGCGGCTGAAGGGGAAGGTGTAATAACGGATGAGGATACACCTGTGTCTATCTCCTTAATTGGTAGTGACCCGGATGGTGACCCGCTGACCTACAATGTTGTAACTGGGCCGTCCCATGGACACCTGAGCGGGAAAGCGCCAAAGCTGACCTATACACCCGAAGCGAATTTCAACGGTTCAGACAGCTTTACCTTCAATGTCAACGACGGGATGGTGGACGGTGTTCCTGTGACCGTGTTAATCACGGTAAAGGCGGTCAATGACCCGCCGACGGCTAATGATGACAGTGTAACGACGCAGGAGGACACGCTGGTGTCGATTACCTTAGCCGGCAGTGACCCTGACGGTGATGCGCTGAGCTACAGCGTGGTAAAAGATCCATCCCACGGGAGCCTGAGCGGGACGGGGCCAAATCTGACCTATACGCCAAATGCGAATTTCAACGGGTCAGACAGCTTTCTCTTCATAGTCAACGACGGGACAGTGGACAGCGCTGCTGCGACCGTGTCGATAAATTTGAAGCCGGTCAACGACCCGCCGACAGCCAGTTATGTCGGTGCGAAGATACAGAAGAAACCGCCGGTTGCCAAGGACGACAGTGTAACAACGGAGGAAGACACGCCGGCATCGATTACCTTAGAGGGCAGTGACCCCGACGAAGATGTGCTGACCTATACTGTAGTAACAGGTCCTTCCCATGGGAATCTGAGCGGGACAGCACCAAACTTGCTCTATACGCCAAATCCGGATTTCAACGGGTCAGACAGCTTTACCTTCAAGGTCAGCGATGAGACGGCGGACAGTGATGCTGCAACCTTGTCAATCACTGTAACGGCGGTCAATGACCCGCCGAGTGCTAATGATAACACTGTGACGACGCAGGAGGACAAGCCGATAGCAGCGATTGATGTGCTGAAGAACGATACTGACGTGGATGATGACTCGCTCAGGACCTCTGCTGTTACTCAGGGCACGAACGGCTCGGTTACCATCAACGCTGATAACACGCTGAGCTATAGCCCCAAGGCGAACTTTTGCGGCACCGATTCTTTCACCTATACTGTCAGTGACGGCAAAGGCGGAACTGATACCGCTACGGTGAATGTTAAGGTCAAGGCGGTCAATGATGCGCCGACGGCCAATGACGGCAATGTGACAACGCAGGAAGATAAATCGGTGTCGATTAGCTTAGCGGGCAATGACCCCGACGGAGATTCGCTGAGCTACAGTGTTGTAAAAGGGCCGTCCCATGGGAAACTGAGCGGAACATCGCCAAAGCTGAGATATTCACCAAAGGCGAATTTCAACGGGTCAGACAGCTTTACCTTCAAGGTCAGTGACAAGACGGCAGACAGCGCTGCTGCAACCGTGTCAATCACGGTAAAGTCAGTCAACGACCCGCCGACGGCCTATGACGAGAGTGTGACGACGGATGAGGACAAACCGGTGTCGATTACCTTAGCGGGTGGCGATGCCGATGGGGACTTGCTGACCTATAGTGTGGTAAAAGGGCCATCTCACGGGGGCTTAAGAGGGACAGCGCCAAGGCTGAGATATTCGCCAAAGGCGAATTTCAACGGCTCAGACCGCTTTACCTTCAAGGTCAGTGACATGACGGCAGACAGCGCTGCTGCAACCGTGTCAATCACAGTAAAGGCGGTCAATGATGCGCCGACGGCCAATGACAACAGAGCGACTACACAGGAGGACAAGCCGGTGCCGATTAGCTTAGCGGGAAATGACCCTGACAGAGATTCGCTGAGCTACAGTGTAGTAAAAGGGCCGTCTCACGGGAGCTTAAGAGGCACAGCGCCAAAGCTGAGCTATCTACCAAAGGCGAATTTCAACGGCTCGGACAGTTTTACCTTCAAGGTTAGCGACAAGACGACAGATAGCGCTGCTGCAACCGTATCAATCACTGTAAAGGCAGTCAACGACAAGCCGAAGGTCGATGATGACAGTGCGGTCACGCAGGAGGACACGCCGATAGTAAGGATTGATGTGTTAGCAAATGACACTGATGTTGATGATGACCCGCTTAAAATAAGCGCTGTTACTCAGGGCACGAACGGCTCGGTCAGCATTAACTCTGATAACACGCTGAGCTATACCCCCAAGGCGGACTTTTGCGGCAGCGATGCGTTCACTTATACCGTCCGTGACGGCAAAGGCGGAACTGATACCGCAAAGGTGAATGTTAAGGTCAAGGCGGTCAATGATGCACCGAGGTTCACTTCGACACCTGTAACCGCAGCCACAGTGGGTGCGTTATATACTTATGATGTTGATGCCACGGACCCTGATGTTGGAGATACGCTAAGTTACTCCTTAACCGTCAAACCAACAGGTATGACCATAGATGCAGCGACCGGCTTGATAGAATGGACACCGACCAGCACCCAGGCAGGAGCTAATGATGTTGTGGTCAAGGTCACGGATGACAGTAATGTCCCAGCTTCAGAGGCCCAATCATTTACTATCACGGCAGTCCCGGCAAACACACCTGCGACAACTATCCCGACTAAAGCAGATGATTCCGACCCAAAAGGCGAAAGAAAATTGTTGGTATCCTGCAAAAGCAACGTTGTCCAGGCCAGTGACGACAATCGGGGAGAAACCGACTCTGGTTTATCCACGTCCTATAATTTTTCAAATGCATCTATTCCGGCGGGCGCTTCAATAGCATCGGTGGTTGTTTATGTGGAACACTTCGAGCAAGAACAATTTCCTGAGGGACAATTACAATGGGCTGCCGGCACAGGCTGGCCGAGTGAACCAATGGTTTGGGCGTCAATAAATGCTCCTGTGTACGAAGGAGAACCAAACGAGGCGACAGACTTATGGGACGTAACAAGTTTCGTGGACACACCTGAAAAGGTAAATTCTCTTCAATTGCAGGTTAAAAACAATTACCATGTTACCAAGAGAAAAACATTGGTAGATCACATCTATGCAATAGTTGAATGGTATTGAGTCCCACACAATAGAAATCAGACATAGATTATTTGTTGAAATCGTTTTTTGATTTCCTCAAATGATGGGCCATCGCGAAAAATTTGATTTGGCATTTAGTCAAATATCAAGTATAATATATATAGAGTAAAGCGTAATTGATTGCTAACATAATACTACTCCTTTCTTCTATTTGGGGGGCTGGTCATCACAAGGTCAGCCCCATTTTTTTTGACGGTCATATACATTCTGCAGCCAAATTGAACATTTCTGTAGTTCCCTTCAATACTCCTCCCGTTGTCCTGCTTTTCGATTATCCCTGCTGTCCGCAAAACTGCTTTTTTTGTTCGTATAAACGGCACGATTTTAGCGCAAAAATTCAGTGCTGATTGTCGGTCTAACGCCCGTTGGGTCCTAAAACTATTTTGTTTTTAATCAGGGGGGGCACATACCGGAAAAAATTCAGTCATCGGGTGGTATTGCTGCTAAAAACTCTTGACTTTTGCGAGCAAATAGGATAAACTTATTTTCGTAATAAGTAGTTCCGGGGGGTGGTCAAAATCGGAATGGGGGGTCTCAAGTTTCCCCAATTGAGCACCCAAGTTAAGTAGTTAAATGGTGAGTAGTGAGTAGAGTAGTCGACTCACCAATTAACTACTCACCAATTAACTAATTGAGGGAGGGAAATGATGAAGAAGCTGGTAAAAATATCAGCAGTTTTTTACGCTGCGGTTGTTCTGTTTTTTCCGTGCGTAACAAAAGCAACGCCCGTTGGTACTGTTGATATAGCACAGGTTGGTTATGGTGCCAACGACATAATGCAGATTTGGGCCGGCGGCCAGGAAGGTATTTACGGCTATGCCGGAGTTTATATGCTCGACAAGACCTACGGCACGAATGAAGGAAAAATTTGGCCCGATGGTCCAATCGGCGTCTCCTGCATAGAATGGGCGGAGCTGACCTCAAGCAGTACATTGACGTACGACGTGGTTATGCCGCAAGACGGACCTATACCAACTACCCTCTTAGGAGGTACCATGGGCCTGACCAAGGCCAAATATCTCCAGGAACTATGGGGCAGGTACTTTGATCCATCCTGGGTCGGCAGCGGTTCATTTACCTACCAGCAAAATACCAAGGCCGCGGCTTTTGCTGCAGCCGTATGGGAGATAGTTCACGAGGACCTTCCCATGAACCAATTGGGCTGGGACGTGACGGTCGATGGTTCTCCTGGTGATCGTGGTTTCCGTTGCGAATATTTTGGTACAGATTTAGCCAATTACATGTTACACACCCTGGATGGTACCGGTCCGAGGGCAGATCTGCGGGCCTTTACTTACAACGGACAACAGGACTATATTACGGTAATTCCGGAACCAACAACAATAGCTCTGCTTGGTTTCGGAGGTGCATTTAGCCTGCTGCGGAGGAGGAAAAAGCGGAAATCGATACTAGATACTAAGCTACCATGAGAAAGTTTTTAGACATTGGGAGATTGCTTCGTCGCTGCGCTCCTCGCAATGACGCGACGATTATGTCATTGTGAGCGAAGCAAAGCAATCTCTCAAAGTTCATAGGATACCTTTATTGTCCAAGAACTTTTTACAAGTACCTTAGATGCTCGTCAAGAATCGAGAATCGGGTATCGAGACGTAACAAGACTAACCAAGAATGAAAAGCCGACCGTGTAGAAGTGATCGGCGGAAAGGAGGGCATTTATGCATTTATAACAATAAAAGAAATTCGCAACTGAACAAACCAGAATGACTCAAAGACAACGGATTGAGAAAGCAATCAGAGTTGCTGCAGGCGGTCTGCAGCACAAAGATAAAACGGTTAGAAATTTAAGAACATAAAAGTATCGGAGGGGACAAAATGAAAAAGTTAATAATAATATTTCTCGCATTGTTGGTTAGTGCCGGCACGCCGGCATTCGCGACCCCGGCAATCGAATTCAGTCCTGATACGAGCAGGTGGGCAGGAAGCTGGCATTACGATGGGGCGAGCACACTTAGCTTTGATCAGTATATTGCTGTTGATAAAGGAATGGGTAGTAATGCCGATGCCCTGACCGGCTCTTTGGTGTTTATCCCCACCCTGACAGTAAGTGGAAGTGGCAGTACCTATGAAGTCAAACCAATAGGCAGTCCAACCATTATGATTACGAGCGCGGATATGAGCTCTATTTACATGATGGGAAACCTTGGTTCAGGCGACCTGCAAACGATAGGGACGATAGCCGGGGGCTATACCCAGTTTAAGACAGATATCACTGATCTGGTGATAACAGACGCAGGCAAGACCCTTGGTTCTGCCGCGTTGAACATGATGCTTTACACACAGACTTGTGGACTTGATTTTGAACTTTCGCTGCAGGGTGGAAGTGGAACCAACTATCGTACCTTTGCGCAGATGTTAGCCGGCGGCTATACGGGCGGCAATGGTTTTAGTGGTGCCATGTCAATTCCTGAGCCGGCGACGATTGCTCTGATGGGTCTTGGTTCATTAGCGTTGTTAAGAAAACGAAAGGCATAAGAAAGCTTGCCGTTTACGAATCCTTAGGGCTGTAAGTATCAAGCTTGCGGCCCTTTTTGTCTCTTATGGCGAGGCTGGATGCAGAAAAAACTTTTCGCTCTCGACCGATAAAAGGCCTGCTGTTTGCCTTGGCACGCTCTGATAAGTTCTTTAAACAGCATTTTGCGGTTTTAGATTGTGTCGAAATAACTTTCGTGATATAATACATTTAGTATTTGGAACGGAGGTGTGATATGCGTATATTCGGTTTTATATGGAGACGCTTGCGTAAATTGTGGCAGTCAAGCGGAACTCTGCAAACCGGGATTGACACCCATAAATGGGAAAGCAAAATCGAAACTCTTAAAAGCATACCGGGGGATCGTTACTGAATTCCTGAGCTAAAGCACTGGCGCCACAAATAGTCCGGCCCATGTGTACCATATCTGCTTATCTTGTGGGGTGGTGATTATTTACCAATTAACCAAACGGTTAGATGTCCCAGTCTTTTGAGCTTTTTACGAATTTATTTTGCAGGATTATGCCGGCTATAGTCGGCACCATCAGGACAACGGGCAAAAACCATTTTTGCTGGCATACAAGCTGTTCGACCTGCCCGTTTGTATTAAGGTAACGGTTCAAAAGCGCGAGCATTCCCACTACCATCAATGCACTGCCGCTCAGGCTTGAAAACAGCACTACAGCGACTTTAAAAACGATAAATGATATCATACCGCCTGCAACCATCCCAATAAGTGCCCCGGCCCAGATGTACCTCTCGGGCAAACCACAGGCGTACCATATTCCCGATGTGAGTATTCCGCCCGCTGCGGCACCTAATATGCAAACAGCCCATCGCATCAGCGGAACAGAAAGAACCGCCAATACCCCCATGCCAACCAGTCCACCAACAAGCTGGTTGTTCAAGCCGACGATTTTGTCGGTTATTGCTACGCCCAGGAACGCGCCCAACAGCCCGAAGCTGATTACGACCAATATTTTGAAGACGCGCCAGCCGTAGAAAAGACAGACCGCACCGAAAGAGATGAAAGTTATCGCTTCAACCAGATTGAGAGAAGTAACATATACCCAAAAGGACTCGATTGGGACAACTGCTTCTTCTGCGGCCCGCGCCGAAGCAGTTTCAGCCGCCTGTGCAAGGATGGTAACACAATCCATTATCTTTCTCCTTAAATTTTCTTTTTAGTTGGGCTTTTTATGTAACGCCGGACCTGTTACGCTGTCCGCCAACTTTCCTTTGTTCTGTCGGGTTCCTGCTTATTCTTACCTATTTGTCTTTTTCCTGCCGAGCGTGTTCTTTGGCGTTTACAAAGTAATAACTGCTCAGACGTGCCGAACGCCGTCATAGCTATAAAGACGGTGGTATAAAATGATGGCCTGCTGCAGATGCTGCTGACAGGGACAGCGCCTTTATTCAACAACAGTAAAATCATACCGGTGAAAATGAGCACTGTTCCTAAAACCGAGCAGCACAAAGCCGAAGCTAACTGCCAAAGGGAAAATCCAGCCACTACAAAAATTAGTCCCAACACCATTATTATCGCCCAGCGATACACTGGCATCTGTAAACCAGCGCGTTTTATCTTTTGGCCGGCATCAATTATATAAGCTTTCATTATTTCTGCACTTTCGCGAGCGCTGACAGCAGGGCCCTGAACTGATACTTCGCCCGGACTTATCGGAGCTGCTTGTTGAGAATTTTCAACGTATGGCCCGGCTAAAACGACAAAGGCAAACACCGCCGCTAATGCGGCTGTTAGTATTGCGATAAACAGCCTTTCAAATACCATTGCGAGGGCTGCGGCCAGAGCTGCCGCGATCGCTGCCGAGACGATATTTTGGCCCATTGCAAAAAAACCACAAATACTTCCACAAATCGCACCGGCGACTGCGACTAAAAGTTTTCTAAAGCCCAACCCGCCGAGCCAGATAAATAACCCGGCTATAACACAGGCCAATCCCGGCCCGACCAAAACTACAGGGCTGAGCCGTACCGCCCCGCCAATAGCGGTCTCAAAATCTTGTAAAATCCGAAGCATAGGGCTCTTTTCCGTGCGAACTCATTGCCTGTCCCCGTGAAAACGGGGGTTCGTTTATTCTTTATTTATCGGCCTATTTGCACGATTTTCGTTAAATAGTGGCCTGCGTGTTTGATATGAGGCCAAAAAGGTTGGTCATGGGCGATTATAGCCTGTTCAATTTGGTGGAGCGCCCGAACCGACTCCGTCTGTTGCAGAGCGAGTTTTTGTGGTTGGTGGGCTGGCTGTCGGATTCGTTGAGCGGAGACGGCTCACAAAGTTGAGCTGACCGAACTCTCGCGTCCGCAGGTCGATTATAGCCAGCCGGCCCTCACGGCTTCGCACGACGATGAAGAAACGTGGTTCGTTAACTCCAACGCGCCGATTCATAGGAGGGAGCTGTTTGACGGATATAGATGTTCGGCCATATTCGGTGATAAGCTTATGTAGCTCAGCATTACTAACACGGTCGGCCTCGAACCAGTTTGCTACTTTCAGTTCCGCGATCTTAGCGCCTCGCAGGGTCAGTAAAGAAGCTGTCATATCGTTGAAGTCAATATCACCTTTATTCTGTTTTTGAGCCCAATCGGCGATTAACTTATCGGTTGTACCATCTCGAACTTCAGGTGGAATTCGCAATATACCTTGAACAATGTCAAATACCTGTCGGTATCCATGACTATCGAGAAAGACGTCTCGGCCCCGGAATTGAGCGTTTGAAGTAAAGACAAGGTGTGCGCCCGCTCCGCCACCTCCCCCCCAGATAGATCTGACCTCGTCTTTAAAAGGTAGTTTGAAGTCAAATGGGTAGCTGTGCGCCTTCTCCACATCTGTGTGTTTATGCGCCCTTGCTCCAAGGGCGCGGGCAGGTATATTTGTTACCGTATGGGAAAGGCCATTGGCGGCGCTACGTTTCATCCATTGTTTAAAAACTTCAAACTGGCTATCTGTCATTGGCTCATACAGCAGACTCAGAGTGTCAGCTAATTCCTGCTCCAGATGTGCTGAGGCCCATTTAAGAACACCATTAGGTGAAACGCTTGCAGGACGCCAGTCGCCCGGACGAATGGGGACCTTGGCAATAAATTCCCGCAGCCAGTCGTGCTGCATCTGGCGTTGCTTTAGCTGCTCTGTTGAGTGCGGTGTGCGGATTAGTACCAGCCAGAGCTTCCACTTGAATGTATTGATCTGGTCTCGGAATTTAAGATATGCTCCCTCTGGATCGTCCGGACAGTTTGGCCTGTTCAAAAAGTAATCTGACACATACCGGTCGATGGAAGTAAGGAGTGCCTCCTGCCTGGCTGGGGGCATCTGAGTGGGCTGGTATTTGGCAGTGAAATCGCGAATCTCCTTTCTAAGCGATTCGAGTTTATCAACCGCAAGGAAGCTGTAGTTGCGTTTTCGCATCGCATTGATAAAACGCTCGGCAACAGCACGGGCAAATTCAGTCTTCTCCCAACGGCTGGCTACAGTCTTGCCGGGCTGCTCCGCTGATTGGGCCTTATCTGCCCGACCGATGAGAAAAACGCAAAACAGTATTATTAAGGAAACGTTTTTTAAGGTTTTCATTTTCAGGTTCCTTTGCTGTGCTAACAGATATTATCGAACCCGTGGTTATCGACGGCAAGTAAAACTTATGTAAAAAATTATTGCGTCTGTAGATTTGAACTGGCGTCAGGATAATTATTACAGCGGGTTTACTGCGGATGAGAGGAGTCGAACCTCCACGAGCCGAAGCCCACAGGCACCTGAAGCCTGCGCGTCTGCCAATTCCGCCACATCCGCAAGTTTGTTCAATTAGCGCACTTCCCAGACAACAATGTCTTAGGTGATACCAGATTAACGATTCCTTCCGTTTCGTCAAGAATTTTATTGGTCTTTGCAAAACAAATGAAACTAAAAATTTACAGAAAAGGCAGGCTTTATCGGCAAGACCACCCCCAAACAAGCCTTCGACGAACTCAGGCCAAGGTTTGAGGGTGCCGCCCTGTATTCCATTAGTAACGCAAAGCTCGATAGTGTAAATCTTTAAGAACCACTCAGGACTATCAGAGTCGAATCAGAGGTTTTGTCCCTGATCCAGCACCAATTGAGCTTAGGCTAACTCCGTTAGAAATTACTTCACATAGTGGACTGTCAGGCTTGCAGCGCCGATTTCTCCCGAAGGGATGTCCTTTGGTCATAACGGGGCTCACGCCTAATTGGTGCTGGACCAAACTGTCCTATAAACCATAACAGGCTTTACAAAAGCAGCCTCGATTCTCGATACTCGATACTTGATTCTCGACGAGCATCGAGCAGCCGGCATCGAGCATCGAGCAGCCTAATGCTTTTATTAACAAGGGTTTACCCCACATTTTAAAGCTGTGGGCATACTGCGCCAAAGCAAGTAAGCTCAACGTCTTAGATCATTGAGCTACAAGATAGGGGTAAATTACTTCCGCAGATTGTCCGAAAACTATGTCAGCAAGTATTTACTGCCAAGAAACCAGAACAAAGTGCCTAAGATGAGCTAAAGTGCCTAAAGTGAGCTAAAATGACACTTACGTGTCATCCTGAGGCGCAGACGAAGGATCTGGCCAACGAAAAAGAGATTCTTCGCTTCGCTCAGAATGACAGCTTGGCTATCACTTTAGGCACTCCAAACTTTAGTGGAGGTAATAGTAATCGGATGGACTCGGCACTAACCATTTCCAACATCCCAGAAACGGAAGCCTATCTTCCTTTCGGCGAACTGCTTGTCTCCAAGGGTCTAATAAGCCGTGAAGAATTAGAGAAAGTGCTGAACGAGCAGCGCAAGGAAGGCGGGCGACTGGGTGAGGTACTGCTTCGACTTGAGAAGCTAAATCACGAGGATATTACTCTGGCCCTGGCTGAGCACCTCTCGATGGAATACATCCGTTTAGATGATACCAGCAAAATAGACAAGATAGATATGGATATCGCTCGCATGTTGCCTGAGGGCATCGCCAAGCGATTCTGTCTTGTGGCTGTAGGTGAGGCTGAAGATAAAGTCGTCGTTGTGATGGCTGACCCGCTCAACGTTATCGCAATAGATACAGTTACACTGAAAATGAATCGTCAGATTAAGCCGGCAATTAGTTCGCCTCGGGAAATTCGCCGGGCGATAGAGTTGATTTATCACGGTTCGGATGTTGAAGAAAAACAGCTTCGCAGCCTGGTAGAGGGTGAAATCGACGGAGAAAGGGGAATAGAGGGAGATATACTTTCAGAAGAAGACGGTGAGCCGGATATCAGCAGCGAATCAGAGGCAAACAAAGCACCTGTGATTCGGTTCGTTAACTTGCTCCTGAGCCAGGCGGTCAAGAGCAGAGCAAGTGACATTCATATAGAGCCTCAGGAAAAAACAACGGCGGTTCGCATGCGAATTGATGGTGTTCTCCGTGATATGGTCCCCCCGGCCAAAAGGATGCAGGCAGCGGTAATCGCCAGGATTAAGATTATCGCGCGGATGGATATCGCCGAGCGCAGGCTGCCCCAGGACGGCCGATTCCAAATGAAGATATCGGGTCGAAGTATAGACGTTCGAGTATCGGTAATTCCGACAATATATGGTGAAAAGGTAGTGATGCGAATCCTGGATGCATCGGCGGTAAAACACGACTTAGGTCAACTTGGGCTTAAGCCTGAGCTTCTTGAAGAGTTTAAAGGGATGTTGGCACGACCCCACGGAATAATGATTGTTACAGGACCAACCGGTAGTGGTAAAAGTACCACGTTATACTCAGCTCTGAATTACGTCAAGGACCCGACGAAAAATATTACAACGGTTGAGGACCCTGTCGAATACCGTCTTGCAGGAATTAACCAGATTCAGGTTAAGCCGGAAATTGACCTGGATTTTGCAAAGTGCCTGCGAGCAATTTTGAGACAGGACCCTGACATAATTCTAATAGGTGAGATTCGAGACAAGGAAACGGTCGAAATTGCAATAAAGGCATCATTGACAGGCCATCTTGTTTTGAGCACGTTTCATACCAACGATGCACCCAGTGCGATAAGCAGATTGCTCTATATGGGGATTGAGCGGTTTCTGTTGGCTTCGTCGCTGAATTTAGTTATTGCCCAGCGATTGGTTAGAAAAATCTGTGAACACTGCAAAGAGCCTATAACCTTAAGCGAGGAAGTCCTCAAGTGTTTGGGGATTGACCCCAAGCAGGCCAAGGATTCTGTTTTCTACCATGGCACAGGCTGTACAGCCTGTGGAGGGACAGGTTATTTGGGTAGATTACCCATATTTGAGTTTTTGGTTGTGGATGATGATATAAGCGAAATGATAGTTGCCGGCGAGAGCGAGGCGAAGATAAGAGAAACATCACGTCAAAAAGGCTATGGTGGTTTACTTGAAAGCGGTGTAAATAAGGCGCTGGCGGGTCTAACAACCGCCGAAGAGGTCATTAGTGTGGCTTTTACAGGAAGAGCTTAGAAACTATCTAAAACTGTCACTCCTTCGGCAGGCTCAGGACAGGCTCTGAGCGAAAAGAGCCTTTAGCCCAGCTTTGCACATAATATTGGACGCAGGCTTTGTAAAAATACGATGGGATTTTCATTAAACTCAAGGTTTTCAGACACCGATAAAATACAACTGTAAGAGAGCAGATAAAAAATTGCGCCATTGCCGCTTTGCTGCCCAGCTTGGCAAAGCCCAATCGCACAAGCTTCTTTCCTGATTTGCATCAGGGTCGGAGACAGCCGAATAACCGGATGTTCTCTCGAGAAGGTTCGATAAATGAAAAGCTACAAATATGTCGCTCGAGATTCAAAAGGGATACAGAAGAGAGGTCTTACGGAGGCGGCTTCCTCAACTGACGCACTTAGCCATCTTCAGGAGCAGGGTTTTACGCCGATTTCTATCGATGAGGTATCAGCGGGCGCCTCAAAAATCCGGCGAGCAAGTCATCTCAAACGCATCAAATCAGCGGACCTTGCAGCACTCTGCTGGCAGTTGGCGACAATGATCGAGGGAGGAATTCCTATTACGGTAGCTTTA
>Ga0307439_1000596_pt1 | contig 24831 bp, 10 predicted proteins | sample SalMarWE160490MG_FD_202142 | JGI IMG/M metagenome (GOLD analysis project Ga0307439, IMG submission 202142) | Salt marsh sediment microbial communities from the Plum Island Ecosystem LTER, Massachusetts, United States - WE1604-90 | ecosystem: Environmental > Aquatic > Marine > Intertidal zone >... | reverse complement strand
AAGTGTTGTTCTTCGATGCCGGGCCCATTGTCGGCCACGCTGAACTTCCAGAAGCTATCCTCTTCGACGCAGTCAACTGTTATTTGGCCTTGCGGTTTATCCATGTACTTTACCGCGTTGCTGAGCAGATTCTGGAATATTTGAATAGTTTGGGTTTGCCCTGATTCAATTACAGGTAGCTCGTTTTCGATAGTAACTGAAATGTTGTCTGGGACGGCAAGACTGTCAATTATTTCCGGGACAAGCTGATTGAGGTCAATCTGGATGGATTCTTCCTTAATTCTTCCGACTCTCGAGTATTGCAGGATGCCCTCAATCAGATTGTGCATACGATCTACGCGACTCAGCAGCAGGTTCAATTGCTCTTTGCCACTGTCGTCGATTTTGTCCTGCCAGTCGTTAGATATCCAGCCAGCCAGTGTTTTAATTCCTCGAAGCGGAGCCTTAAGGTCATGTGACACTATATATGCAAAGTCGTTTAGTTCTTTGTTGACCTTTTCCAACTCATTATAGGCTCGCTCCAGCTCTTCGGCGCGGCTGCGTTCAATATCAGCGGTTGCTGCTTCGGCTGCGAGTTCCCTCTCTTTGTGCATAAGGTCTCTCAAGTGTTCGGTCATGGAATTGAAAGAGTCTGCTAACTGGCCGATTTCATCCTTTGTTCCTACGGAGACTTTGTAGTGCAGATCTCCTCCTGAGATTATTGCTATACCTTTTATTAGTTCGCCGATAGGCCTGCTTAAAATTAGCTTTATCAGCACGATGATGAATAGCATTGCGCAGCTCATGCCGATTACTACGAATACTATTATTGTTGATTTCGCCTCGTTTAGCGTATTTCTCAGACCTACAAGCGAGAAGAGCAGGCAAACGTTGCCAATTTCCTCGAATTCCTTTTCCGCCGGACCCAGCAGCAACTCTTCACTTGGTGTGGCAGTTGTTTTCTCGGTCATAATTGGTAGGACGTGTTTTTTGACATATTTATCCTGTTGTGAACCTTCTTGAAAGAGGATTTGTCCTTGTTTATCCTTGATCTGGCAGAAGACTACATCTTTTTGCTCCAGCAGAGCCTTTGCGATTACACTGAGTGTGTTCTTATCCCCTACCAAGACCGGATACTCGGCACTTACAACAAGGCTTTGCGCCAGTGCTTTTGCTCTTTCATCAAATTCGGCTAAGAGGGTGTTTTTTTCATGGTTGATGAAATAACAACTGGTAGTTGCTTCCAAGCTGATTATCAGCAGGATAAATAAAAGAACGATTTTTTCAGATATTCCAAATCTCATTTCCCGAACACCTCGCTCGCCTGCTTTATAATTTTAGAGGAAAATCTTATTCCGAGTCTTTCAGCGACGAGCAAATTGAGCGAGAATTCTGCTTTCCTTGGTTTTATGAATTCTGTCTGCTGAGGTTTATCTGCAGCGAGTCTCTCCAAGGCAAGATCAGCAGCTTGCTTTCCAAGGTCTCTGTAATCACAATCGAATGAGATCAGGGCACCTGCTCTTGTGTAAGTTGATGAGAGTCCAATAGTCGGAATTCCGCTTTTTATACTCTCGTGTAACAAATGTTGTATTGATTTTGGGAAGTATATCTTTGGGTCTGGCAGCATCAGAAAGCAGTCTGCCGTCTCGAAGATAGTCTTGATAGCTTTTGGGAACTCTTTTTCAGAGCTGATTTCGATTCCGGACACGTTGAAACCAAAGTTACGAGATGCTTTCAACAGTTCCTCATAAGAAGGCGTCGACTGTGGCGAATAAATTACCCCTATCTTTGTTTTGTCGGGGAGGATATCTTTCAACGTTTCAAGTTTTGTTTCGTAGTTAATATCCATTGACACGCCTGAAACCGAAATGCCACTTCTATGGGGATCCAGGACCATAGTAAAGATAATGGGGACATCTGTGACCATGTCTTGAGCGATTCGGGTGGCATTAGTGCCCATCGTTAAAATAAGGTCGGGTCGTTTAGATTCGATTGCCTGAGATAATTTCAACAAGTCATCTTCTTTTTGTCCTTGAAGGTGGCACTCGATTATGCTGGCATTTGTTGAGTTATTTTTAAGACAGTCCCTGAACCCTGAGAGGGCAGCGTCGTAAGGCTCAGCAGGGATATTATCGCTTTTTACGCACAGTATTGCGGGTTTCTGGTTTGGATAGGCCAAACCGCTAAAAAATACTATCAATAATAAGCCAATCAGAGTCTTTCTCATTGTAACTTTCCTTGTACCACTGTTTCGAGAACTCCCCACCGTAAGATAAAACCGGCTAATTCACGTAAGCACGTTTTTGAGTATACTCATCACTTATCAAGGATTATCATTATCTATGCAAGTTAAACATCCTTATCAAGGTCCGATGATCATCTTGTTTTGTAGATGAGCCAAATTCCGACCACCGGCGTATTGCTGCGGGGCTACACAAGCTGGTGGCTCTTGATGCTTGAATCTGCTCATTGGTAATCGTTGTCACGGCAGCAGGGACAAGGCATGGGTCGGTCTTAGTCAGGGTGGCTGGTGACTCGAACTCCAAAAAGAGCAATTGTTCCGGAGCCACATCATGTAAAGGGACCTGCAATTCTTGGTCGCCTGCGAACAGATACGTGCCGCTAATGAACAAAGTCAAGACCACGAGTACAAACAAACCTTTTGTTGTTAGAGGGTTTCTTTGCATGAGGATTATATCTCCAACTGATTAGGATATTGTGTCATCCAAGGCGTCTCTAATATTCCGAAGTAAATTTAGATACCATAGGTTTTTTTGTGTACACCAACAGAACAAGCCCTGCTGCACTTTGATCTTGTAAGTTAATCGGCATAGAAGGTGAGGTATTTCAGAAGAAATTATTTTCGGGCAGATAATATCGCGAATATTTGGAGCATGTTTTAAGCTATGGTGAATTTGATTAAAAGGTATTCTTGGGCCTTGAGTCCTATAAAAACTTTTTAATTGAGGTTTGCAAAGTTTGTTAGGTTGGAAAGAGGTGTGATATGGAGACATAATGTTGATCCTGTTTTAGCGCGAGATAGTCAGGCAGATTCGGTATAGCAAACATAGAGTTGTTAGTTATAGGACTTTCTAAGTTTTTGCTTGTTGTGGAATATGCAAGACTATGTGAGCTGGAAGGTTACTGTGAATTTGCACTTGGAGGATACCGTGTGGCTAACTAATCGATCCCTGAATTTTGGTTTAGGCAGGCTCAACAAGCTTAGCTAAGATGATGTTTTTCGCCTTGACGGCAATGATTATAAGTATGAGTATGCTAAACTACGCAATAGGACCAAAATGCGCACTTGTTAAAAGTTATCGTTGCTTGTCAAATTGATTATGCCTTCGAATTATAACGATTAGCGGGTTCTGTAAATCAGCCATACACCAACAGCAGGGGCGTGTGAGCGGAAATCGCCGGCGCCCTTTGTCTCTATGTAGTTACGCTTGTTGAAATCCTTGTCGAAGATACCAAGCAAATTGTAGCCGGTCACACAGATGATTAGGTTTTCGCTCGGCTTATATTGCAGACCAAGGTTCAGGTAAATATTGGCTCGATAAGCCCTCTTCCACCCGTCTTCGATAATTGGGTGTTGAGCTGGGTAGTCACCGGATGGATCCCAGGCAGTGTAATAAAGATCAGGCGATTGGGCAGCACCCGCGCCGGTGTATGGATAGTACTCGTCAAAATCCTTCATTCCCGGGAATCCCCAGTAGACGCGCAGCGATGCATCGAGGGTTAATTCGTCGCTTAACTCGTGTTGAGCAGTTAACTTGGTTATGTGATTGGACCAGTTGGTCAGGTCGTCGCCGTAGCCGTATGGCTCGGCGGTGATATATGTGGCTGGCTCGGTGGGGAAAGTCGTCATTCGGTCCGGCTCCATGTCAAAGTCATAAAGTTTTGTATATCCATGTGAGATAGCCAGACGGGTCTTGTCGGTGTGGTAAGAGGCCTCGATTTCGAAGCCATACTCCCTTTGCGTACCTGCAAGGCTACTTTGAAAAGTACTCTCATCCCATGAGATCGCTTGCAGGTTATAGTGGACGAATACCGATGCGGCGAGGTCGAGATTATTACTTTGCTGCCTTTCGTAACGAAGTTCAACACTATCGAGGATTTCGGGGTCACTTTTGTCGCTACTATTGGGGTCCATAGCCTGGGCCTTCATTTCTTCTTCAAAATTTGCACGTAGCGACCGGGACCACATCAACTTAATCGTGTCTCTATCGGTTGGTGTGTGAACTACCGCCGCACGGGGAGAGAACATCAAGTCGGTATAGGTATGGTCGTCGATCCGGGCGCCGATGAAGGTCGTCCACTTGTCGTTGATATTCCATTGATGTTCGCCTAAGATCGAGTATAGATTGGTCGACCAGCGCGGCATAGAACCCAATCGTGAACAGACCGGATCCATCTCAGGCCAGCCGGGACTCTGCAAGCCAAGCTCCAAATGTGATATTTCGGTGCCGAAGGCAATGCTATGCTGGTCGCTGGGTTGCCATCGCAATAGTGCCTTGCCGAAGTACTCGTCTTCTCGATAGGCTTCATATAAATTATTACCCCAGAATCGCTCAAAATCAAACATGTCATAGCTGAATGCATAATCGATTTCGAGATTTTCGTCCAGTTCATGTTTATATCCAATATAGCCGGTCGCTTGCTGGTAAGCATAAAAGTTGGGATTCCAAGGTAGTATCTGAGTCGATGTATCATCGTTCCACCACATATTATTCCATTCAGCCCATCCCCATAGGTGGCGGGCTAAAACACCGACGTGCGGAGCGTACTCTTTGCCGCCACGTGTGTAACGTGCCCAGATATCCCAGTTGCTTCTCTTTACCTGGGCGTATAGCTTCAGCGGCGGTAAATCTCTGGCACTGGCTCCATCATTACCTACGGGAGCATTCATCATCGGTTCGCCCGCTAGAGTACCATCGGCTGGTAGACTATAAGCTGGTGGACCATGATGGGTTCCTGGTGTCATCCATGAATAATCCGAGCTCGTGGGGAAAGTAAATGGGTAAATCTGAGGCGCATCGACCTTATCGGCACCATTATATTTGCTGTAGCCTGCATAAACGAACAGACCTCCGTCGTTGTCGTCGAATTTATGGCCGTGTTTATATTCGGCTGAAAAGAATTCCTCGATCGCACCCATGCGAGATGAAACTTCCGTCCCTTCAAATGTATCGGCGTTAAATGTGACAATGTTAATCACCATCGATACGGCACCTGGACCATATAGGGCCGAGCCGGGTCCTCGCACGATATCAATATGATGAATGTCACTGAGCAGAACCAGGTCTTGCTCGCTCAATGCACCCATGTGGGTACGCTCATTCATAACACGGCTATTGACGAGCAGCAGATATTTATCGTTACGGTCGGCGATAATCCCGCGTAGCCCCATGACATCTGCTTCCCAGTGGTGACGCATCCATTGCAGGTTGGGGACGTAAATATCGAGCAACTCGAATAAGCTGCGGGCACCAGAGGCCTGAATCTGCTCTTTGGTAATGGTTGTAACGGCAGCGGGGACAAGGCGTGGGTCGGTCTTCGTCAGGGCGGCTGGTGACTCGAACTCCATAAAAAGCAACTGTTCCGGAGCTACTTCCGGCAACGAGACTTGCGATTCTTGGTTACCTGCAAGCAGGTAGGTACTGCTGATAAACAAAGCCAAGAACGCGAGTATAAGAGAGCTTTTTGTTGTTAGAGTGTCTCTTTGCATAATGAGTATACCTCCAACTGGTCAGTATATTGGGTTATCCATAACATTTTGACTATTGCAGAATACATTAAGCTTCTACAATTTCTTGCGTACAGCAAAAGACGTATCCGGTTGGATTCCGGACTGACATTATTATCGGCATAGAACAGGAGATGATTTCAGAAGAAATTGGTTTTTGGGTAGGAAGTATCGTAAATATTTAGTATCGGAGCGTATTTTGGTCTTTAGAGGATATAATTTAGGATATACTTTTTGTCCTTCAGTCCTATAAGAACCTTTCAATCTCGAATTTGTGGCGTTTACAAGTTTTATGGAAGGTTTAATGTAAAGGCTTGAAATTGGCCCGCTTATTATGCTGGCTAATCATATTAGGAAAGATAGCAGAATCCATATAATTGTTTTTATAGGACTTTCAGAAATTTTATGTATTAGAGGAATTGAGTACCATATAATTTAAATTGTGAGCTTGAGCTTTGACACGGGCATAACGATAAATGATTCATCGTGCAAGTTACTATCGTATTTACTGATTGGTTATCGCATGCGGAGTAGAGTAACTCGGCTTCAGGTGTGATTTTCTGATTCCGACCGTGTGCTCTTTACTATGTCCATCGTGCTATCCAAGTGTTTGAGCAGATATTTCTTTTCTGGGCCGCCAAGATGCTCCCAAGGCAGGATTTCATGGGTGTCGAAACATCTTTGTGCAGCGGCTTCGATATCAAGGCCGAATTTATTGAAGGCATTTTGCCAAATTTGGTAGTTGAAGCACTCGTCCCAGAGGTCGAATATGGCGCCGGCACGCCATGCAGCTTCAATGACGTTGGCTAATCGCCTATTGCCGCGACCGATCGCGGATTCCAGTATGCAGCGGTTTATATTGTGGAACTTAAAGTGCAAAAATCTTGCACGAAGATTCTTTTTTTCTTCGAGTATTATTTTTTTTGCGTGCTCGAAGTAGATTAGCGGCTTTTGACCAAGCCAGCCAAATGGGGTATGGGCTTTTGGTACCAGCCAGCTTATAGTAATGTTGATTTGGCCTGTTTTGCCATCGATTTGTTTTCGAAGTTTTGCCAGTTGATATGATAGCTCTACAATTTGTTTGATATCGGCGATGGTCTCGCCGGGCAGGCCCACCATGAAATACAATTTCAATTTCTGCCAACCTTGTCGATATGCTGCTTCAACAGTGGCGAACAAATCTTCATCTTTCAGGGGTTTGTTGATGATGTTTCTGAGCCTTTCACTGGCTGCCTCAACGGCGATTGTAAGGCCGCTTTTTCTAACCGAGGTTAGTAATTGTGGGAGTAACTTAAGCTGCTTTTCAACCCGCAGACTCGGTAGGGACAGGCCAACGTGTTTATCGTGGAAATATTCATGTAAAAGCGCAATTAGTGCTTTGAGATAAGGATAATCTGCGCTTGATAGACTCAATAAGCTGACTGTATCAAATCCTGTTGAGTGGTAGGCTGTCTTTGCCAGGCTGAGAATTCTTTCGGGGCTGCGGCAGCGAATGGGACGTCGGCAGAAACTCACCTGGCAGAATCGGCATCTGCCTGGACAGCCTCGCATTATTTCCACGCTGACTCGCTCATGTACAGCTTGTACGAATGGAACTATCGGGCGAGTAGGTACAGGGGCATTGTCGAAATCTTCCACGAAGGCGTTTCTGAATCGGCGGGGCAGGTCAGAATGGTTCGGCTGGAAAGATTTTATTTGTATCCCTTCGTATTCGAAGTTGTAAAAACGCGGAACATAAACCCAATCAAATTTCCTGGCAGCCTGAAGCAGGACGTCGTTCTTTTTCAACGCATTTTGTTTAGCTGCCTTGATGAACTTGATCAGTTCAACTGCTGTTTCCTCGGCTTCGCCGAGCACAAACAAATCAATAAACTCGGCGATAGGTTCGCAGCAGTTCGAAATACCACCGCCGGCAATTATTAATGGATCGTTCTCATTGCGGTCGAGGCTTCGCACATTGATGCCACCGAGATCAAGCATATTGAGGATATTTGTATAGCACAGCTCGTTTGTTAAACTGAAGCCGATGATATCGAAGCTTTTCAGTGAAGCCTTAGATTCCAGGCTGAATAGCGGGATCTGCTTTTCACGCATCAGCTTTTCGGCATCGATCCAGGGTGCAAAAACTCGTTCCGCAGCGATGCCTTTAATTTTATTGAGGACGTCGTAGATTATCGCAAGGCCGAAGTGGGACATTGCCACTTCGTAAATATCCGGAAAACACAAAGCAACAGTGAGGTCACACTGTGAGAGGTCCTTTTTGATATGGTTGATTTCGCCGCCGATATACCTTGCGGGTTTACGGACGAATGGCAGAAAGTCACGTTCAATGCGCTCTGCTAGTATTTCTATTTTTTTATACACGCAGATATTATACAGTGTGAAAGGTGATTATTGAATATCAGCGGGAAAGAAATTAGAATCATTGTGTTTGGAAAGTTACAGCAAAAGGGTTTTCCATGAACGCAAAAAAGACTTGGATTGCCATTACAGTCGCTTGTGTTTGTTTAGGCCTGGCCTTGTACTTTTATGTAAGTGCAAAGCGGTACGCACAGGTCGATAGCGGTAAACACATAGTGATGGGGACTTTCGCCCGGATTGTAGCTGTTGCGGCGGACAGGAAAACGGCAAATAAGTGCATCGAGGCGGCCTTTGAGCAGCAAAGGCAAATCGAGGCTTTGATGAGCTACCACAGGGAAGACTCGGAGTTGAACTTCATAAACGCGACGGCCTACGAAGGCCCAGTTAAGGTAAGTGAGCCAACATTTGAGGTTCTGCAAAAGGCGCTTGGTTTCAGCAAGCTCACCAGTGGTGCGTTCGATGTCACGGTAGGCCCTTTAGTTGATTTGTGGCGCTTGGCCGGCGAGGCGAATTCTGTTCCTACCGATGTTGAGCTTGCTGAGGTTAGATCAAAAGTTGGCTGGGACAAAGTGATGCTCGATGCCAACGAGGCGACTGTGCGATTTGCGACCGAAGGAATGAAGCTGGATTTAGGCGGAATTGCAAAAGGGTATGCAATTGACAGGTCGGTTGAGGCAATGAGGGATCGTGGCGCTTTGGGTGGGATGGTTGATATTGGTGGTGACATTCGATGCTTTGGCAGGCCACCCAGGGGCAAAGACAGTTGGCTTGTTGGCCTACAGGATCCTAACGATACGACAAGTGACTTGGGGTTTGGTAAGCCGATGCTAATATTAAAGCTCGATAGCGGAGCTGTTGCCACGAGCGGAGATTACAGGCGGTTTGTGATTATAAACGGTAAGAAGTACAGCCACATTATCAATCTAAAGGGTGAATGTAGCAGTGATGAATTGGTGAGCGTGACTATTATTTCTAAAGACGCGATTAGCGCGGATGCCTTAGCGACGGCAGTGGGTGTGATGGGAGTAGAAAAAGGACTTGCCTTGATCGAAGAACTGTCGGAGACAGAAGCGATCTTAATAACCACAGGCCCGGAGGGTAATCGCTTAGAAACCAGTGGTGCTGCAAAATATATAAAGTATAACCCCCAAGGTAAACTTGGGGGCTAAACGTTGGTACAAACCTCGGCTATAGACACTTTCCCGAACAATATATCCGATACGATTTGCAACCTCTGTTTATCGGTAAATTTCGATGTACTGGTTATCTATGAGATACCTGTCTGCGATCTACCGACGTGTAATTCCAGCAACCCTATAGGTTAGTCCCGTTTCACGTCTTTGCTCATAATCCGTACCCTATTAGGTTTCTTACACTTTCAGGGGGCCAGTATAGATACGCATTTACCCTTGACTGGTTGATTTATCTGTATTAACTTGCCAATATAGAAAGTGCGCAACTTTGACAACAGAAAGGAAAGTCATGGCATCGGATAAGTTGAAGATATACGAAAGACCGAATTTCCATAATCCTCGATTGTTACTGGGTTTCTCCGGCTGGATGGATGGCGGTGACGTCTCAACAGGAACCATAAGGTGCCTCATCGACAAGCTCGATGCGAAGAAATTTGCTGAGATATTCCCCGAGGGATTCTATATCTATAATTTTCCCGCCATGATGGAAGTAACAGCCCTTTTCCGGCCTCACACCCGCATAAAAGGGGGTTTGATCGAGTCCTTTGAGTTTCCCCAAAACACATTTTTCGCAGATGAGCAAAATGATCTAATATTATTTTTGGGCAATGAGCCGAATCTTCGGTGGAAGGCATATGTCGATTGTATCTTTTTGCTGTGCAGGGAGTTCGGTGTAGAGACTATATACTTTATCGGCAGCGTTGCAGGTCTTGTGCCACACACGCGCGAGCCGAGGTTGTTCTGCTCCATTTCAGATGCGAAGTTGAAAGAGACTTTGCGACGTTACGGACTTAATTTTACCAATTACGAAGGGCCTGCCAGTATCATCACTTTGCTGACAGCCGGTAGCAAGCAACAGAATTTGGAGATGGTAAGTCTTGTTGCCACGATTCCTGCCTATGTGCAGGGCAATAATCCTAAGTGCATCGAGGCTGTGACCAGACGTTTAGCGGGCATTTTAGGTTTGCAGCTTAGCCTCGACGATCTAAGCACTGTTAGTGAAGAGTTCGAGAAAAAGCTGAGCGATGTTGTACAGGAGCAGCCGGAATTAGCTGAGAATATTCAGAAGCTTGAAGAAGATTATGACAACGAAATCTTCAGTGAAATGGGCGAATTGAAGAAGTGGCTCGAGCAACAGGGTATCAGAGTCGATTAGGAATTACCTGGGGCGTGACACCAATTACGTGAGTCCTGAATTTTACTTTAGGACGTCAAAGAAGCGGGCGAAGGGATTCGAACCCTCGACGTCCAGCTTGGGAAGCTGACATTCTACCACTGAATTACGCCCGCGGGAGAGTCTGTCGCATTTCAGTAGGAGTCAGTTTACGAGATTTCATTAGCAGTTGTCAACACGATGATTTGCACAATTTTGTAAGGCCGTCTCTGTTCCTCCAGTTAGGTTGCACGCTAAAAGTGTAGTTGTTTTTAGCTGTTATGGTTGGTAGAACTTGGCCTTTCATTTCCCTGATTTTGACCCTCAGGGCTGTCGTGCGGGTTTAAATTCACCGCAACAAGCATTTAAATCGACTTTCGGCCACTGGATGTTTGCCCAGATATCCTTGCCTTCTATTTGCATCTTGGGATGAGGACTTGGGCGTGGAGCGTATCTGTGGCATTCGCCGGTGTTTTCACTTGAATTGGTACTTACGAAGTATTTGCATTTTCCGCAATTTTCATCTGGATTCATATATCACCTCTTTTTGATTAAGTTCTTTCTTCTTAGCTTAAAGACTTTAAAAGAGCATGGATATTGCTACGCAGAAAAAAAAGTGAAGCGAGCTTCGCTTCACAAAACACGCTTCATGCTCTGTAAATAATCAGTTATCAATAATCATTCATCAATTACCTGACCGCTGCTTGCGCAGCCGCCAATCTTGCTATTGGCACACGATACGGAGAACAGCTCACATAGTTCATCCCTACCCTGTGGCAGAACTCAATAGACTTCGGATCACCACCGTGCTCACCACATATTCCAACCTTTAGGTTCGAACGCGTTGCTCTGCCGCGTTTGATGCCAAGGTCAACTAATTGGCCAACACCTGTTTGATCAAGTGTCTGGAACGGGTCAGCCGGCAGAATCTTTCCAGCAATGTAACCCGGCAGGAACTTGCCCGCGTCATCACGACTATAACCAAATGTCATCTGTGTTAAGTCGTTCGTCCCGAAGGAGAAGAACTCTGCAACTTCTGCAACTTCATTCGCCGTTAATGCCGCCCTGGGAATTTCTATCATTGTCCCGACAAAATACTTTACGCGGACGCCGGTCTTCTTTATTACTTTTTCCGCAGTGGCTACGGCTAGTTCACGCTGGTTCGTTAGTTCTGCTTTTGTTCCCACCAAAGGAATCATGATTTCAGGATGAACCTTAATACCCTGCTTCGCTACATTGCAGGCCGCCTCAATTATTGCCTGAACCTGCATCTCGGTGATTTCCGGATATGTTATACCCAACCGGCAGCCTCGGTGACCCAACATAGGATTCAATTCATGTAATGATTGAACCTTTGCCTTGATTGTCTCAGTAGTAACACCCATTTGTTTAGCCATCTCTTTTTGGCTTGCTTGGTCATTCGGCAAAAACTCATGTAACGGCGGATCCAGAGTTCGAATAGTAACCGGAAGACCATTCATAACCTTAAATATCCCTTTGAAATCCTTTCTTTGTAGCGGCAGCAATTTTTTCAGTGCCTTTTTCCTGCCAGCTTCATCATCAGCTAAAATCATCTCACGCATAGCTGAGATACGATCCGGGCCAAAGAACATGTGTTCTGTCCTGCATAGACCTATACCCTCAGCACCGAAAATTCTGGCCATCTTTGCATCATGTGGATTATCGGCATTTGTACGAATCCTTAATTTGCGCACCTTGTCCGCCCAGGTCATAAGCTTCTTGTAATATACATTTTTCTCCGGATCCACAGGCAGCAAAGGAATCTGTCCTTCGTAAACAATGCCTTTGGTACCATTAAGAGAAATCCAATCACCTTCTCGCAGCATTTTACCATTGGCTGAAAGAGTCTTTTTCACCGCATTAACATTTAAATCGCCACAACCGACAATACAGCACTTGCCCCAGCCTCTTGCAACCAACGCAGCATGACTGGTCATTCCACCTTTAGCGGTCAGTATTGCCTTCGCTGCACGCATACCATGCACATCTTCTGGACTGGTCTCATCCCTAACCAGGATAACATCTTTACCTTTTGTAGCCCATTGTTCTGCATCATCAGCAGTGAAAACAACCTGTCCAATTCCTCCACCTGGTCCTGCTGGTAGTCCTGAAGCCAATTTCTCAGCCTTTTTCTCAGCCTTTGGGTCTAACATCGGATGTAAAAGCTCATCAAGCTGCTCAGGCTTTACTCTTAAAATTGCCTCTTTCTTAGATATAAGCTTCTCCTCGCACATATTCACAGCCATTCTGACAGCAGCCGCACCATTACGTTTGCCAACACGAGTTTGAAGCATAAACAACTTACCATCCTGGATAGTAAACTCCACATCCTGCATGTCACGGTAGTGTCTTTCTAACTTTGTACGGATTTGAGCCAACTGCTTGTAAAGCTTGGGCATTAGCTCCTCTAATGATGGTAGGTGCTTTGAGGCATCGGTCTTGGATACCTTATTTATTGCCTGCGGAGTTCTGATTCCAGCTACGACGTCCTCTCCCTGGGCATTGACAAGAAACTCGCCGTAGAATTTGTTCTCACCAGTTGCAGGATTACGCGTAAATGCCACACCTGTAGCGCTGCTTTCACCCATATTGCCGAAAACCATCGTCTGAATATTTACTGCAGTTCCCCATTCGTCAGGAATAATCTCTATTCTGCGATAAGATATAGCTCTTTTACCGTTCCAAGAACGAAAAACAGCGGAAATAGCTCCCCAGAGTTGTTCGTAAGGATCATCCGGAAATTCCTTTTTAAGAACCTGCTTGATCTTCTTTTTGAAGATTTGAACCAACTTCTTCAGGTCATTAGCATCCAGTTGGGTATCAAATTTTACACCTTTATCGTCCTTTATTTTTTGCATTTCTTTCTCAAGCTGCTGACGGATTCCTATACCTTCCTTTGGTTCTATTCCTGCCGCCTTTTCCATAACCACATCGGAGTACATCGTAATAAGCCGCCTGTATGCATCGTATGCAAAACGTTCACTTCCACTTTTAGCGATAAGGCCGGTTATCGTCGATTCATTTAGGCCGATATTGAGAACCGTTTCCATCATACCAGGCATGGAAATACGAGCACCACTACGCACAGAAAACAACAATGGGTCTCTTGCGTTACCAAAACGGCTACCCATGATCTTCTCTACCTTTTTCAAAGCGGTTTTAACATCGTCTTCAAGGCCTTTAGGATACTTACCTCCGGTCTTCATAAAGTGTGTACAGACTTCCGTTGTAATAGTAAATCCGGGCGGAACTGGAACACCAAGGGCCGACATCTCTGCCAGGTTAGCACCCTTGCCACCAAGAAGTTCTTTCATCTTTGCTTTGCCTTCAGCTTTACCGCCACCGAAAAAATACACCTTTTTTTCTGCCATTTCCGAAAATCTCCTTCCAAGTAAGACTACGTACTCTCAGGACCTAAAAGTGAGCGATATACAAAACGAATACATCAACCTAACAAAGAATTCCGAGGATAATATAGAAATGGGCAATATATTCCCCTGTAGACTACTTGTCAACGATTAAAACTTTTCTTGCTCGGATGCTTGGACCATCCCAGGAACAATTACTTTTTCCCTTGACAATTCCATCTGGTTAATATAAAGTCACAACGATAAGGAGTGTTCTTGCCTAATCAATCCGAGATGCACAAAGACGTAGGTTTTGCCGGTGCGGCACACAACTGTGAGAAACTTAGGTTAAGCAAGGAGGATTAGATACAAATATTCTGACGTGCAGAGCTTAGGTTACAGACAATACGGCGTGTCAGCCCTGCAAGAGATGGTAAAATTGCAGATGGGGTGAATCTATAAAATGATTATCAGCGTTCCGCAAACAATGAAGGCACATAGTGTGCCTCGTGAAATACGATGATCCTTTGAAGGGGTAGAGAAATGAAAAGAAAAGTATTATTCGTATTGATTTTCACATTGACAATTGGCCTGACTGCAGCTGTAGCACAGCAGGTAAATTACAAACTTTCAGGGTATGTCTATGAGGGCGAGTGCAATACTGAACCGCCTACCGCAAGTCCACTTTATGGCGTATTATTAAGGCTTTATGGATCCTATAAGCCGGGCGATCTGGGGATTCCTCTTGTCGCTACAACCACAAGCAGCGACGGCTCGTATAGCTTACCCGTGCCATCCCAATATACTGGACAGCAATACGAGTACTACACTATCGTGTGCGAAGGTAAATCAGGTTACGACTTTGTGTGCGCCCGCTCTATCGGTGGATCAGCCATGTACGAGCAGATTAGGTACGCATCGCCTCTGGAAGGCAAAACGCTCACAGATAACAACTTCTGGTATATCAGCGAAGCTCCGGAGAACAATCCCCCGGTGGCTAATGACGATGTCGCAAGTACCAATCAGGACACACCTGTAACTATCGATGTATTAGCCAACGATAGTGACCCTGATGGTGACCCACTTACAGTAGATAGTGTCACAGATCCTCCTAATGGCTCGGCTGTCAATAATGGTGACTCCGTAACATATACTCCTGATCCCGGATGGACCGGTACCGACACATTTGACTACACGGTGAGCGACGGTAAAGGCGGTACCGATACGGCAACTGTATATGTCAGGGTCCTCCCAGTCGAAGGCGGTGAATGCACCATAAACGTCTATAAGTGGGAAGACAAAAACGGCAATTGCGTCTGGGATGAAGATGAGCAAGGACTTGGGAAATGGAAAATCTGCCTGGACTATAACCAGAATTGCCAGTGCGATACAAACGAGCCTTTTACTTATACCGACGCAACCGGACATGGCTGGTTTGATAATCTGGCCTGCCAGGCCACTTACTATTTGGCCGAGGAGCTAAAGCCAGGCTGGGAACGCACCTGTCCAAATACCCCTCCATGCCAGGTAGAAATTCACACCGCACCTCCTACAGTTACTCATCAGGTGGTCAGTGTTGTATGGTTTGGTAATCGCAGGGTGGGCCGGTACGACTTCGGTGACGCACCAGATTCGTATTCAACGTTACACGCAAGTGGCGGTCCCTACCATGATGTGAACCCTCTTCTTTGCTTAGGCGGCACTGTAGATGTTGATTCTGATGGCCAGCCTGATCCTCACGCCTTGGGCGATGACAACGATGGCAGTGATGATGAGGGTGGCGTGACATTTCTTACGAATCTTGTTGCTGGCGATCTGGCTAAAGTAAGCCTTACGGTTCGAAATGACAGTGCCTCTGTTGCGAACGTCACGGTTGTCGGCTGGGTCAATTTCAACGGCAACGGCACCTTTGAGCCTCTCGACGAGCTCATCGGACATCAAAATTTGCTGGTTTCGCCCATGACTGTAACCCCGGTGGAATTCTCATTCACCGTTCCTCCAGGTGCCATGCCGGGGCAAACCTTTGCGCGTTTTCGTCTGTATCATGTCGACGGAGCCACTAATGCAAACATCTCAATGGACATTGTACCAGGTATAGCCTACATTATTACGCCAACCGGCTATGGTTATGAAGGGGAAGTTGAAGACCACGAGGTTGAGATTACGTCTGAAGACGGCGGCTGTATAATCAAGGTTTACAAGTGGCACGACAAGGATGGCGATTGCGTTTTGGATATAGGCGAGCCGGGACTCGGTAACTGGAAGATATGCCTAGACTACAACCATAACTGCCAGTGCGATCCTAACGAGCCTTTTAAAATCACCGACGGAGGAGGATGGGCCTTTTTTGATAATCTGGCCTGCCGCACTACATATTATTTGGCTGAAGAGCTCAAGCCTGGCTGGCAGCGCACTTGTCCAGCGACTCCCCCATGCCAGGTGACTATCCACACGACAAGCCCCGAGGATGTCCAAAGGATCTGGTTTGGCAATCGCCGGTTGACAGGTAATTTCGATTTTGGCGATGCCCCCGAGCCATATCCGACAAAACTGGTCAGCGGTGGCGCATTTCACTTCTTAAGTGTAGGTCCCTTTGGGCCAATATTTCCGTGGTTGGGTCCTACAGTCGATCCCGATCCTGACGGTCAACCTGATCCTCTCGCCCAAGGCGATGACAGTGACATAGACGGCGATGACGAAGATGGCGTGATCGGTGGACCATTTGTCCAGGGTATTCCGGTAGCCTTATCGGTGACGGTCAGCACTATGCCTGGTGTTTTAGAAGCCTGGATTGACTGGAATGGCAATAAAATCTGGGAGCACCCAGCCGAGCAAGTCTATGCAGGCCTGCTCTCTATTGGGACACATGATATCTATGTCACTGCACCTTTCGGATGCGTTGAGCGGCCCTTTGGTCGGTTCCGAATCAGCTCACAAGGAGGGCTTCCCCCGACAGGTTATGCACGAGATGGTGAAGTGGAAGACCGTCAGTTCGACGTCCTGGCCGTGGATTGGGGCGATGCCCCGATCAGCTATCCTACCTTGGGCATCCATGGTGGCGCCTCGCATACATTTATGCCTTCTTCTCCAGAAGCATTCATGGGCATCGCTATCGATGGCGAGATCAACGGCCAGCCTCATCCTCATGCCTTCGGTGACGATGTTGACCCTGATGGTGACGATGAGGACGGCGTGACATTTCTGACGATGCCACTGGTCGCGGGACAGCAGGGTAAGGTCCGTGTAGTTCTCAATGGCTCTGGTTTTTTTACAATTGATCTAAGTGCCTGGATTGACTTCAATCAGGATAATGATTGGGACGAACCGGACGATATGATTCTATTCCAATCTTTACCTGTAGGAACACACGATCTCACGTTCAACGTCCCGCCCGGCGCCAAGCCCGGCGTTACTTATGCCCGTTTCCGGTCTAGAGTTGCTGTATGGCCAACGCCTCCTGCCAAACCCACAGGGCACGAGTTTTTCACTGGCGAAGTGGAGGACTACAAAGTGCGTGTTGTTGAAGAAGGCGAGCCCAACGGACCTCCCGAAGAGCAGCCTTACGTTAAATGGTCTCAGCCTCCTATTGAGATTAATCCCGTTCTCAGTGCAGGCACTCGCACAGCTACATCTTTCTGTGGCTGGGATGAATCCGCTGTTTCGACCGCTATCCAAGAGCCACGTGGATGGGTCATGGTAGCTGATGACTTCCGTTGTCTCGGCCCCATTCCGATCACAAGGATTCGCTGGTGGGGTTCTTATGAAAACTGGCGCTCCTCACAGCAGCCGGACATACTGCCTATTAGTTGGCAGATTAATTTCTGGAGCAATATGCCCAAGCATGTGGTCACCAACTTTAGCTTCCCGGAAAAACTCCTTTGGCAGATTGAGGTTCCGTCTGCACGAGTGACGTCATGGGCCGTTGGCTTTGACAACTGCCCCAATAAGCCTACGGACTTGTGCTTCGAATACAATCTCGAGCTTAAAACTGAGCAGTGGTTCTGGCAGAACAATTTCGAAACCCAAGACAATGTCTTCTGGATCAGCATCACTGCTATCTATTCCGATGGCGTTCGCGTTCCTAATCTTTGGGGCTGGAAGAGTCGACCCGAGGCGTGGATGGACCTCGCTGTACGATTTGCCTTGCAGGGCGACGGCCCCGATCTTGGCATGGTGCTTGACCCAGGTCAGATCGTACCTGTTGAGCGGCAAGTGATCTGCAATGAAGTGCAGGACTTCGACATGTCATTTGAACTGCTGACTGAGGAACCCTGGATTAAATGGGACCAATCATATACAGGCATCCGCGACTGGCCGCACTACGAAGACGAGGTCTCTATGGGAACAGAGGACCAAACTGGACAAATCAATATCAGCCGCCAAGTAGCCGATGACTGGCTCTGTGACCAACTGAATCCCGTTATCGCTGTTGCTTGGCAAGGCTCCTATATCGGTTACGGATATGAGGCTTGCCAGTGTCATGAGTCGAGTGAACCGTACAGGCCGGATTACTTCCTTTTGTCGATCTGGACCGATGCACCGGCCGATAGCGAGGTGCCGTTTAACCACCCGGGTAATAAGGTCTGGGAGTACAAAGCTCTCGAGTATAATGAAGTTCAGGTGGGCTTCGATAAGCACCCGGAAGGTGAACCCAACGAAGCTGTGTTCCGCTACTCGGTACGACTTCCAGAAGACGACTGGTTCCAGCAGGACACCTTAAATCAGATTTACTGGTTCAGTGTCGTTGCTATCTATGAGGAGCCGGCGGATAATGTTCCGTATCGGTGGGGCTGGACCAATCACGACCACATGTACAAGAGTAATGCGACTGCCAAAAGCAACGATACGATGAGCGCAACGTGGGAGCAGCTATATGATCAGGTAGAAGAACCTGCAGATATGTCGTTTATGCTGTTTACTTCTGAGCCAGTTGAGTTTTAAAGTGTCACACAGTTTGTACGCGGCTGAACGGTTCTAAAAGTATTGAGGCCGTAGATCGTGTTGTGAACTTTGGCAATAAGAAAAGGGCTTCGGGCCTTAACGCCCGGAGCCCTATCATATTACATAATGTTAAAGAGCTGCGAGATTCGTAGAGGGCCTCATGCTCCATACAATAAGGAGGGTTTGTAAACCAAACATTTATACTTACAAACTGCTTGACTTCCTCAGTCAGGGTGGTTACATCAGTCCGATTTTTTCCTTGACGATAACCTCTGGGTAGTATAAAAAACCTAATCGTGACTTATGATTACGGCGGAAATGTGATGAGCCCACAATCCAAGCACCTCTGTTTTCAAGCAAATGCCGGACGAAGTGCGCCTTGTCACGAATCAGCTATTTCTTGAAAGGGTAGAGAAATGAAAAGAACAACAACACTAATTTTGGTTTTGACATTAACGGCATTTCTGGCTATGGCAGAGACGACCAACGGCCAGTACTACACGCTCGCAGGACGCGTGTACGAGGGCCAGTGCCAAACAGAACCGCCCAATTCGAGTGCGCTGCCCAATGTATCCCTGGAGCTTTACTGCTCACAAAACGTGGGAACGCTGGGCACCGTTCAGGACAATACGACCACTGACAACAACGGCTGGTATGGTTTGGATGCCCCAGACAGATTCGAATACTATACCATTGTCTGTAAGGGCAAATCGGGCTACAAGTTTGAGTGCTCACGCTCCATTGGTGGAACAGCCTCGGGCGAGCGGATTACATACGTACCGCCGCTTGATGCCAAAACACGCACCGGTAACAAGTTTTGGTATACAGAGGAAGGTGGCCCACCCGAAAACAATCCGCCGATTGCTAATAACGATTCGGCAACCACGCTCAAGGACACACCTGTGACTATTAATGTGCTGGTAAATGACAACGATCCGGATGGTGATCCCATTACAATAGTAAACGTCACAAACCCTCCAAATGGCTCGGTGATCAATAACGGTAACTCAGTATCGTATACACCTGATTCTGGATGGACCGGCACCGATACATTTGACTATACCATCAGTGACGGCAACGGTGGCTCTGATACAGCAACGGTCACCGTCACAGTCCACGAGGGCGAAGAACCACCGGGCGATTGCATAATCAACGTTTACAAATGGGAGGACAAGAATGGCGACTGCGTCTGGGATACGGATGAGACAGGACTTGCCAACTGGAAGATTTGCCTGGACGAAAACCAAAACTGCCAGTGCGATCCAGGTGAGCCTTTCAAAATGACCGACGCAACCGGATGGTGCTGGTTTGACGTGGCCTGCCATTCTACATATTATTTGGCTGAGGAACTCAAACCCGGCTGGCAGCGTACTTGTCCAACCTCCCCCCCATGCCAGGTGGATATTCACACTGCATCGCCGTTGGCCGCCTACTTGGTCAGGTTTGGCAATCAGCGAACTGCTGCTGAGTATGACTTTGGTGATGCACCTGATAAGTATGGAACCCTGCACGCAAGTGGTGGTGCTTACCATGATGTGAATCCTAACCTACATTTAGGTGCTACTATAGACGCCGAATCAGATGGCCAACCTGACCCTCATGCTCTGGGCGATGACAACAATGGCGACGACGAGGACGGCCTGACTAGCATCAGCACTTTGGTTCCCGGTCAACCGGCCACAGCAACCATTCAAGTCAACAATAATTACCCTTCCGATCTGGACGTCATAGTAGCGGGCTGGCTCGACTTTGGAGGCGACGGCAAGTGGGATCTTATCCCCGACCATATCGGAACACACAATCTGATTCTCCCGGCCTTTAGTACAATACCGTTACAATTTACCTTCACGGTTCCTCTAAGCGCCAGCCCAGGACCAACGTTTGTGCGTTTCCGTCTATTCCAGGTAGAACCGGAACAAGGTGTACAATTTGTGCCTCTGCCAACAGGGCATGGCAATGAAGGAGAGGTCGAGGACTACGAGGTCACGATCGAGGGCGAAGAACCGCCGGGCGATTGCACTATTAATGTTTACAAATGGGAAGATAAGAATGGCGATTGCGTCTGGGATGCAGACGAGCAGGGACTTGCCAACTGGAAAATATGCCTGGACGAAAACCAAAACTGCCAGTGTGACCCAGGCGAGCCTTTTAAAATGACCGACGCAACCGGATGGTGCTGGTTTGACGTGGCTTGCCATTCTACATATTATTTGGCTGAGGAACTCAAACCCGGCTGGCAGCGTATTTGTCCAGCCTCCCCCCCATGCCAGGTGCAAATTCCCACTTTATCTCCGTGGGCTGTCTACTTGGTATGGTTTGGCAATCAGCAAGTTGTTCGTCAGTACGATTTTGGCGATGCGCCTACTAATTATCCCTCAGCCAGCCACGCACTGGGCGGGCCATGGTTTGGAGATAAGAGCGACCTGCCCGATGCGGAATCTGCCAACCAACCGGACCCCGCAGCTATGGGCGATGACAACGACGCCCAAGGCGATGACGAAGATGGCATAGTACCGTTAGGGGATATGGTTAAAGGTAACTGGGCTTTACTCGCTATTACCATTGTTCCTCCAGGCTCCGGAGATGCGACTGTCGCCGGATGGATAGACTATAATCGTAACGGCAGTTGGGATGACCCGGGTGAATCTCTCGGAGCGTCTAACATTAGCGTCGGACCACCTCCGCCCGGCGGGTGGCAACCTATGCCTACAGTCTGGGCCTTCCAGGTACCCGCTAATGCCCAAATAGGCACCACATTCGCACGTTTCCGAATCTATGAGGGACAGAACGCGTCCGTATCGTCCAAGGGCGCCGCTGGTGCAGGGGAGGTTGAGGACCACAAGATCGAGATCAAGGCAGTGGGGATCCCACCAAGCGATGGAATTATCTGGGGATTCAAGTGGTGGGATCAAGACGGCGACGGATCATGGGGATTAGAACCGTTGCTGCCAGGTTGGGAGATTTGGCTGGACTACAATCAGAATGGTATACGGGACGGTGGGGACTGGTACACTACTACGGCTGCCAATGGAGCCTTCTGGTTCAGCGGGTTGACGCCTGGACAGAACTACACCGTGGGTGAGGAACTCCAGCCGGGCTGGACCCAGACCTATCCCGCAGCCCCCTGGACCCATAGTATCACGGCGCTGACATGGGCGCAGCCGATCCCCGGTTTCATGTTCGGCAATACGAAGATAGATTGGGGCGATGCACCTGATCCGAGCTATCAGACGTTGCAGGCCAGTAGCGGAGCATGTCATCTGATCGTGGATGGATTCCATTTGGGTCAAGGCGTTGATCCAGAGATTGACGGCCAGCCAACGCCGGACGCCCTAGGTGACGACATTAGCGTAAGTGATGACGAAGACGGGGTCTTCTTTGAGACGCCCCTGCTGCCTGGCCAGATGGCGGGCATCAGGATTGTTGCTTCTGCCCCAGGCTTTGTGGATGCTTGGATCGATTTTCTCGGTGATCATAGCTGGGGCGACCCTGACGACCATTTCCTCAAAGCCGAGCCAGTCGTGGCAGGAGACAATCTGCTTAGTTTCGCAGTGCCATCCTGGACCCCGCTAGGTGATACATACGCACGGTTCAGGTTCAGCAGTGTCGGTAACCTAGGATACATTTGGCTGGCCCTGGATGGTGAGGTTGAAGACTATCATATCCTGATCGGTGAGGACGGTCCGTACGTGCCCGGCGAGGGCGAACCGCCCCCACATGTCAAATGGTCTCAGCCACCCATTGAAATCAATCCAAATATTGATCCGGCCTCTGAGCAGCCTATATTGTACTGTGGTTGGAATGAACCTGCCTTCTCGGCCGAACCTCCGGGGACACCACGTAACTGGAGTATGGTTGCAGATGACTTCCGCTGTCTGGGTCCTATTCCGATTACGAGAATCCGCTGGTGGGGCTCTTACGAAGACTGGAAAGAGCTCGTGATTCCAGATGTACGGCCTGTTGCGTGGCGAATCAGCTTCTGGAACAACATGCCCGAGGATGCGGTCACCAACTTTAGCTTCCCGGAAACGCTCATTTGGCAGATCGAAGTTCCACATGAAAGAGTGATGTCATGGGCTGCTGGCTTTGACAACTGCCCCAACAAGCCTGAGGATATGTGCTTTGAATACAATGTCCAGCTTGAACTGGAGCAGTGGTTCTGGCAGAACAATTTCGATACCCGGGATAACGTCTTCTGGATTAGTATCACAGCTATCTATCCTGGCGCCACAGATGTTCCTCATCCCTGGGGCTTTAAGAGCCGACCTAAGACCTGGATGGATAGTGCTGTGCGATTCGCCTTTCAGGGCGAAGGCCCCCATCTAGGCCTAGTGCTTGATCCAAATGAGATTACACCACTCGAGCAACAAGTGTTCTGCGACCAGGTGCAAGGTTTCGACATGTCATTTGAATTGCTTACCGAGGAACCTTGGGTCGAGTGGGATCAGCCATTTACTAGTATCCACGAATGGCCGCATTATGAAGATGAGGTCTCCATGGGCACAGAGGACCAAACCGGACAGATTAATATCAGCCGTCAGGTAGCTGATGATTGGCTGTGTGAGCGACTGAATCCGATTGTCGCTGTGGCCTGGCACGGCTCATATCTTGGTTACGGATATGAGGCTTGCCAATGTCCTGAGCCGAATGAGCCGAATAGGCCGGATTACTTCCTCTTGTCGATATGGACCAACGCACCGGGCAATGATCAGGCACCATTTGATCATCCAGGCGATAAGATATGGGAGTACAAGGCCCTCAAATACAACGAGGTCCTCGTTGGCTTCGATAAGCACCCCGAAGGCGAACCCAATGAACCTGTGTTCCGCTACTCGGTACGGCTGCCGGAAGACAACTGGTTCCAGCAAGACACTCCTGAGCAGTCATATTGGTTCAGTGTTGTGGCCATATACAAAGAGCCGGCAGATAATGTCCCGTATCAATGGGGCTGGACCAATCATTACCACATGTTTAAGAGTAATGCGGTCGCTAACAGAGCCGATACACTGGGAGCAACGTATGAGCAACTACACAATCAGGTAGAAGAACCTGCAGATATGTCGTTTATGCTGTTTACTACTTCTGAACCGGTTGAATTTTAAGGTGTCAGAAAGCGACTGGCCGGGTATTAGCCCGACTTTGAGGTCGTGATAGTGGTATGAACTTTGGCAACTTGGTTCTGTTTGCTTGAACTAAGGTCAGATTGCCGTCAGCGCATTTGGTTGTTTAGACGAGCTGGCAGGGTCAGGATATAGTGTTTTGGTCAACAAGAAAAGGGCTCCGAGCTTAGACGCTCGGAGCCCTACTATATTACACAACGTTAAAGAGCTGCGAGGTTCATAAAAGACCTCATGCTTTATACAATAAGGAGGGTTTGTATATCAACATTTAAACTTACAAACTGCTTAACCTCCTCAGTCGGGGCAGTTACATCAGTCCGATTTTTACGAAAATAATGGCAGAATGCTCCGACTTTTTAGTCGGAGATGAATGCCATAAAAAAGGAATCTTCCTTATTTTTTGATAGAAGCCCCGACCTTTGGTCGGGGAGATTCACTTGTCTCATGATATGACGCAAGTTCATAAAATATAAAGATTTATGGCATGATACAACTTTTGGGTAACTGCCTATAAACTCCCCTTTTGTAATCAACACCGCCGAATACCGGATTCCCCAATAAAGTATCCGTGAAATAAATTTAGGGGAAAATCCTCTTGAAAAAAAATGGCCAAATTGATATAAATATATTAGTAAAATAGGTGATTTTGTCCGGTATATTGCTAAGACCTGCGATATGTGTATTTGTTAATCCCAGCCGTGTTCGTCTGGGATAAACCTTCCCTATTTGGAGGAAGGGTTGATGCTCCACATGGAGTCATGTAGCGCACCAACTCTAGGCAAAATTAAGCTACCCCGTGGATGGAGGAGCAATCAAGCGTTGAAGTGAGCCTTGGAGGCATAGGCTCTGTTCTAAGAATGTGTATGAAAAGTCCGGTCATCCGGGTTTTGATCGATGAATCGTCAGGTTAATCATAGCAAGTTGAATCATAGTTTCGCTGCTAACCGTCAGCGACTCATAGTCTTTA
>Ga0307439_1000587_pt1 | contig 25113 bp, 24 predicted proteins | sample SalMarWE160490MG_FD_202142 | JGI IMG/M metagenome (GOLD analysis project Ga0307439, IMG submission 202142) | Salt marsh sediment microbial communities from the Plum Island Ecosystem LTER, Massachusetts, United States - WE1604-90 | ecosystem: Environmental > Aquatic > Marine > Intertidal zone >... | reverse complement strand
ATGATTATAATTTTGTTGTCTGAGATGGCATGCATGCCGTCTGTACGAATTTGGTCCCGTAGTTCAATGGATAGAATGACAGATTCCGGTTCTGTTGGTTGGGCGTTCGAATCGCCCCGGGATCACAAAAACAAAGCGCATCTGAATTGTATATCAATTAGATGCGTTTTTTTCATTCCTGAATTATAACAACATTATTACAACAGAGGGCGGAACTGGCAGTTCATTACTAAACAATCGGTTAGCTCCTTTCGTCAAATAAATTTGCAAATTTCAAAACAATGGCATAATTTTAGCGTTATATTCACAAAGTCAGAAATCATATCCTATGTACCGCAAAAATGTAATATCAAAAAATAATAATCATATTTCCGTAGGAGTCAATTTATTTATCCTCAAGGAAGATAATTTATTCGTAGCCTACTGCCCTGCCTTGGAGTTATCTTCCTATGGTAATACACCTGAAGAAGCTAAAAAATTCTTTGATGGCGCTATGAATATTTTTATTACTGATACACAAAAGAAAGGTACACTCGAAAAAATTCTTCTGTCTCTCGGCTGGACATTAAAACAAAAACCCCAGGCTTCATATAAGCCCCCGGTATTGACTGATAAAATGAAGGAATTAAAAGGCCTGATTACTTCACGAATGACCGAACAGGTCCAATTACCGGTCTAACCCATTAATCATGGGCCGTCGTATATATCCAAAAAAAATTGTCGAAGAATTTTTTAAATATATGGGATTGGTTTATATAAGATCCAATAATAGTCATGATTTATGGGACCGACCAAATAATCCACTTCCTCGACCATGCACTTTAGTAACTACTTTGAAAGAAGTCCCTATAACCCATATACGTACAAATTGCTTTACATTAGGTATTACGCTTAAAGATTTTAAGGATTGGCTGAAAGGAAAGAATTAATCACTTTTTCATTCATCTCATCAACCTTCTTAATATTATAATCAATATACTGGTGGCAAGTTTGAACAATTAGAGCTTGGCAAAATGCCTGTTCCTCTTTATGAGTCTGCAAAAAACGACGCATTTTAAAGCAATTTAAGGCACGATCTTGACCCGGATGGTACTGTACCATTACCCAAAAAGGGATATTTTAACCTGGTTAACGTGCAGCATAGTGCGGAGAATTTTTAACGATTGTATGATTGTTGTGTAAAATTGACTGATTCAAAAGTTGAAAGTATTAATAATTAGCAGTTTAATGATATTTGTTTTAATCTGTGCAGGACTCAATTTGGCGGTAGCAAAAAGAAACAGGGATTAGTAATTTTCATACTAAACCCCGTCCCCATTATTCAAATCTACCAAGTTTTTGCTGTCGGCATGATGACCGATAAAATCAGCTTCTTAAAATAATTATGCAAACAACTATTCATCTCATTTCCTTCCGTACAGTCTCAAAATTACCTTCATCCAGGTTATTCCATAATTCCTTTGCTTCTTCTTTTGTCAATGTTCTGGCAGGTTCATAATTATACAAGTCCGGAAATACAATAGCAGTATCAAGTACACCTGATTGTATGGATTTCAATAGCTGTATTTTCTGGTTTTTAGTTATCTGTATTTTCATGGCAGTTATCATTTCGTAATTGTCCGTCTGGCTCCACTTGACTTGGATTGTCTATTAATTCAATGGAAAACTTTCCCAGCTCCTGCTGTAGCTCCGGAAACTGCTCACCTGAAAAAACACCACTTTTGATGGATCTCAGTAAGCGAATTTTTAAAGATTTATTCAGTGTTATCATTTGCTTTTTTTACTCTCTGCTTTTCTGTTTCTTCATTTGGCACTATATACTCAATCTTTGTGAATTCTGTTGTCAGTTCGGGGTAGTCAGCTCCAATGAACTGCCCTGTTTTGATACTGCGAAGTAATTTGACCTTTGTGTCCTTAGTTAATTGTATCATTTTGTATATTATTTAGTATATCGACTACAATTTTATCAATATGTTCCTCTGACAACATATCCAGCTCCATAGTGGATTCAACGGCTTGCATCTTAGGGGTTACAAATTGCATTAATCGCTCAATAATCTGCCAGCGTTCCTTTGGCTCCAGTTTTTTTAAATCAGCTTCCAGCTGGCCCCGGTTATCATCTATTAATGCCTGAATCCATGTCTTAATCTCCGTTGTAACCTTGTTAGATGATCCGACCGGCCGTCCTGCTGGATTGTTTACAGTTCCCTTTCTTGGTGCCATGCTGTTATTAAATGTTATTTGTTTAATAAGTCATTTATACAAATCTGATCAATGGAAGCAATCCCTTCAATGTCACTATTTGCGTGCCGGTCAAACCAGTCAGGGGACTTATCCTTTGAAATATCCCCAGTGGGGATTTTTGTATGTCCTATTAATTCAGAATAAGTCATCCCCACATCATGACTGAAACCTTTCATTCAAATAATTATCAAATCCGGATGCACTCTTTACTGATCCTACATTATCAGAACCACCAGGAAAATTGAACTTATCTTCCAAAAAGCTTTCAATATCACTATATCCGCCACTTGGTGCGTCTGGTGCATCATCTTCATTAAAATTGCCATTATTAAAATTATCTTCCATTGCTAATTTATTTTATTTGTTAAACCGGATGCGTTACTTAATGTTTGATGCGGAATTTTTCTATTAAATTGCACTGGCCTGTTAACAATTATTTCTTCCGGTATGACTGGACGAGCTATGAAATTTTTCTGTTTTATATGTTTATGCTGAAGCTCCATAATCTTATTGTTGAATCTTATTTACAATAGTCTTATTGAAGTAAATTTTTTGCTCCTGTGCGGATTCCTGTATCTCAAAAACACGACCACGTCCAAAAATAGATTTCATTCCATTGCGCTGTAAAATTACTTGCAACTTGTTCAGATCTTTCAATATAGTTTCAGTCAACATAATGAATTGCTGTTTTGCCTGAGAATCCAGGTAAACAGTTGCCTGCTTTGCCTTCATCCGTTCCTTGTCCGTATCAGAAAAAACCACTGATCCGTTTTTTACAGAATAATTATTCAGGTCTAATCGGGCATCCGGCTGCATAGTGCGCACCCTTTGAACGTGTTCACAATTCGTTTGGATGCTCTTTGCAAACTCATTCCAGGGAGCATCAGTCCCTTCCCGGAGTTTTGCACGCATAAGTTCATTACGAATACCAGCCTTATCGAGCTCACTTTCAATATGGGCGAAAAACTGTTGTTTAAAATCTGACAAGTCATTGTCTTGTAATCGCTGTAATATCTCCATATTAATATCTTCAAACTTTAGGCCTTTGAAAGATTGCGCCATAGCATCGTAATAGCTCAGTGCCAGCGAGTGAATTGAAATTAATCGTTTCAGTAAATATTCGTCAACGTAGTACGGTTTTTTTTCCTTTTGCTCCTTGGGACCAAAATATATTTCTTTTTTTGACGTCAAACCCTGAGTGCGTGAAGGTATCGCATTTTCTGTTTTTGATGTTAAGCTCATAATGTTAATGATTTTTTATTTGGATCAATTAAATAACCAGCTAATTTTAAGGCTTTTAGAACGTCATTCAAATTATAAATTGCATACGAGCCTGAACCTGAAAAGTTGCAAGGGATTGTTCCGGAAGTTCTCCATTGTGAAACTCTCATCGGAGAAACCATTAATGTTTCACTCAACACCCTGTCTGTAAATATCTGAAAATGTGGATACTGCGAAGCCGGAACCCAATTTTCATTATCGAAGTACAAGCCCGGCAGGACAATTTTAGGTAACATTTTTTTTCTTGCCATTTTGTAAAGTTTTATATTGTACAAAGATATATACTTTTTCGTTATGTTGTAGAATAGTTGTAGATATTTATTAACAATGAAACGTTAGTTATTTAATAATCAGCTTTTAAGTTCTATATATTTGAATCCTGAATAGACTCAATATCCCAGATAGCCTGGTCCCAGCTTATAGTAGGATCTTCAATTAGTTTTTTATTTATCAGATCGAGTAAGTTATCAGGCAATGGAATAGGATTTTCTTTCACGTGTTTATCCCATTCCTCCTTAATGCGTTCAGTATTTTCCTTTATGTGAATTAATTTTTTCATGTACTGATAACCCTTGGCCAGCATTTCTTGGTCAGGTATAAATTTTTCGGCTCCGTGTTCTTTTAATTTGCCATGCAACCAATTAATAAGCTGCTCTGAAGTCATAGCATTAATCTCAACCCGTTGTCCTCTCCAGGTGCTGTCATCACAAAGAAAATCAATTTCTTCTGGCGAGCATCCGCATTCCTTTAAGTAATATCCCGGCCAAATATTCTGTTTAAAATATACAGGTTCAGTTGGCAGATCTTTAATATCTTCAATCCTTAATCCCAGATCAATAACCTCAGTACCACGGGATAATCTGACACCATCACGGAGCGTCTTTAAGATCTTGAATCCTGAATAATCAAAATCATGCAGAACAAACACATTCACACCCTTCAGATCCATTTGATAAATGAGATCACAGGCAGCTTTTACCGGCATTCCCTTTGTACTCAGTAGTGCCATGTCATATATTTCCGGGAATCCTGCGTCGGTTAATGTCTCTGTGAATCCTTCCTTTTCGATGAATAGCGCATTCTTGAACCTGTTTGTGGGACCAATGGTATCTATCTGGGAATCAAAGACAGGGATAATCATCTCATTGTGCCAGTCATGAATGTATTTTTCAACTTCCATACCACCAAGACCAATCATCTGATTTGTATGTGGTTCAATGATATGGCCCCTGGCATCCCAGGCAATCTTCCAGGGAGGATTATTTTCCTCGATATAATCCTTTAATAGTGTCTGAGTGAAATAAGTTGTTTTACCTCCTTTACTTACTTCCTGCCTGCCGGTTCTCTTTAAAATCTCAGGTCTGGCAGCATACATTATCTGCCTGGCATTGGCATAATATTTCCCGTTTGAAGATGCGTGATTATATGCTGCCTCCATAACATCAAACGCAACCTCCCTGACAGTTACCCGGTCGCTGTATTGATAAAACTGGCGATAATGATGCTGATGCAAATTACCATCTTTGTCGGCCTGCCTTTTAGCAGCCCTCCATTTCTTAGTCCCGCTTTTTATAGCAGAAGCAATATCTATTGACAAGTTGCTCATAATTCTATTTTTGTTTTGCCACGGTCCATAAACTCAAAACGGGGTTTAGCTATATGCACAAGAAAGATTACAGGATCCCTGGGGTTAATTGATGCTTCCTGTATTGCCTGTCTTAATGTCGGATCAGGTACATCTCCAACACACGGAGACCAGTTCAGACCAGATAGCTGGGTCCGCCTTAAAGTGCTATCGGTTTTAACAGCAAATCCGAACTCAAAAACATAGGGTAATCCATCATCAAATCCCTTTCTGATATTGTAGGTTATAGACGGTTCGGCACCTCCTTGACTAAGAATCCACTTTGTTATATGATCCTTGCCGATAATCCCTAACATCTGTGGTTTTGGTGCAACGCATTCAGATTGCATCTTCAATAAAAGATTCTTCAAAGATTCCCGGTCAATGTCTCCGGCCTTTTCAAACATCGAAAGGTCAGCACGGTAAAAGTCCTCAGTTACCTTTTTCTGTTTTGCCGTACCTGATAGTCCCCTGAATTCTGATACAAACTCCCTCACTGACTTCTTGTTTTGTCCATTCTGCCGTTCCTTTGCCAGGTATCCTGCAACCAGGTCGCTGAGTGTCTCTGTATTATACCAGTGTGCAGACGTCGGAAGATCAGTTGTCCACTTTGTCCAGGTGGGATCTGTTGCTTCATATCTTGTATCATTTAAGATAAAGGTGACATGAGGATTAAAAGCTGTATATCCTTCGATTAGATCCTGTGGTGCCGGTGCCGTTTTGTAAGAATCATCATTATTTGAAAGAGAAAGTAAACAGGTTGAATTGATCTTTACAAAAGTGCCATTTCTTACAAAATCACTTACCGTATCTTTCATAACAGGCTTCCCCAGAATCCTATCCAGTGTTATAGAAATATGGTGCAGCTCACCATGAGAACCGATCTCAACATAACCGGGATTCTCAGGATCGAGAACAAACGGAGCAGCATAAACAACTTTCAAAGCATTGCCCATCTGGCCCCGTGTTGGTGCTACATAATAAGATTTGTCGCTTACCCGGCATAGGTAATCTTGTGACTTCTTTATTATATCAATAGGGATTCCCGGACCATTGTCAGCAACTTGCATATAATCATCTGTGATCTCAATTTCGATAACCGGAGCTGTGGATGATTTTTCACAAGCATCCAGGGAATTGTCGATCAGCTCCCGAAGGATTGCTACCGGCCAGAAATTAGTATCGTGTCCTATTTGCGCCCTTAGTTCCTTTTCTGAAAAGTATTCCAGCTCCCTGGATGTCTCAAAGGTTTCACGGTTCAGAATCTTTTCAGGTTTCTTTGGTGCCGTTGGTTTCTTCTTAGATATTGGCATTTTGGTAGGTTCCGTTTTGGTACCTTCCTTTTTGGTAACTGCTGATTTATTTTCAACTTTCGGTATAGTGGTGTTATCTGAAACAACAGGCTTACTATCTTCAGATTTTCTTGCATCAACAAAAACATCTTCAAAAGATGATTCGATAGTACTTTTACCCTCCACAATCTTTTTAAACTTTTTACTTGCTTCAATTGTTGTTGCAACTTTTAATATATCTATCTGTTTCTTAGACATTCCCATATCTTTAAAAAGTTCGTCCCATGCATCGAAAATATCAACTGCTTTCTTGTTTGTGTTTAATTTATTTTCCATTTTTCACCAGTTTTGCAGATTGTTGTTAATATGTTGTTATAATTCTCCATTGATTTGAGTTAAATAGCTAACTATCAATTATCGCAATTAGTCACAAAAGGACTCAATCAGCTTTAAAAAACTCCAGGGCCGGATTTCAACCTGAACCCCGGAGTGACAGAACCGACCCCTGCGACAAAGCCAGTTGTCTGTTTATCTTCTGCGATCGCTGCCATTAAGAACAAGTGTATTAAACATTTCTTTCATTCGGGAGAATATACGTTCTCCATATTTATTTTTAAGACTTTGAGATCCTAAGTTTGTGGAACAATGTGTCCTTACATCAATATCATACCTTCTTAAAATAATCTGACCTACGGGATCAGCGACATTCCCAAAATGGTTTATAACAGTCTCAGATCCCAAGTCATCAATTATTATCTCATGTGTCTGTCCCCAACAATCATTTTTAAAATCATCATTGTTAAACATATCATATCCATTTTTGAAGAAATCATCTACAATCCGATAAGAAGGGATTATTTTCAATTCCTGATTCTTTCCAATAATTATATTAATAATCTCATTAATATTGCAATATGTTTTCAGTAGTAATGTTTTACCGGTTCCGATGGGGCCTCGTAACATAATTCCTTTTCCTGGCTTTATACCGTTTTGTTCATCACCTCTTAAATAATGAATAAATACATTAATAACCGGGATCACAAACTCATCTTCAACGAAATTCTTTTCAAGTCTGGAGGCCTTAATCACAAATAAATCCCTCAGAATTTCAAACGGGAAATCTGTAATTTCAATTTTTGTATTGTCCAGGATAATATTTTGCGCATCAGAACATAAACTTTTCAGCAATTCATCATCACGTAAATGGTAGCTGGTACTTTTGTACTTGTGAATATCGTTTAATATGTCTTTAGTAAGTTTCATACTTCAGTTAATCCAGTTTCGTAATCTTCATCTGTTAAATCCTGAATTGGAGATAATTTTCCTTTTGGAGTTTTCCGCATCTCTAATTGTAATCTCTCGAATTGGCTTCTTAATTTTTCCGGAGAAAGTATGTTATCTGCCCAGAAAGAATCTGTTTTTAACCATTTCAATACTTCAGTTATTTCCTGTTCAGTACGTTGGTCCCGTTCAATCATTAAACGAATATCTCTTGTCCAGGCTTCCGGTTTTGCTTTTAATAGAATCGTAGGGGTAATTTTTTTCTGTACTCTATTATCATAACATTGTTTCCAAAGAATAAAAGCTATAGAATCAAAATCATTTATTGGTTTATAGTCGGTGCTGAAAGCATCCGACATAAAAGGTTTATTTGTTTTAATAGTTTCTTCTTGTTTATCTATAGTGACAGTGCCAGGGCTGTGCTTCGGCAGTGCTTCGGCAAAATTTGCCATAGCAGAAGGTTGTGCTTTAGTAAATTTTACCAGAGTAATAATGTTTGCAGTATGCTGATTTTTTGATTTAGTTATCATCTTTACAAATCCCCATTTTATAAGTTCGTCGAGTGCTTTTTTATATGTATGATGACTACTTATTCCAATTATTTTCATTGTATCATATGCAGGCAATCCAAATTTTTCCTTCCAGTTAAGTCTATTATTCAATTCTACACACCATAAATATAAAATTCCATGTGCAGGCTTTATTTTTTCCGGATTCTCATCTGCAAAGTCAAACCACTGTCTTGAAAGCGTGTAACCATTTTTTACATCTTTTACCATTATCGCAGGTTATTTGAGTTCTAATGACTCAGGCTTTCTTGATTTCCCGTAAAGCCTTATCAATATCATCCTGCGAAAAAAGAATCCTGTTTCCGACCCGGTGACCTGTGATTATACCTAAACTTATGTAACGGGAGAGTGTAGGTAGTGATATTCTAAGCAGCTTAGAAATATCGTAACGGGAATAAAATACGTTTGTAGGTTCTTCAGATTTTTCGGATGCTAATACTTCTTTGATCCAACCTTTAAAAAGCGGTTCAAATTTTTCAACTGTAAGTGTGAAGATTGGTGTGGATGCTTCTGGTGTTTCCATAAAAAAAACGAATAAGACAAATTGATACTTTCAATTCCGTCTATTTCGTTCTTTAATCCTGTCCTCAATAGAGTCCAGTCGTATTCACCGAAGCATCCGTAGTGGCGGTTCGTCTGACCCCTTAAAATTATAAGTTGTCATTCTCCGCATTGTTGATACAAAGATATATTATTTTAATTAAAATAGACAAAATAAGTTATTAACAACTTGTAGTTTTATTCTATATTGTGATATTGTTGTAAAAATTGAAGTTTATAAAAACTTTAAAATATTGATTTATAACAGTTCTGGCTCCTGATATTTGAGTCCTGTAACGACTTACACGACCTTTAAGCCGTTCCTGAAATAGTCATGAGCAGCCAGCTTCCGGGCGTTTTCCTCCGTTGAGACTTTAATGTATTTTAAAAACATTGATTCGGTTTTATGGCCGGTAATCTGCATAATGGAAATGGTCGGGATTCCTGCCAGGTACATATTTGTCGCTGCTGATCTTCTCCCGGTGTGACAAGTCACCAACTCCCATTTATGAGCTTTCTTCTCAAAAGTTTTACCATATTTTTCGCTCTCCCATCTTAACACTTCATCAATACCGCACATCCGGGCCACGACTTTAATTCTCCTGTTTATGTATTGATCCGGTAACTTCGGAAGTTTATTATCATATTTTTTGAGTATTTCCTCCAGCCTTGCACTTAACGGGATCACGACCTGACCGCTGGTTTTACTCTGAGTGATGTAAAGTAATTTCGTGCCGTCCTCAGTTTTGCGGATATTCAAATCAACTTGTTTATAATCGCTGATCCTGATTGCGGTTTCACAAAGTACCATAAAAGCATCTCTGGCAATGTCCAGCTCAGGATTGTTTGATAAGTCAAGATTGTAAATTTTGTCCAGTTCAGATTTTGTCAGATAGATAGAAAATGATTCTGATTTTATTCCCTTAAATGCTGAATACTCAAATTCCCGGTTATTATGTAACTTATCCTCCAGACCTCTTTTCATAAACATTTTCAGTTCCTTTATGAATCGGCCTATTGTCCCCTTGTTGTAACCTTCATCAGTAAGGAACCTAACAAATGAATGATAAAAGTCAATAGTGATAGCATTAAAGTCTATTGTTTTCTTTGTCCTGACAGGCTTGTCATTCTCTTTGCGCCACTCTAAGCGTTCAGGTGTATAGATACCCTGAAATTCGTTAAAGATGCGCTGAAAGCCCTTCCATGCTTTTATAGTACCGGGTGACAGATCCATTGCATCTTTGTTTTTCCGGTCGCCGGACTCAGAGTCTTTAATAAACTGATCAATGTACTGATTCAGGGTTTTTGCATCAGCGGACTTTTTATTGTGATGCATGTAAATAACATTCTGTAACCATTCCTTTGAATATTCTCCTGTATAGTTCCGGGCCTCATTAGTAATATGATCCTTCAGGGCCTTCAGGTTATTAATGAATTTTTCATCATCATCAGTCCTGATCCGCTGCTTTATGGATTGAGTTACATTGCTCCAGGTATGAGGATCAATTTTAAGCCCGGAAGGAATAATCAGATCAGTTCCACGCCCAGCCGTAAACCTCGCATAAATAGGAACCAGCTTTCTTTTTTTACCACTTACAAAATAATTGATTGTTGGCATAGCTTTGAGTATTAAATGGTTACTAAATTTTTATAGCTTGTTCGAGTTCTTAACCGACTCAAAGATATAATTTCTACAACAATTCTACAACTTTTTTGTTATCTATTATTATTTACCTTTATTTAATATTATATCTATAATGTTTAAAAACAGCATTATATATTAGATTTATGATAATATAGACAAACGTAAAAAACGATTTGCGAGTTGCCCCGGGATCACGAAAAGGCAGCCTGAAGGCTGCCTTTTCAAGTAAAAAGTAGAAAGTAATGTCAGGGGCGACGAGAACGAAGGGGAGGAGCGTTCTGAGGCAAATCAAAGAATTGGTCTGGATTATGATTATGCTTTTAATATTTGCTATTGATATCATGTATAATATGTTTAAATTTGGTATTATGCTGATATTGGCAACAGAATAAATGTCTGGCCTCTTCCAGGGCGTTGGAATTAAGACTTTTAATTAAGTAGTTGGTATATGTCAGATTACTTTACCATTTTCGAAGACAGGCGGCTTACAAAAGCTAACAGCATTCCTCTGGCGTTTTCAAAAATTCCAATCCGCCCATTGGTCCTGAAATTCAGTTGCCATGGCATAACAATGCCTTCAGGCGGACATATGCAGGGTATCCAGCAACTGGATAGGAGGCATCTGGTGATATCCGGCAGCTCGGATAATGCCGCTTATTTTTTCATTGTACGCTGGACCAGGTCGATTCGGTCGGGTGAAGTGGGGAAGGTGATTAAGCTGGTGAAAATCAATGATGACTGCCCGGGTATGAAGCACAATCATGCCAGCGGTATTCAGTTCTATAAAAACGTACTTGTCGTTGGAACAGAAGGGGGAGAAGATCCTGTTAAATCGAGTGTTGTGTTTTATACCCTTTCAAATGTAGATAATCCCCGATTGGTTGGTAACCGTATTGACCGGACCTGGGATACCGCAGGCGCTATAGGGATTGTGAGACGATCTTCTGACTATTTGCTGACCGTTGGAGGCTGGGACTCAGACAATCTGGATTTTTATATTTCGAATAATGCAGCGCTTAATTCACGTAGTTGTTTGTTTACCAGAGTTAAAACGTGGAAAAAGAGTAATAAGAACACAAGTGGATGGATTGATGAAAACTGGGGAGCATATCAAAGTCTCAACCTGATGAGAGAGTCTGACGGTCAGATATATATGGTCGGATTTAACAGAAATGAAGGAGGTCATGATTGGGCAGACCTGTATAGTCTGAGTATTGACGCAAACGAATCGCGGATGCTGAGAAAAATTGACAAGAAGCATGTTTACTGCGAGGATGGGGCCTCATTCCGGTACGGGAGCGGACTATACGCACCTGATCAGGCAAGCAGGATAACACTATGGTCAGTGGAAGCATATTTTCACAGGGAGATTACGGTTAATTGTTTTTAGAAGTACATGTTTGCATGGCTACGGGATTTTAGTTGGTATTAAGGATATCTGCCCGGTTTGCTTCCAAAGAATTAATACTATTCTAATGATCTTTTGCTCTAACTGATATGGTTTGTGTTGATAATTTGCCTAAGATGATCCAAGAATTCAGGGCTTCTCATTTTGAGCCAGCTCTTGATATCTAATTTCTCAGTATCTCAATCATCTCAGTTACTGCCTCCGCATCAGCTACATCTCTTATTGGTGATAACCCGGCAAGCGCCCTGGCTTTGTTGAGATCATCTTCCGAAACATAGTCTTTCCCGATCAGTACCAGATAAAGTATAGCCGATTTCAAAGTATTGGCTTTGATCCTGAAGGTATGAGGGCTTAACCGGGCCGGAAAGACATGAACAAATCTGGTTTTATTATCATGATATTTCAAAGTCCATTGGGAACTATCAGATAATGAGGTTATTCTGAAATTTTTATAGTCTGTCCCTGCCCATTCTTTATAAGGATTCCTCATCGAGATTTCATTCAGTTCAAGAAAATCTTTAATCTCTTTAAATAATTTATCCAATGGCAAATACCCTGTATAAATATCCATAACGCATGTACCCAGGTGTTTAAGTTCCCTAATCAAATTCTTCGAACCAGGATCGTTATTATCTGTCGTAGTTTTTTCAATGAAATTTTTTATAAATGGCAGATAATGCTTAAGAGGATTGAATAAGAATGGTTCAGGTATTTTTAAATCGTGTTTCATATAACAAAGATAAAATAATGGTTTATTATGAAGACTATTCTAACAGGCTGGATTAAGAATCTGATATTTACAAAAACTTAATTTTATTATCAAAATACCTATAAAAATATGGTAATTTGTTTTTGGGAAATGGGAAAGTAGCAATTAATATAAATAAACTGGAATTGTTTGTATATCTTAATTTTTTATTATACATTAGCTATCTATAATATTAACCTGACCCTATACTTTTATTAATAATATGATTGTTAATAACATGAGTGCCTCAAAACCCTTGATTTTCATCCAGTTTTTAATTTATTTAATTAAAACTATGCAAATCACGTAGTGAAATCATTTTGCAAATTGATGAATTAACCAATTCAAATTATGAAAAAAAACTACTATCTGTTAAGGACAGATTTTAAATCTGGTCCGCGAAAATTCTTTAGAATTACGAACTTTCTTACTCTTTTTTGTTTGGTAGCAGCATTATGTGTATGCGAAAATGCATATTCACAGGATACATCCAACGATAATGCTACCAATCAGCTCATTCTCAGCGCCATTGGTAATCAAACAGATGCGACTGCGATTCCACAGCAGCTGAGAATATCCGGAACTGTTACAAATGAAACAGGCAACCCGCTTGCAGGAGCTACAGTTCAGGTTGAGGGAACAGCAACCGGAGCAATTACTGATACAGATGGCAGGTATTCTATTGGGGTACCTGATCAGAATGCAGTATTGGTCTTTTCATTTGTTGGATATGTTACTCAAAATATTCCTGTATCAGGCCAGACAACAATAAATGTTTCGATGGAGCCAACTCTTGAAAGTCTCAGCGAAGTTGTTGTTACTGCTTATGGTACACAGCGAAGAACCACAGTTACCGGAGCTATCAGTGTTGTGAAGGGTGAAGAGGTTGCCAAGGTTCCCACATCAAACATTACGGGCGCAATGGGAGGTAAACTGGCCGGTGTGCTCACAAGACAGGACGGAGGACAGCCTGGTGATGATAATACTGATATCCATATCAGGGGTATTGCAACTACAGGTGATAATCAACCTATGATTGTTATAGATGGTGTCATCAGGGACAACCTCAATCAGGTTGACCCTGCAATTATTGAATCAGTTACAGTATTGAAAGATGCTGCTGCTGTTGCACCGTACGGATTGAATGGTGCAAACGGGGTTATCCTTATCACCACCAAAAAAGGCCAGGAAGGATTACCGACTCTGACATTCAATACCTATTACGGCGTGCAGTCTCCAACTTACTATCCTGATCTGCTGAATGCCGTTGATTACATGAAGATTCGTAATGAAGCAACCCTTAATGAGAATCCCGACGCAGTTGTGCCGTTTGACCCGGAAACTATTGCAAATTACGCTTCATTGCATGCCAGTGACCCCGACAGGTACCCGGACAGCAATACAGATGACCTGGTTAACTTTACAATTCCTATCCAGAAGCACGATCTGCAGATAAGCGGAGGTACCGACAAATTAAAGTATTTCGCAGGTCTGGGATACTTTGGGCAGGCAGGTCTGTTCGAAGATGTCAGCTACCACAGGTTTAACTATAATCTGAACCTTAGCGCAAACGTCACGAATATCACAACCGTAACATTCGGTTTCATCGGATCACAGGAAAGGACCAACGACCTTGATGTTGCATCTTCGGCAGCACAGCTTTTCAGAAGCGGTTACAAGTTTATACCCACCGAGTCAATCTATTATTCAAACGGCCTGTGGGGTCAGTTTGCTGGTAACTCGCCTGTTGCTCTTCTTAATAGTGACGGATACGAACATGTCGATAATACCACCCTCATGTCTAGTATAGCTATTGAACAGCAGCTTCCTTTTATTAAAGGCTTAAGCGTGAAGGCGGCTTTTAGTTACGACACAAACAGTCGATATCAGAAGGGATGGCACACACCTTACTATTATTATACTATTGACATGACTACTACTCCATATACCTGGGCTCAATCGGTCTCCACACAGGAGGGTGGTGTCCCGGCATATACATATCTTACCCAGGAGGATAATAGAGGCAATAGCATAACCTTCCAGGGATATATTAATTTTTCAAGAACATTTGGCCGGCACGATATCACAGGTCTGGTGGTAGCAGAATTCCATAAAGGGAGCAGTAGCTGGATTTCTGCGCGCAGGAATAATTTTGCGATCTCTATAGATGAAATGAACCTTGGTAGTTCGAGTAAAGATGATTTTGACAACGGAGGCACCTCATATGAGGGCACCGGTATTGGTTATGTTTACAGGATAGGATGGAGATGGAACAACCGGTATATGATCGAGTCCGCCGGTCGCTATGATGGGCATTACTATTTTGCTCCAGATAAAAAATGGGGATTTTTCCCATCCGTTTCTGTTGGATGGAGAATATCTGAAGAAGATTTCATGGAAACCCTGGGCTTTATCAACAACCTGAAGCTGAGGGCATCATGGGGTGAAACAGGTAATCTTGCTGGTTCGGCATACCAGTATCTTTCCGGTTATACACTGAGTGGTAACGCTGGTGCTTTCGGATCTGGTACAATAGTGCAGCATGCTTATGTTAACACTGAAAATAACCCGAATATTACCTGGGAGGTCTCCAGAAAATCAGATATCGGATTTGAAGCCGGATTGTGGCGCGACCTGTTAACTGTTGAAGCTGACTTTTTCTATGAAAATAGAAGCGGGATGTTATTAAGCCCTGCTGTTACAGTGCCTTATGAATATGGTTTAAACCTGGCACAGGAAAATGCAGGCAAGATGAAAAACTATGGTTTTGAACTTCAGCTTGGCACAAGGCATCAGTTCCAGAACGGCCTCAACATAAATGTGACCGGTAATATCAGTATTGCCAAGAATGAGATGGTTGAGACATTCGAAACTGCTGCAACTTACAATAATCCCAACCGCAGACGTACAGGCAGGGCTTTAAATACTGTTTTCGGTTACAGGGCACTCGGTTTGTTCCAAACTTCGGATGACGCGAATGGTGATGGTGTAATCAACAGCGACGACGGCTATAACATAACCCAGTGGGGAACATTGAGACCCGGGGATATTAAATACGAAGATGTTAGCGGTCCTGACGGCGTTCCCGACGGTAAAATTGACAGCAATGACGAAGTTGTAATCGGCTATCCTGATGACTATCCGTTAATGGTTTTCGGATTTAATCCGAATGCAACATGGGTAGGATTTGACCTTAGCCTGTTCTTCCAGGGCGCAGCAATGAGCTCAACTAGTACACAAAACTTCATGACGGTTCCTTTCAATAACAATAACAGTAACGCCGATTACGAGTTCTATAATAACCACTGGACGAAAGAGACTCCTAATGCAAAATACCCGTTAGCTCATCCAAACCCTGTTGCCAACAACCAGCAGGAAAGCTCGTTCTGGCAGCAGAGTACAGCATACATGAGGCTTAAAAATATACAGTTCGGATATACACTGCCGAGATCGGTATTAAATGCAATTAAGATCCAGAGTATAAGGGTTTATGTTGCAAGCCAGAATCTCTTTACAATCAGCGGCCTGAAATTCATGGACCCGGAAATGGTTCGTGATACCGGCTATCCTAACATGAAGACATTTACTGTTGGTGCAAATGTAACCTTCTAGTTATCACTTTTTAAAATAAATTACTATGATAAAGTTTAAAATAATCAGGAACATTGCATTTATAGGACTGATACTCTTTAATACTGTTTCCTGTAACCAGGAGGATTTCCTGGAGACTACAGACAAATCGAAGCTGTATGAAATTACCATGTGGGCAAGCGAAGGCAATGCAGATATATACCTGAATTCATCTTATCGCGACCTGCCTCCAAAGTCTAATCAGCCAGATAACCTGGATAATTTTACAGATGACAACGATGCCGGTTTCTACTACACTTCCTATAACTGGAAAAAAGGAATCGTTATGGCGTCAGGCGGTGCAGGCGGTTCAGTATGGTTCGGGACAACAGGTCCTGCTCAATATGAAGGATGGTCAACTCTCTATACCAAGATCAGGAAGCTTAATACGTTTATGCAGAAGATAACTGAAAATAAGGCAAATTATACCGATGCGTGGTATGATAAACGTTATGATGAAGCAAGATTCCTCAGGGCATATTTCTACAGTGAACAGTTTGTCCTGTTAGGGGGCCTTGTTATAGTTACAGAACCGCAGGACAGGAATACCATGGAGGAAGCTGAGGTATATCTGCCAAGAAGCACATTCGAAGAGACCTTCAATTTCCTTATTAATGAATTAACTACTATAATCAATAACGGGAATCTTGAAGTAAAATACAACCATGGTGATACGGATGCAGGAAGGGCTACCCTAGGAGCAGCACTGATGCTTAAAGGCTGGCTGCAGCTCTTTGCAGCAAGTCCGGCATATAATTCCGCCGATCCGGCAGTTCCGGACGATGGTAATCATCTGCAGAGTTTTGCGTCTCCTGATCCTTCCCAGTGGGTAGCAGCAGCTGCATCCTTTAAGCAGTTCATCGATACATGGGGGCATAATGGTAGCGGCGATTACAATCTGTTCACTCCAATGACCGATTTCTGGTATGAAGCAAATGAGTATAATTCGGAGGTTATCTGGGACAGGCAACATGTTGGCGTTGGTATAGGTGGAAACCTCTCAAATACCTTCGATACTTACGGTGGTCCTGTTTGGATACTCGGCACCTATTATACATGGGGTAACTACTGTCCGACACAGGAGCTTGTTGATCAATATCAGATGGCCAACGGTCTGGATATTGATGATGCTGCTTCAGGTTATGATGATCAGAATCCATATGTGGGCCGCGAAAACAGATTTTACCAGTTTATAGTTTATGATGGATGTGAATATAAGCAGGGCTGGATGACAACTACTGATATAATTTATACCCGTATCGACAAGGTTACTCCATCTCTTAATGAGATTGACTTCGGAGGCGATGATGTCGGCAATACGGGGTATTATTTCAAGAAGAGACTTGACAACCTGCATCCCAGAGGCGGTAACCAGTGCGGTCAGAATCATGTCTATTACCGCTATGCCGAGGTTCTGTTAGGCTACGCCGAAGCCCAGAATGAGGCGGTAGGTCCGGACGCTTCAGTTTATGACGCAGTCAATGCAGTAAGGGCAAGACCGGGAACTGACCTTCCTCCGCTTCCAGTGGGTTTGACACAGGAAGAGATGCGTGACGCCATCAAGCATGAAAGAAGAATTGAGCTTGTCTTTGAACATAAGAGGTTGTTCGATATATGGCGTTGGAAAGAGGCAGATTATTACATGAATCAGGATCTGCACGGTATGCTGATTGAAAATACTGTACCTGAAGACAATAGTGGAGTATGGACATATACTATAATTTCACTTGCCCATCCACATACATTTACACAGAATATGTACTTCAATCCAATACCACAAGCTGCAATAGACCGGAACGATAAGCTTATACAGAACTATGGCTATTGATGATTTTGTAGTCTCTATTTAATTTTTATTAATAAAAGAGGCCATGAAAGTTTATCTTTAATGGCCTCTTTTCTTAAATAGGAAAGAAAACTGGCTTCTTATAGTTTATTTTTCTTGTTTATAAATTAATAATTTCCGAATTTGTGTTTTACAAAGAAGCCATAATATGATTACTATTAATCTAAAAATTAAATGTTATGAATAGACCTGTTACACTGGTTACACTACAATGGTCTGATTTACCTTTCGAGACCGAATGTCAAAAGGCAAAATCTTTTGGTTACGACGGCCTGGAATTAGGTTGCCTGGGAGACCATTTTGAAGTGGACAAGGCAGATGAAGCTTATTGCGCTGCCAGAAGAAAAATCCTTGACAAATACGGATTAAAAGTATTTGCCATTTCTACTCATCTTGTTAGTCAGGCAGTGGCCGATCGCATAGATCAACGCCATAAAGGTATTCTTCCTTCATATGTCTGGGGAGATGGCGATCCGGAAGGTGTGCGACAGCGGGCAGCTACTGAGATAATAAAGACCGGTGAAGCGGCAGCCCGTCTGGGTGTGTCCATAGTCAACGGATTTACGGGAAGCCCTATCTGGCATTATCTCTATTCTTTTCCGCCTGTTACTCCGGAAATGATTGATGAAGGATACAAAGAGTTTGCCAGACGTTGGAAACCGATCCTTGATGCTTACCAGAAAATTGGTGTACGATATGCTTTGGAAGTTCATCCTACAGAGATAGCTTTTGACATAGCTTCAGCACACAGGGCACTTAAAGCTATTGATCACCATCCTGCTTTCGGATTCAACTACGATCCCTCACATTTTGGTTATCAGGGAGTTGACTATGTGAAGTTTATTTATACTTTCGCAGAAAAGATTTTTCACGTGCATATGAAAGATGTTGCCTGGTCGGATGTCCCGACTGACGCTGGCGTTTTCGGCGGACATACTGAGTTTGGTGCACCTGGACGTTATTGGGATTTCAGGAGCCTCGGCCGTGGTAATATCAATTTTGAAAAAATTCTCAGAGCACTAAATTCTATTGGATACAGCGGTCCATTGTCAGTTGAATGGGAAGATAACGGAATGGATCGTGAGCATGGTGCAAAAGAAGCTTGTGATTTTGTCCGGTCTGTGGATTTTCCTCCGTCGGATGTTGCTTTCGATGCATCTTTTGATAAATAATCCTTACTGCTGAGATGTGAAAAATGATTATCCCGTTAAATACTATCGGGAATAATATTCTATTAAGGATAGGAACTTCATATCGATAGTTTGAAAAATGGTTGGCATCTTAACCGCACAACAAGTTTGAACCTAATAATTATTAACAGATGAAAAAAAGAATTTTCAGATCATGTCTTTTTGTAGTTTCTTTTTTTGCGATTGTGGCTTTCATGCCGGGAACATTAACTACAAAAAAACCTATTTACCTTAACACTGCTTATTCATTTGAGGAGAGAGCAGCCGATCTTGTATCACGAATGACCATCGAGGAAAAACAAAGTCTGCTGGGTAACAATATGGCGGCCGTTCCACGTTTGGGTGTTAATGCATATAATGTGTGGGGTGAAGCCCTTCATGGAGTTGTGGGCAGGTATAGCAACAGTAACCGGTCTGCAACTTCGTTCCCTAATAGTGTCGCTGTTGGTTCTGCCTGGGATCCTGTGCTAATGGAGCGGGAAACTTCAGTTATTTCCGAAGAAGCACGGGGATTCAATTCTGACGTCATTTTTACTCTTACTTACTGGTCACCTGTTGTTGAACCTGTCAGAGATCCCAGATGGGGGAGAACAGGTGAATCATTCGGGGAAGATCCGTTTTTAATTTCCCGGATTGCAGGTGGTTTTATCCGTGGATTGATGGGCGATGACCCGACCTATCTGAAAGCTGTTCCTTGCGGGAAACATTACTTTGCAAACAATAGTGAATTCAACCGCCATACAGGCAGTTCAGATATGGATGACAGGGACATGCGAGAGTTTTATCTTGCTCCTTATAAGGAACTTATTGAGAAAGATAACTTACCAGCTATAATGTCTTGCTACAACTCAGTGAATGGAATACCTGTTTCAGCAAGTAAATACTTCATTGACACAGTTGCACGTAAAACTTATGGGTTAAACGGATATGTTACAGGCGATTGTGGCGCTATAGATGATATTACTAACGGCCATCATTATGCGAAGAACCACGCAGAAGCAACAGCAATGGGGCTTAAAGCCGGTGTTGACACTGATTGCGGCAGTGTTTACCAGACAAGTACCATTGATGCACTAAATGCGGGTTTGATTACCGAAGCAGACATAGATCGGGCTCTAGTTAATATGTTCACAATACGTATGAGATTAGGGGAGTTTGATCCCAAAAGTAAAGTCCCGTATGGACATATCCAGCCTGATGTCATTGATGCACCAGGCCACATTGCCCTCGCTGTAGAGGTTGCTACAAAAACACCGGTGTTGTTAAAGAATAGTATAGTACCCGAAACAAATAACAAGGCACTTCCACTTGATTTGAGAGAAATCAAGAAAATTGCCGTATTAGGACCACAGGCAGAAACTGTCGAATTGGGCCCTTATTCCGGAAGACCGGCTGAATCAAATATGGTAACACCACTGGCAGGCATAAAAGACTATATATCACAAAAGGGCTTATCTGTAGAAGTAGTTAATAGTACAGGGGCCAATACGTCCAGCAGGAGCAATTTCCTATATATTATGGAATTTGAAATGGTAAAAGCTGACGGATCAGTCACAGAGTATGATGCAACACAATTCAATGAATCTGCAAAAGGAATAGTAATCAGTTCCGGTATGTCAGATACACCTTCCCTGAGGGGTATCAAGGATGGTGACTGGACATCATACAATAATGTAGATGTCAGCAATATAGATTCCATTAGGATCAATCTGTCGGCCCCCGGACTAGGAGGGATAGTTGAAGCAAGGATAGGTTCCCCGACCGGAAACTTACTGGCATCTGTTAATGTTCCGGGAGTTCAGCCTGGCATGCGCATGGGTATGGGTTTTGGCAGATCCAGAACTGTATCAACCAAATTTAATAGTATGGGATTATCAGGAAATCAGACACTGGTACTTGTTTACCGTGCTCCTGAAAAAGCATCCATCCCTCAGGAGACACTTTCCATGGCTTCTTCATCGGATGTGGCAATTGTATTTGTCGGTACCGACGACAGAACAGCCAATGAAGAGGCTGACAGGTTTACGTTGCTGCTACCCGGAAACCAGTATGAGTTGATTAAAGCGGTTGCTTCAGTTAATCCAAATACGATTGTTGTTATGCAGAGCCTTGGTATGGTTGAAGTAGACCAGTTTAAAGACCTGCCAAATGTTGCAGGTATAATATGGACCGGTTTTAACGGTCAGGCCCAGGGTACTGCCATGGCCAGGATCCTCTTCGGTGATGTAAACCCTGGAGGTAAGCTGAATGCAACATGGTACAAATCAGTTAACGACCTGCCGGAAATTACAGATTATACTCTAAGGGGCGGGACCAATAAGAATGGGCGCACCTACTGGTACTTTGACAAGGATGTATCATATGAGTTTGGTTATGGTCTTTCCTATACGACTTTTGAATACAGCAATTTTGAGATAAGCCGGACAGCAATAACTCCGAACGATAAGATCACTGTCAGTGTTGATGTGAAAAACACAGGGGAAGTTGATGGAGATGAGATTGTACAGGTATATTTAAAGACTCCTGATAGTCCTGCTTCACTTCAGAGGCCGATAAAAAGGCTTAAGGGATTTCAGAGAGTTACCATACCCGCTGGTCAGACTAAAAGAGTATCAATCGACATAGATTGTGCTGATTTGTGGTTCTGGGATCCGGATAATGACAGGATAACATTCGATCAGGGCAGGTATGTCTATGAAATAGGAGCTTCTTCAAAAGATATCAAAGGAGAAGTGGAAGCTAACATGAGTGGGACATATGAACCGACTCTGAAGACTGTAGTTGCAGAATGTGGTAAAGTTGTTCTGAAGCCGGGGAACAGTGTACAGACAAGTGTTACGGCAGCAATGTCGGACGACAGTTTTTATGACATAACAAATGCCGCAGTAGAATACAGAAGCAATAATCCGGCAGTAGCCAGTGTTGATGAGAAGGGGCTGGTTACAGCAAAAGGAGTAGGTACTGCATCCATATTTGCTTATGTTACTGTTGAAGGCAAAACATTATGTGACAGCTATCCTGTAAAAATAATGCCAGATCTCAATCTTGCCAGCATTACTGTGAACGGTAACAGAATAAGAGGATTTAATCCTGATGTTCATGGTTACAGTTACCTTCTTTCCGGTAAATCTGTTAGCGTACCACAAGTAGAAGCGACTCCTGGCGGTACTGATATAACTGTTGAGGTTGATCAGGCTGAAAACATACCTGGAACAGCAGTTATAACTTTGACTGATAATATTACAGTAGAAAAGAGTGAATATGTCATTAGCTTCGGCACTAAATCAGTTAGGGATGAGTTCAACAGAAGTACTTTAGGCAATCAGTGGAGTTGGGTAAGAGAAAATTCAGAAAACTGGAGTCTGACTAAAAAACGCGGATCACTGGTTATTACTGGTCAGGAAGGAGATATCCTGGACACTATTAACAATGCTGAAAATATCCTATTGCAAAGTGCCAATACTGACTGGACCATTGAGTCAAAGATTACATTTTCCAGGAGCCCCTCAGGCTTTAACCAACAGGGAGGCCTTTTGGCTTACCAGGATGATGATAATTATGTAAAACTGGTATACACAGCCGGAGGAGGCAGAAGAGGAATGGGTGGCTTTGGTTTTGGCGGCCGGAGCAGAGGTAATCTCCAGCTGGTTGTTGAGAAAAACGGTTATCAATCCTCTGCAGCAACATTTAATCCGTCAGAATTAATGGGGGATGATAATACCATTATTTTAAGGCTCGATAAGAAAGGTTGCATATACAATGCATCTTGTTCAGCCAACGGGAGGAATTTCGAATCCATAGGTACTGCTGATGCAAGTCTCAGTAATATTAATGCAGGAGTGATTGTATGTAATGGCGTCATGCCAGAGATGTTTAGAAACTTGCCTGCATTCCCGGGAATGGAGCAACAAACAAGACAGGAAGAGGCTGAATTTGAAGTTTCATATGACTACTTTCATATAAAGAATGCCGGATTGAAATAACTATTAATAAATCAATGTAATCCTCCGGTACTGATTACGGATTTGCTACTATCAATACCGGAGGATTTTTTTGTTATCCCATAGCCATTATGTCACGCTCCTTCGGAGCTTAAAAGGGTGGTGGAGTCGCTTACCCCCGGTTGACACTGGGGATTATTCACATCTGGCTCTTACAGAGCCAGTAACTGAACCGTTTTTCATACTTGTCTTTTGCAGAGTAAGGAATTGAACCGCTTCATTACTTGGGTGTTGCATAGATGAGGATCTTGAAATTCTTAGATAATACAGTTAAACTGAAGTAATAAATGCTCCCTGAGAAATTAAGTAGATTTAAGGATTTGAAATATCACGAGTAAAGCATTTTTACTCCTTACAAATACCGATAATTTTTCTTAACTTTAAGGTTCTTGAGTTTGTTCAGCTGAAAGCACTTCCAGATTAAGAAATAATATCTTATATCTTAATAATACAGAATATATAAGCATTTTTGAAATTAGTTTTAATTATCATAGAATAACAATAACTAAAAAACCATTCTCGTGAAAAAAAGTATTTTCAGATTAAGTTTATTGGTTCTTTCCTGTTTTACAGTCATAGCTTTTGTAATCGGTTGTAAAACTGATTCAGCAGAACCTGTTTACCTTAACACTGCTTATTCCTTTGAGGAGAGAGCAGCTGATCTTGTATCAAGGATGACCATCGAGGAAAAACAAAGTCTTCTCGGTAACGCAATGCCAGCAGTTCCCCGGCTTGGCATCAACGCTTACAACGTATGGGGTGAAGCTCTTCATGGAGTCGCCAGTTATTTTAATCCAAACAGCGGCCCTTCAACTTCGTTTCCGAATAGTGTAGCTCTTGGTTCTGCATGGGATCCTGTGCTAATGGAACGTGAAACTTCAGTTATATCCGAAGAAGCACGGGGATTCAACTCCGATACTATTTCAGGTCTTACATACTGGTCGCCTGTTGTTGAGCCTGTCAGAGATCCCAGATGGGGAAGAACAGGTGAATCATTCGGGGAAGATCCGTTTTTAATTTCCCGGATTGCAGGTGGTTTCATTCGTGGATTGATGGGCGATGACCCGACATATCTCAAAGCTGTTCCCTGCGGGAAACATTACTTTGCAAACAATAGTGAATTCAACCGTCATATCAGCAGTTCAGATATGGACGACAGGGATATGAGAGAGTATTACGTTGCTCCATATAAGAAACTTATTGAGAAAGATAATTTACCAAGTATTATGTCCTGTTACAATGCTGTTAATGGAGTACCTGTAACAGCAAGTAAATACCTCATTGATACTATAGCACGTAAAACTTATGGATTAAATGGGTATGTTACAGGTGATTGTGGTGCTGTAGGTGATATTCATACCGGCCATTTATATGCAGAAAGCGACGCGGAAGCAGCAGCCATGGGACTTAAAGCCGGTGTCGACACTGATTGCGGCAGTATTTACCAGACAAGCACCATTGACGCACTAAATAAGGGTTTGATTACCGAAGCAAATATAGACCTGGCTTTAGTTAATATGTTCACAATACGTATGAGAATTGGAGAATTTGATCCTCCCTCAGAGGTCCCATATGCTTCTATCTCTCCCGATATTATTAATTCTCCCGAACATGTGGCCCTGGCTGTAGAAGTGGCTGAAAAAACACCGGTATTATTGAAAAATGTTATGGTCACAGACAAAAGGGCTCTTCCGCTCAACGCTGATGAACTTAATAAAATAGCCGTTATCGGACCACAGGCTGACAAAGTTGAACTGGGACCCTACTCCGGACAAACACTGGAATCCAACATGATTACACCTTTGACCGGAATA
>Ga0307439_1000585_pt1 | contig 25132 bp, 11 predicted proteins | sample SalMarWE160490MG_FD_202142 | JGI IMG/M metagenome (GOLD analysis project Ga0307439, IMG submission 202142) | Salt marsh sediment microbial communities from the Plum Island Ecosystem LTER, Massachusetts, United States - WE1604-90 | ecosystem: Environmental > Aquatic > Marine > Intertidal zone >... | reverse complement strand
AAATACATCCATAAGTGCTATCGCTTTACAGACAGGCAACTGCAAATACTCAGATTGTTTTTCGATAGTCTGGACAGCCAGAAGGCCGAGCTACTCATACAACTATCTGAAACTGTAAAGCGCCAAATGATTGCCGGTCAATCCGCAAGAGCTAAGCTGCGAGGAACGAAACATGATTGACATTAAACAAATACGGGAAAAACCAGAACTATTCAAAAAGGCAGCAGCAGATAAGTATTTTGACGTTGACATTGAACATTTGCTGGATATTGACGCCGAGCTACAAAATCATAAGAAGAAGCTTCAGGACTACGCCACAGAAAAGAATAAACTCGGCAAACTAATCCCAACTTTGAAAGATGGAGATGAAAAGAAAACCTGCATAGAACACCTGAGCGAGCTAAAGAAAAATGAAACTCAACTTCAAGATGAGGTCAAGAAGCTTCAGCCTGAGCTTGACACGCTCATGCTGCAGGTCGCTCAGCCGGCTGATGATAATGTGCCAATCGGTAAAGACGACACTGAGAACATCGAAATAAGAAAAGAAGGCCATGTGCGGCAGTTTAACTTTGGGCCTAGGGATCATGTACAGTTAGGCTTGGCTTTGGACATCATAGATATTGAAAGAGGCGTCAAGTTAGCAGGGACGAGAAACTATTTTCTCAAAGCAGATGGGGCGCTACTACACTGGGCAGTGCTGCACTTTGCGATGGACCTTATGATCAGCCGGGGATATGTGCCACTATCTGTTCCACTACTGATGAAAGATGAAGCAATGCAAGGCACCGGTTACTATCCAGGCTCTGAAGACCAGACCTACCGGATGGAAAAAGATGAGTTAAATTTGGCAGGAACTGCCGAGGTGCCACTTACAGCATATCGTATGGGAGAAATACTCAAGACTGATGAACTTCCTTTGAAATACGTTGCTTTATCAAGCTGCTTTAGGCGCGAAGCAGGAGCTGCGGGCAAAGATACGTATGGCCTCTATAGAATTCATCAGTTCGACAAAGTTGAGCAAGTCGTCATCTGTAAAAACAACGTCGAGGAAAGCAATAAATACCATGAAGAAATCTTGGCCAACGCTGAAGCAGTCATGCAGGCGTTAGAGCTTCCCTATCGTGTTGTAAACGTGTGCACTGGGGACCTTGGAAGAGGCCAAGCCAAAAAATATGATATTGAAGCGTGGATGCCTTCACGAGGCAATTACTGTGAAACACACAGCGCTAGTAAATTTTATGAGTTTCAGGCGCGACGAATGAACCTTCGTTACAAAGACACCACCAGCAAAAAGAATGCCTTTTGCCACACTCTCAATAACACTGTCATCGCTTCGCCGCGGATATTGATACCAATTTTAGAACTTTACCAGAACTCTGACGGCTCAATGACAATACCCAAAGTGCTTCGACCTTACATGAATGATAAAGAAAAACTCATCTAAAATAGCCAAGATTTAATCTGATACTTCTTTTATAACCATCATTCAATCGCAAAAAGGGGGCTTATGCCAGTTCAGGTCTTGACTACGACGTTCTTTGTCGTCATTCAGACTTATCTTCTTGCCCTGTTTCTGCCAGCTGTTTCTGGTCGTTTGGCTCTATCTGTTTGACTATAATGCTTGTGGGGCCTTCCTGGTTGCTTCGCCATTTAGCGTCAAGCTCAGTACCAGCCTCGGCATCAGGCGCTTGCTCTTTTGCACCAGAAATATATCGCCATCTTTCTTTTAGCTTAGCAACCTCATTTTGAGAAATCTTGCGGGACCTTGATCTATCTCTGAGCCAACGAATTCGGAATCTTTCTCTAATCTGCGCCCGGAACTTCTCCTTTTCCTCCTCAGACAGATTAGCCATCTTCTCAATGATCTCCTCCCTTTGTTCTCGCAGTTCCGCTATTTCCTCATCCGAGAGATGTGGTCCTGCCATACGGTCGCCACGGTCAAGTAACGGTGTGCCCACACCATCTCTTACATTTCGGCTGTAACCTTGATCAGTTTCGGATGCCAATCTGATCTTTCGAATAAAAAAGCCAATCCCCAAAGCAGCAAGCAGTACTACAGCAACAACGATTACCAAGAAAACTATGTTTAACTGTCTCATTTCGCTCCCCTTACTAATCGCTTATCGCAGATTGCCAAATCCTCTACGCATTATGCCTATAAATCAGTTACTGCCACATAGGTCTTTTGATAGTCCAATACGACTTTTCAAAAAAATCATCCCCTCTTTTTCTCATTACTCGGTCCATCTTTTAATTTATGTCACTTCTTGCCGGCTTGGCAGAAGGATCCTTCAAAAGCGCAAGTCTAAATTAAAACAGAGCTTACGTCAACATATTTGTAATGATGGCTTATTGGCCTAAGCCTTTTATATTTAGCCACACAGTGTTACAACATAACTGCTTATACGCTGAGCAGAAATGTATGCGAGGAGCAATTTCCATCGCAATAGCTGGAAGCATCCACGTCGCGCTTTGTGTACGCATTTGAGTTTACTAAAAAAGAAACGACAGATAGGACTCCGAGGGAAATCCCTAAATTGAAAGGTAGTGATTATCGAAAAAATCATTTGACACCGCCGATAGTCACGGGCACAATATGAACCGTAGTTGGATAAGGGGCGAAGAACGTAGGTGTGGGAGGCTACCGTCCTAAGTTTCAAAATTGCGTTAAACAGACGAAAAGAATCGTCCCTTTGGATCTGGGACGTCTGGGGAAAACCAACGCTTATGTTATCGGCCCTATTACTTGTCCAAAGATGGGGGTAGGGTGAGTAAAAACAAATTATGTGCTCTTGATTCATTAAAAGAGTGTACGTGTACGTATTAACACAAGGATAGACGAGGATGACATATAGCCCTGTCTCGGAATATATAGAGGATCAAACTCACACTTGTCTGCCGAGAAAGGTAGCATTTAAGGTCTGCGCAGGTTTCGCTGGCACTATAACCTCATGTTTGCTCCGTACGTGCAAAAGACAGCAAAGACAAACTGCCTTCAGAAATTAGCGTAGAATTGCCGATAAATCAAGGAGGTGGCTTCATGAACTTGGAACGAAGAAAACCTTCAGGCCGAGAAAAGGATCAAGCATCCATAAAGCTCCTGGAGAAGCTGCGAGAACAACTATATTCGTCCAATGTATCAACCATTCGCCAGAGTGCGTTCAATCTATCATGGATGCAGGAGGACGGATTAGACATCCTAAAAGAGGCTCTCTTCAGTGATGCGCTTCGACGCACAAAAAACGCGGCAGCGTATGGACTGCGAAAAATGCGAGGCCGGATGCGGAAGGCGGCCCTGGATGTCTTGTCGGCGGGTTCACGGCATTCCAAAAAAACTACAGCAGAGGCGTGCCAAAACGCTTTGCTGGTTCTAAAAAAGACTAAGTCGACTGCGAAGCGTCCATCTAAAAGAAAGCCACGGACAGGCAAAATCGGGATCAGGGAAATCGCCAGAGGCAAACATAAGAGGGAAACGCATGGGGTAAGAAACCAAAGGAACCGCTATTCAAAAAGATAAATAGGTCAAAGTTCGGTGTCGCCACAATAGAGCTTGTGGGCTTATTTTATATGATCAAATTCTTTTGCTTTTGTCTGCATCGGAGCCACGAGCACTTGTAGCCAAAACAGCATCCTACAGAATATGGGGCATTTACTTCTGTGGAGCTCTGTCAGACAATTGCGTATCGGTCAGTTCCAGTGATTCACAAATCGTGATCAAATGAATGTTATTCCGCATTTATTGCGGTATTGGGCCGGATTAACAGCCCCGTATCCCTGCCATAGCAGCAGCAATATCCGCAAATTGAACCATGAGCAGGATTCCACGTGCCGTTTGCAAAGACAGTTGCTTAATTGGGCACGTTTTACAAGGTAGTATCGATTGATTTGTACATACATGGTAGCGTAGGAGCAAAAAACAATGATGGTTAGAAAAGTGAAAGTAGCTGCACTTTTTCTAAAGATTGCAGCAGTGACCGGATATGTCATCATAGGACATGTACAGCAGATATCGGCAGACGAGAGTCTGAGCTTCGACAGAGAAACACCCGTCGTTAGGGTCTACCAAAAGACTCATAAAGCAGTCGTGAACATCTCAGGCGAGCGTTTGGTTGCTGTGCCTGTTGGACCCCGATTCGACTGGCCTGACATGTTCGACCATTGGGGGCCGGTATTCCAGGAACAACTACCGGTACTCGGCTCGGGAGTTGTTGTTCATGAAGATGGCTACATCATCACAAACGCACATGTTACAAAAGGCACAGAGAAGATCAGAGTTGCGTTTAGCGATGGCCGGGAGTTTCCAGCAAGAGTAGTCAGCGAGGATGAAAGCACGGACTTAGCCGTTCTTCAAATTACAACCAGCGAGAAACTGCCATTTATTCGTCTCGGCCGAAGTCGTGACCTGATGATAGGTGAAACAATGATAGCCATTGGTAATCCGTACGGCTACTCACACACGCTCACAACCGGCGTGGTAAGTGCGGTGGAGCGAGATATCAAAATAGAGGAAGGATTCTGGCTACGTGGATTGATTCAGACAGATGCGCCGATCAATCCCGGCAACAGCGGAGGGCCATTACTTAACATCAACGGTGAATTGATTGGCATCAATAGCGCAATTAGAGCAGAGGCAGAGAATATAGGCTTTGCCATACCGGTCGACGCGCTTGCAGAAAACCTTCAGCACATGTTTCTGCCCGAAGGAATGCGTCGGATTTGGCTGGGATTAGCTGTAGGCCAAGTCGAGAGGCGGTATGGAGACACTGGACTGGTTGTAGAATCAGTGAGCAAGGGAAGTCTTGCCGAGAGCAAAGGTATGTCTGCTGGATGTATGATACTCGAGGTGGACGGGCAGAAACCCACAAGCGTTATTGACTTTTACATAAAGATCGGTAAAAAGAGAATCGGACAGCAAATAAAGATCAGATACATGCCACCCGGAGCTTCGAAAGACAATAGCCGATTCGTTGATATAAAGTTGTTAGAAAGGCCACTACCAGATGGACAGAGACTTGCCAAAGAGTTCTTCCAAATGGAAGTATCAGAACTGAGTGAGCGTATAGCCAGGAAATTTGGCTTTGCCAGAGCATATCCGGTCTTGATCATCAACGATTTAGAAACGCAAGGAATAGCTGCAAGGCAAGGACTTGAGCCGGGCGATCTTATCCTGCAGATCAACAAAAGAACCGTCCGTAATATAAGGGAGCTCTCACTGGAAATGGAGAACGTCACGGAAGGTGATATTATTGAGCTACGGATACTGCGCATCACAAGCGGAATATTCGGTGAAGTGCGACGTCGGCTCGTGGTCGAGTTGAAGGCGCAAAGTAAAAAAGAACAAGATGTTCTACTTTAATAAGGGCGGTTTCAAACTGATAAGCCAACCTTCAATCAGTTCAAACTCAGAGGCGTTATTTTTGGTCAGCCGGTCCCGATGAATGACGGCATAACAAAGAATGCAATCTGGGTTCGGTCATCGAAACAAAATTTCAGAACTCATACAGCACAAAGCAAGTCAACAACGAGGGTATCATCATTGTCTAATACCAATTGTGCTTGATATTTGCGCCTTTGTCATTTCGACCATAGCCCCCGTGTCTTCTGTCGAAGACAGAAACGGGGGCGAAGTGGAGAAATCTATTAAAAAGCAGACCTGTCCCGAGCCAAGCCGAGGGATTTCTCGACTCGCCCCCCTGCTTTCTTGCGAAGGCAAGAAGGGGGGCTCGCTCGAAATGACAAGAATAAACGCATTGATTATTCACAATCAGTATAAGCCAGCAACTTTATAGACAGTGAACAAAGAAAGATTTGCTCAGGGTGTACCGGAATTGTCGTTAAACCGCGCTGTGCTACCTAATGTTGTAAGCGTTTAGAGAAGGAAGTTATCTTTATCACGTTCGGCCGTGTCACCATGCACGCCAAGACCATTTGTATATTATTCCATCACGATCCGTCCAAAACCAAAAGGTTCCGTATTTTGGAGAAGTGGAGGGAGCTGACGCTACTTGGTTAGGCGACTCAGGAGATATCACAGAACTCCAGACATATATATTTCCGCCCCGTTGGTTATCTAATATCAATTCCGGTGTACCCCAACTGGCAATTAGCTCCGAAAAATGCGCGCCTTTCCACGTATCGACGACCTTATTCATTTTCGGATAATCCATGCAGCCAGCCAAAGCTAATAGAACAAGTAAACATACAAGTTTTCGCATCTATTTACCTCTGCTGTATTGTAACTGCGACTTCCAGCAACGTGTTATGGAGTAGAGGACTGAGACGACCAGACAGCCAGCAACCAGCTCTAACACAACCCCACATCTGTCCTCCTTTCGCTGCCAGCGGGACTATAATACTAATAAATATTATATCGTCTTGCGCTCAAAAAATCAAGTAAAAAGCCGCGAGGGATCGGGATGACAGAGGAAAATCATGTCCCTCTATAGAAGATAATGTTCAAAAACCAAAGATTGTTATCAGAAATTTAAAAAGGCAATGGATAGCCCTAACACGCTTAGTCCTATAATTTTAGATTTAATTAAATAACCACTTTATAAACCATAAAAGTCTATTTTTCAGAGCCAGAAATGAAGGCTCTAAATTATTCTGAACATTATGAAAAATGCAAAAAAAACTTCTCTTTGAAAATGAACCGTTCCTCCCCGACAGAAATTCGGGGCATTCTGATTAATATTCGTAAAGACAAATTGTCTCGAAAAGCATAAGATGTATCATTGTATCTTTATATCTCATTCATCTGAACCGTTTAATCGTTTCGTTTAAAGTTGTATCGCACGGCAGGGAGTAAGGAAATATAACCATTCGGCAATCACTCTATCATTGAATATCGCTGAAGCTGCCTTGCTGTAAAGCTCCAACTGTTGACGATAAAGTTGCGCGCGCTCACGAACCTGTGCGGCGGTGACATTATCCGTTTTGAAATCTACTACAACCAAACCCTGCGGGGATCGAATGAGCAAGTCAATGACTCCCTGAACAATAATCGTATCTCGTACCTCGTACCTCACATCCCGCTGTAGGCGCAAATTTTTCCATTGCGAAGCTGGTAATGAAAAAGTAAACGGCCACTCACGCCGAACGATATTTCGCTTATCAAGAACCAACTGACCAAGGTCGCTATCAAAAAATGCCATTATTGAAGTTGCGCAGACATGTTCAGCAATATCTCCTGCTATAGCACCTTCAGCAACGAGTCTCTTTTTGATATCTTCTATCTTTTTTTCGGTTACAAAGCCGGTCAGATCAAGTTGAGAAATGACAATATGTGTAGCAGTGCCAATTAATCGGGCTGTAGCAGAACTGGCCAGAAAACGCTTCTCACCCGAAAAAGCAACAGGCTGACGATCCAGAGCCTGTGAATAATCGAATCTTACGTACTCGTCACTTCGATGAGTCAACTGCGTCACCGAGCTTTTGGCAGGCAAAAGCGACGCACCAGCGAATCGGTAGCTCCAGGCTAAAGAATTTTCTAGTCTTGAAAGCAGTTCTGTTTGTGCTGGTTTACTATATGAGCTTTTGAAAAGCTGGATTTTTCTCGGGGACTTCTCAGACCTTAAACCAAGCACATAATTCGACAACCCTTCAATTTCAGCCTGTCCATGGAGCTTGAAATTAAACAGGCCATCGTACTTTGCTATTCGCCCCAAATTTGTATCGAAGGCATCGTGTAAGACTTTTTGATCCGACAATCCGTAGAGCAGCCACTGCAGAGGGTTTTGGCAATCTCGAAGTTGCCAGTGAGGAATTGGCTCGCTGCTGAAGAAAAAACCGTCAGTGATAATTTGCGCGCAGTTGGTTCGCTTCTGAGAAGCCGTCAAAATTAGTCTGTCTTTAGCTCGAGTTGTAGCAACGTAGAGAATGCGCATTTCCTCAGCTAATGCAGTCGACAACTTTTTATCCGCGACGACTTCGTGTGCAAGAGAGCGTAGTTTGCTGTTGGAAACACGGTCGATGATCTGCATGCCGAGTGCACCATCAGTATCAGCGATTATATCAGCGTAGATATCCCGCTTGTTAAAGGCAGTTTGAAGCTCAGCTAAGAATACAACGGGAAATTCGAGGCCCTTGCTCTTATGCACGCTCAAGATACGAACGGCATTTCCTGCCGCGTTTTCAGGTTCTGCCGGTGACCAATCCTGGCCTGTCTCGAGAAGTCTTTCGATGAACCGGACAAAACGAGTAAGTGATGGCGTTGCGGCACTTGTGGCAAAGCCCTCAAACTGAATGGCCCTGTCGTGTAGTTTGAGAAGATTGGCTCTGCGTGCCTGGCCGTTGGGCAAAGCTGAGACGATAGATAAATACCCACTTTGCCGATATATCTGCCAGATGAGTTCTGCAAGTTCGCCGCGACGGGCATCAGTCCGCCACTTTTCAATCTGGGCAAGTACATCTCTTAGTCTGTCAGACAACGTCTTGTCAGGCGCATCGTCACAATACTGATTAACACAGTTGTAAAAATTTGTGGAGTATCCATTTGCCCTGCTGTGCAGTCTTATCCTGGCCAGATCAGTATCACTAAGGTTGAAGAACGGACTTCGTAACACCGCTGCCAACTCGATGTCACGCTGTGGGTTATCAAGGACTTTGAGTAAAGCTATGACATCGCTGATTTCAGTTGTCTGAAAGTACCCTGCTGTGCTCTGGCAGCTCACAGGTATACCTGCCAGGCGAAACACTTCTACATAGTCATTAGCGCTTCTAACCAGAGAGCGCATCAAGACAACAATGTCACGATATTGAACGTCTCGCAGGCAACCTTGCGTTTCGTCATATATCTGTAGCTGATTCTTTCCAGATTCAGCTCCGACCATCTTGCGAATTTGCTGGGCGATAAAAGCCGCCTGACGCTGGCGTTTACTGATAACATCCCACTCTTCGCTGGCTTCGGAAGTGTTCGACTTTTCTTCCTGCAAATCTTCTTTTGCGTCAGTCTCATCAAGTATGTGAAACTCGACAACACACTCGCTACCGCTGCTCGGCTGGCTGGAAAGCTCAGCACCGCGGGCCGGTCTGAGTTTCGCTGAATCATCGTAATCAATCTTAGCGAAAGAAGACGTCATAATGCGTGAAAAAACCGCGTTGACAAAATCAAGGATGCCTTTTGCAGAGCGAAAATTCTTATTCAGGTCAACACGCAATCCATCAGGTGCGTTTCCTGAATCAACAGACGCCAATTGAAGGTTGTTTGCGAAGATTTCCGGCTCTGCTCCTCGGAATGCGTAGATGCTCTGTTTTATATCGCCGACGGCAAAGACGTTACCTTTTGAACTGAGCATCTTCAGGATCGCCTGCTGGACCGGGTTAATATCCTGATATTCATCGACGAATATGTATTTGTACCTCCTGCGAAGCATCAGAGCTGTCTCAGCAGGCGTCAGTTCGTCTGTTGCAGGATCAGTCCGGCTCAAGAGCTTAAGAGCGTGGTGCTCAAGGTCAGCGAAATCCAGACAATTGAGAGAGCGCTTGGCCTGAGCATAGAGTTGGTTAAACTTCTTGACAAGTTCAATGAAGACCCGTGTCTGCAGACTTACCCCAGTGCCTATTCTATCGAGATAGTCAGGGTTCAGAATAGCCAGGTCATTGAGGTCTTTTAAAGCTGAAGTTGCTTTTTTAACAGTGCTCCTGACAAGCTCAGCGATGGGTTGCTCCAAAGCTTCAGGCTTATAAAACCTGGGCAATTTGCGAAACATCTGCACCTGTTGAACACAGGCATCCCAGTCCCCTCGCTGCAAATGCTCAATACATTGTTTAACAGGCTCTATAAAATTACGCTCAAATCTCTCGCTCCAGCCTGTGTCGACTCCTGCATTTTTACAGATGTTCTCGACGTGACAGAGACGGCCTAAGGCATGCTGGAGTCTGTCGGCAACAATTTGCTTTTGCTTCTGGCCCAGGTCGGTTGCGAAGAGACCGGCGGCTCTGGCCAGCAGAAAAGCCTTATCGCACCAGCTTTGACGTGAGACGATACCATCTAAGAAATCACTAAGCTCTATCACTTTAAAGAGAAAACCGTCATTCGTGCGCAGGTCCCGTCGCCATAATAGTTGCTCAAGTGCGGGCACCAAATTGCTTTGCTGCCAGGCCCACTCGATGGTTTTATCAAGAACCTCGCCTTTGAGCAGCCTCGCTTCATCAGCGTCGATCACACGGAAAGTCGGATCGAGGCTGAGCTTATAGAAATACTCGGTGATAAGACGTTTGCAGAAAGCATGTATCGTGCTTATATCGGCTGCCTGAAGCAGTACAAGCTGCTGGCGAAGATGTGGATCAGCGGTTTGTATAAACGCAAGCCTCAACTGTTCCGCGATGCGCGCACGCATTTGCTCCGCAGCGGCGTCGGTAAACGTCAATACCAGTATGCTCCAGACATCAGGACATGTGTATTTGTCAGATACAATGCTCGCGCATCGGCCTGAAAGGACCGCTGTCTTGCCTGTACCGGCTGAGGCGGCTACAAGAACGTCACTTCCCCGAGCAGTGATTGCCTGCTTTTGCTGATCTGTCCACTCAATCCTCTTCTGAGCCATTAGGCGGGTTTATCCTTTCAAGGACTTGAAGTTTATTGATCGGCTGTACAAAGTTGTAATCATTTATCTGCCAATCGAATCGACAAACCGAATTATAATCACAATATTTACAAGGAGAATCACCACGGAGCTGATATGGTTGAACTTGAATATTTCCAGAGAGCATTTCTTCAGTCAATTGGATAATTTTGTTCTCAGTAAATTGTAGCAGGGATTCGAAATGAACCGGTCTCAGGGACGCGCTTTTACCATAATCACCGTATTGCGCATCCTTGGAAGTTACGCGAAAGCTATAGAAACGGCTCCAACCCGAACTTAACGAGTTATCCAAAAGCGGAAAAAACTCTCCGTTGAATATACCCCTTGCTTTATACAAGAAACTATCCTGGGTCCGTGAAAGCTCAGTTAGTGTAGTCCCGGTCGGAGCCACTTGAATCGGCATGAAGAATGCTCCCACCGCATCATCTATTTGCAAACGATCCGCGCTGCGAACAGCCAGTATGTAAGCTGGCAGTTGGATATCCAGACCGTGATAGAAGCGTGACCAACTGAAAGACCGGCCTTTGAGTTTGTAGTCGAAAATCACAGCGATTTTCTTGCCATCTATCTCGGCAATATCAAACCGATCAATCTTGCCATCCAAAGACAACAAGCGACCACTGCCAAGCGGAAGCTCATACCTGCCAAGTATCTCCTGCGTCCCTTTGACATCGCCGAACGAAACCTCCGAGTATTTCGGTCTAAAATTGCCTGCACGCGCCATCTGGGCAACAGCTAAAACACAGTCCTCAAGCACCTGAGCAGATGAATTTATAATGTACATATTGTGCGCCGAATGGCGCGCAAAAATCGATATAAAGGGATGCTCACTAACAAGCTTCAGTACTTCTTCTCGCAGAACGCTTAAAAGCTGCTGGTCCCCAACGACGGCGATGTCTTGTCTCTGCGCGTTGAGTCGCTTTAACAAAGCATCAAGGACAAGATGATAAAAGGCACCTACATCCAAGGGTTCGAGTTTGAATTCCTGTCGTTTTTTTAGCTCCAGTACATATCTGGCGAAATATTTATAAGGACAAGCAGCAAATATCCCCAACTTTGTAACTGAGCTTCGTATTTTTTTGCCGAAGAGCTCCACCAGCAAGTTATTGTCAAGGCTTGCCTTATTATCATAAGCTATAGCTGAAGCCACAGTACCTGCTACATCGCCAAGCTGCTTATCCGAGCGAAGCTCAGTCAGTAATGCAACAAGGTCACTATCTGGCTTCGATTGAGAATGTGGGGCATCTCTTCCAAGCTGATAACAGAGCAAATCAAGAAGCTCGATCTTATTATAAATCTGCTCGATGTTAAACTCATCGGACCCGATCAGTTGTTCCTGCAGATTTTCAAACAGCGACTCGAGCTCGTCTACGAACTGTGAGCGAGTAACTGTACCGCCCTGCTCATCGACCGCAGGATATATGACATACAGGATTTCAGATGGCCGAGTGAACGCTATGTAGGCCAGATACTGCCGCTCAGCAAGCGCCTGACTCGTTGTTGGAGCCAACGAAAAATCTGCAGATTCGGCGACAGCACGATCGTCATCGGTCAGGATACTGTCAAAACTAACAGGGACGGGAAACTGTTTCTGGGTCGCACCAACAAGAAACACCACTCTCAAATCAGGATGTCGACTTCGCTCGATAGAACCGACTAGCACCTGATCCAGAGTCGGTGGAATCAGAGCCAAGGTTAATTGCGAAAGAGCAGAATTGACGACTGCACAATAGTCTTGCGCTGACATGATCTGCCCCGCAAAAGTTTCGACGAGTTCATCAAATATGTCCAATAACCTGTCAAAGAATTGTCGGTGCTGCTGAGCAATCTCATAATCTCCAACTTGGACCGCTTCTTCGGTCCAGTTCTGCAGGGTCTGACGCACATTCAAACTATCGAGAAAAGCAAAAACAGCATGAGTAAACTGCTCGGCACTTATCGCCTTTACGCTACCTTCATCCATATATAGCGCATGTCGCAGTTCAAGCAAAGGTTCAACTGCTTTTTGTCTTATTTGTTCGACCTGTTGGTCATTAAAATCCCGGCTATCCTGGCCCGCAAACTGCCATGGTTGAGAGTCAATCCAATCATTAGTAGTTACGCCAAATGCAATACAGTAATTCTCTAAAAGGTCGACATCGCAGCGCTCAATCGGAACAAGATCGGTTTTAAGAAAAGTGAAAATATCGTTATGTGAAAAGCCGCCAATTATCACCTCAAGGGCTGAACAAACAAGCTGAACAACAGGATGCTGGCTCAATGGTTTTGGTTTATCGATAAAAAATGGAATACGGTAATCTTCAAAGTATGCACGTATGTAATGCTGGTAGGCCTCGATATCGGAGGCGATAACGGCAATGTCACGATATCTATAGTCCTTTTCTCTGACCAATTCAAGTATCCGTCTTGCCACGAATTGGACTTCAGCGCGCCTGTTTGGTGCAGATATTAACTTTATGCCGTTCGATGTTTTTGACTTCGGTTCGGTTGGCTCGAAGATATTTTTCTCAACATGAGCAAGCTCGGGACATGATGCAAATCTAAATGCCTTATCCAGGATAACAGGTTCAACCAAAGGTAGCTTCAGTCCTTTTACAAGCTCGACGAGGTCGGCGTATGTCCTGTTTATGACGCTGAACAGACTCGCAGGTTCGAAGGCTAGCGTCTGTGGTGCTGTTAGATTAACAATATATGGGTCAAGGCATAACGCGATCTGGGCATCTGCAACCGTCTTCAATAGCTCGGCAAGTATCGCAAGCTCAGCAGAGGTGAAGCTGGAAAAACCATCAACCCACAACTTCGCACCTTTGATAAAATCAGCTCCTGCTATAGCTTGACAAGCACGAGTTAACTGGACATTAGGATCAACAAATTTACCCTCGATGAAACTGAGATACTCTTGAAGAATAAGATGTAAGTCGGCAAATTTTAACGCAGCTAAACTCTGCTGGTCACCTTCATCAAGCTGCGCCAGCAATTGCTTTATATCTTCGGGAGTTTTAGCGTATTGATGCAATTCCGTGATTGTTCCAGCTATCTGATGAGCAAGACCCGGATGCTCTGCAGATGAGCCAAAAACTTTGAGCTTCCTCTGGATTCTCCGCAGGATCCTATGGACGATCATTTGCTGGCCGATTCGTGAAATTGCAGGCCGGGCTGTCTTGTTGCCGAGCAGTAAGAATCGCAGACGGTCAAATGAAAGCACATGCAATCTGCTGTAGCCAGCAATTCTCTCATCCGCCAGAATAGCCCGCTCAGCCTGATAAGTAGCCTGTTCCGGAACCAAAAAAAGCAATGTTTGATCTTCGGCAGGCTCCAAAAGCGCGTTTACTATGGCTCGTATGCAATAACCGGTTTTGCCTGTACCGCTTCTGCCAAGAATAAACTGAACCGCCATTAGGAAATTCCCCAATCTAAGATCACTACCTCGCTACCTTTTACCACAATCAGTGGTTGTTTTCAATTAAGCATATTGGTTAGAATATTTAATTGTGTTGTTGCAAAAATAATTGTAAAAGTTGCTCAATGTGAATTTAAAAAAGGCTCATATTAGATAGGCAGATAAAAAGAGATTCATAGGCGCGATATGCTTGGAGTATTTTTCGGTCAGGGTGAAGTCTTAGTAATCGTTATCATTACCGCCGTGGTGGTTTTTTCCCTGGTTCGCCGACGAAAACATCGATAGGTTTTTGCTCCCACAATAGGCTAAGGCCCTATTTCATTCGGTCCAATTCCTCCTGGTTCTGCGCTGCTTTAGCAGACTTCTGTGTTTCTTCTCTTGCAATCGTCGCTCGCGAGCATACGGAGGCACCTTCGTTTTTTTACGGACAGGTCTTGTTTTCAACGCCTCCTGGAGCAACTGCTGTAGTCTCTCCGTAGCAGCCTTGCGATTTGCCTTTTGGGTTCGGAACTTCTGCGAGACGACTCTTAGAACGCCATTCTTGTCTGCCCGTGTTGCCAGATGCGAGAGTACGCGCTGTTTTTGCCACTCAGACAGGCTCGGGCTGCTAGACACATTGAAAAACAATGTTATCCGGGTATTGAGCTTGTTGATATTCTGCCCACCCGGACCACTGCTGCGAGAGGCCTTGAAGACAAGCTCATCTTCATAAATACAAGTATTTTTGGCTATGTGAATCACTGTTTTAATTTTTTCTGATCGCTTTCTTCAAATACATTGTAGGCCCATAACAAATATGATAGTAACCGTATGATTGGCTCGCAACCTTTTAACTTGAATAGGCATCAAAGAACTCGTATCATTAGCAACTCGACATCGTTTAATGCAATAAGTAACGGTTCTCGATCTTACTATTTAGTGATGCAAGAAATGGAAATGAGACAAGCACTTACAAAGAAAGTGATGGCAGCTTTGCTTGGAGTCCTGGGGCTCTTGGCTCTGGTAGCAAGCACCCATTCTGGCTCTACGATTGCGGGCGAACAAAGCTCTGGACAGGATACCGAAGACCTGCGGGCAGGGAAGAATTTCATCCAGACTAAGGTCTATAGCGCAGAGGAAGATGAGCAAATCTTGAAGCTGTTTGACGGCCTGCGGGTTGCCGATGTTTCTGATGGTATGGATAGAGCGGGCCTGGCCAATATTGGACTAATGTCACCAGAAATCCACGCCGCATGGAAAGACACCATTCATTTTACACACCGCTTTATTGGCATCACGGTAACAGTTCGATACGTGCCGACAAATAAGCCGTTGGCTCAATTAAAGGATGTCGAGGCCTTTGACCGCTGGGTCGGCAACTGGTATACCAACCTGTCTTCGGAACCATTCACACCACTTATTCGCAAGGGGACAGCCTTGGTCATTGACGATGCTCCTAATTCCGACGTTGGCTCAATCGGCTCCAACAATATCATGGGCTGGAAGTTACGTGGTTGTGTCGGGGTTGTCACCAATGCCACAGCACGTGATACCGATGAGATCGCTATTGAGAAGGTTCCGCTGTACTTTAGAAAGGTCGGCAGAGGCATCCGACCTGGCCGAAACGAAATCGAATCGGTTAACCGCCCTATCGTCTGCGGCGGAGTCTTAGTCATGCCGGGTGACGTTATCGTCGCCGATGGCGATGGCGTGATTGTCGTGCCACGAGCACACGCAAAGGAAGTAGCAGAATACGCCCAAGCAACAATTGAAAAGGACAAGGCCGGCCGGCGGGGATTATACGAAAAGATGGGCTTACCACTCGACGACTCTGTCAAGTAAGAGTCGGCAACTTATCATAACCACTAATCTGTCAACCTCGTTCATCGGCAAACGCGTTGCTGCTATCGCTGTCTTACTTAACAAGGAATCCATTATTAGTGAAATCTTATACTGCCGTTCTGGTCTTGAACACGAAGTGTTCGTACCGGCCAACAAAAATTATAGCTGTACATCGTAAAATAAGTCATAGCATTATGAACGTCCCAGTCCTTGGAAAAGCAGTAGCTCTTTCGAACCTTTCGAGCATTGCGATTGCGGTCTGTTCCATTGTATCTTTCGACGAATGCGGTATTGATGGTGTTGCTGACAGCAATTGCTACCAACTCATCGTGAAGCACCTTTGCGTGTTCGCCAGCGGCAAGGCTATACCATGTTACCGTGTCTCGATGTACGCCTGCAAGACGGCTGGTCTTACGCACACCACAACTTTCAGAGATATGCTCTAACGCTTTGTCATTTCGGACTTGCCTGCCCTCGAACGTTGTAATCGGGGATCCGGAATCCATGTTTAACCCTGCCACCCGGAGTTTATCCGCCAATCCGTGTGGCGGATTTACCCGCCGTCTTCTGGCGGGGCAGGGGGGTCATATTTTCGTTTATACCTCGTCGTGCCAACGACGTAATTTTCGATGTGTTTCATTCTTATTGTCATTCCGGACTTGATCCGGAATCCATACTTCTCCCATTTAACCCTGCCATCACAATGGCAGTGTTTATTTTGTTAAAACATCGACAATCCTCTCTAACAGCTTCTCATCAAGCCCTCCCTTGATAAGAACCTTCGCATTCCCTCGCACAATCTCTATAAACCCCGCCGCCGCCTTTAACAGCACCTCATTCATTCTCTCGCCCTTGTCCCCGCGCCGGCGAGGATCTGCCTCCTCTACGACCCATCGCATCGCCTCATTCGCCCATTCCGCCGCTCCATTGACTCCCCCCAGCTCCTCAGCAAACGCGCATCGATACCCCGCCGTCTTTAGAAACGAGCTTATCACCTGCCTCTGCCCCTCTTTAATCAGTTCTATTAATAATCCTCCTCCCTTCTCAATATCCTCCCTCGCCTTCCCCCATTTCCCTTCCAGCCCCTGTGCAATCCCCCGGTTGTTGTAACACATAGCTAAGTCATTTCGCAGCTCACGCCGGCCCTCCTTCTCAACAAGCACCTCTCTAATCCCAATCGCCCGGCCGTAGTCCTCTATCGCCTCTGTCAGCTTACCCTCAAGCTGAAAGGCACCCCCCCGGTTGTTGTAGCGGGAAGCTAAGTTGTTTCGCAGCTCACGCCGGCCTTCTTTTTCAACAAGCTCTTCTGTAATCTTAATCGCCCGGCCGTAATCCTCTATCGCTTCTTTGAGCTTACCCTGAGCTTCTAATGCAATCCCCCGGTTGTTGTAGCAGGAAGCTAAGTCATTTCGCAGTTCACGCCGGCCCTCCTTTTCGACAAGCTCTTGTCTAATCCTAATCGCCCGGCCGTAGTCCTCTATCGCTTCTTTGAGCTTACCCTGATCTGCTAAGGCAGACCCCCGGTTGATGTAGCACATAGCTAAGTCATTTCGCAGCTCACGCCGTTTTTCTCTTTCAACAAGCTCTTCTGTAATCCCAATCGCCAGGCTGTAGTCCGCTATCGCCTCTGTCAGCTTACCTTGAGCCCGCAAGGCACTACCCAGGTTGTTGTAGCACATAGCTAAGTCATTTCGCAGCTCACGCCGTTTCTCCTTTTCAACAAGCTCTTCTGTAATCCCAATTGCCCGGCCGTAGTCCTCTATCGACTCTTTCAGCTTACCCTCAAGCTGAAAGGCACTCCCCCGGTTGTTGTAGCAGGAAGCTAAGTCATTTCGCAGCTCAAGCCTACCCTCCTTTTTAACAAGCTCTTCATAAATATCAATCGCCCGGCCGTGGTCCTCCATTGCCTCTGTCAGCTTACCCTCAATCCGAAAGGCACCCCCCCGGTTGTTGTAGCGGGAAGCTAAGTTGTTTCGCAGCTCACGCCGGCCTTCTTTTTCAACAAGCTCTTCTGTAATCTTAATCGCCCGGCCGTAATCCTCTATCGCTTCTTTGAGCTTACCCTGAGCTTCTAATGCAATCCCCCGGTTGTTGTAGCACATAGCTAAGTCATTTCGCAGCTCACGCCGGCCCTCCTTTTCGACAAGCTCTTGTCTAATCCTAATCGCCCGGCCGTAGTCCTCTATCGCTTCTTTGAGCTTACCCTGAGCTTCTAATGCAATCCCCCGGTTGTTGTAGCTGGCTGCTAAGTCATTTCGCAGCTCGCGCCTACCCTCCTTTTCAACAAGCCCTTTATAAATCCCAATCGCCCGGCCGTAGTCCTCTATCGCCCCTGTCAGCTTGCCCACAAGCTGCCGCGCATTTCCCCGGTTGTTGTAGCACATAGCTAAGTCATTTCTAAGCTCGCGCCGACCTTCCTTCTCAAAAAGCTGCCTGTAAATCTCAATCGCCCGGCCGTGGTCCGCGGTCGCCTCAGCAACCTTACCCTGAGCACGCAAGCTAAGGGCCCGGTTGTCGTAGCACGCCGCTAAGTCACTTCGCAGCTCGCGCCGAACTTCTCTCTCGATAAGTCTAACGTACTCTTTAATCACCGCTCCGTTTATGCGAATATCCTCGTCCAGATATCCGAAATGCCACAGCCACTCATGCAACGTGTAGTAGCTCTGTGCCGACGGCTTTGTCAAAAAGACATCCGTCGCCGCATCGGGTTCCCCCGCCGCAATCAAATGCTCCACCGCCTTCAATAATGGCTCAATCTCCTCCCACCTCGTCGGATTCACAACTACTGGTTTGTCCCGATATGCCGCTGCCGCCCGTCTATGATACTGCTTCTTCTCCTTTTCGCTCATCTGACTCAAGACGTGATCCGACAATATCGCATGATATATCCGGTTTCCGCCTATATCTTTATCCAACAATCCACCAAGGAAATCACCCGCTAACAGACTCTCCCTCACATCACTACTTACCTCTCCAACCGCCTCCACCATGTCTCCCTGTACACCAACATTAAGAATCGCATAAGCCTTGAACAACCGAATTGCCTCTTGTCCTTTCTTCTTCACCTGCTTCCACTGATCTTTCGCTATATTCTCTGGCGTCGGGTCATCGGGAAGCCCCTCCACTGTCCGCCTTTCCTTTACAAGATCAAGACCAGCCTGCAACATGTACGGATGTCCCTTGTAACGCTTCACTGCTTCATCCAATACCTCTCGCCTCTGCCCCACTTCATCCGCTCGCTGGCTAACAAGATCCTTCACTTCCCCATCCGCCAGCTCCTTCAGTTTCTTGCCTGGTATCCGCACAACATTCTCAAGAGATACGAACCTCCTGTTCTTGGTAAGCTCATCTTCAGGTCTCTGTCCGAAGACAAACTTTACCTTATCCGGCAGTTGCTCAACGACAAGCCTCCAGGCATCTGCGCTCCCACTCTTCATGTACTTGTCGGAATCGATAACGAATATCACTCTACCCTTATCTGGCATTCGTCTCGATACAAGCCTCAGTCTTTCCACGAACTGATCCCGCGTATTCTTTCTAACATCACGCCGCAGGCTCTTGATCAACTCCTCTAGCTCACTCGCTTTTGGCACGATCAACTTAATCAAGGCATACCACTGCTTCTTCCTCCTGTCTGTCATATCCGTTGATCTTTCCTCCGCACATGCCGCTTCGAATGCATTGTCCATCATAAGGCCCATTGTCGTATCCGGCTCATCCGTCTCCGTCACTTCATAGTGCACCCACGCGCATTTTAGGCCCTTCTCGCCAACCGCTTCTTCGCACATCTTCTCAATAAGCGAACTCTTGCCCATCCCTGCCTGTCCGACTACAAGAACCGCCTTCCCCTTGGGATTATGTAGAACTTCTTTGAATTGCTTTAGCTGCGCTTCTCTGCCGACAAATACTCTATTCTCCGCCATCTCTTGCCGCCTTTACGAATATACTTCCTCTAGTTTATCCCTGAAGTAATCACTCCAATCATACACTTTTTACATTTTGATCTGTCATTTTTCTTTTTGATTTTTGATATTTTATCTCCTTGCGCCGTTTCCTCAAAGATGCTGTCTGAATTATACCACTCTCTTATATTTCCGACAAACAATTTCTACAAAACCCCATCTTTTTCTGCCTTCCGTCTCCCTCTTTCCGTTTTCTGCCCTCTGCCTTCCGTCTTCTGCTTTCTGCCTTCCGTCTTCTGCCCTCTGCCCTCTGCCTTCCGTACTTCTGCCCTCTGCCTTCCGCCTGCTGTATTTTTCCATCCCCCACATTGACTTTCAACTAACTTACAAGACTTAAAAAGTCATACCTTGCAGTTTATAGTATAAATCATTTTTTAATAATGGCATGTGACATGCATGACAAAAACGTACTTTTAGTAAGTCTATTTTCTCAACCACGCCCCACGAGATACACTTCACGAGATACGCTTCACGAAATACACTTCACGAGATACACTTCACTTCACATTAAGCCGAACCTACTACACGAAAAAATATCTCTCCGTTTAAGGTTAAACCCAACATTTAACTATCTACAAAAAGCCCGACTTGACTATCTATATAATATGTCCGTTATGTCTGTTTTTTCTCATTTAAAAAGTGCATATTTTTGCATGGATAAAGCACATTTTTGCTCATTCTTGCGCATTTTTGCTAATTTCTGCGCATTTCTGCAAATCATTGATAACGGTTGCAACTATCTGCTATAAAAGGGTTTACAAAAAGTGTCACCAAAAAGTCTCACAATCCCAAGTGTCCAAACCCATGGACGATGGGTAGTACCTAAAACGACTACCGCCGTGCCTGAAAAAGTGATTATCACAGATGCACTGAATTTTATAACGCACAGTTGCCGTTCTCGTAAAATCTTGTTATCACATGCACTTAACTAATTATGGCTGATCGAAACAGAACTTATCGAATCTTCATAAGCGCCGTTGACCCCAGCGCTGATTCTCATTGTGCAGATTTGATAAAGGCTTTGCAGCAAACAGGTTACGAAATTCAGTGCCTTGGCGTCGGCGGCCCAAAAATGGCTGCCGCAGGCTGCAAGTTACTCCAGATAACCGCAGATCGAGCATCCATGGCATACAACTCCATCAAGCACATCACGCACTTCTACAAACTGATAAAACGCATAAGTCATTTCTTGCAAAGTAATAAAGTAGATCTGGTCATTGTCTGCGATTCGCCGTCTTTCAACTTTCACGTAGCAAAGGCTGCAAAGAAGGCAGGTATAACTACACTGTTTTACGTCGCTCCGCAGCTATGGGCCTGGGGCGGCTGGCGCATTCATAAACTCCGGAAGTATTGCGATAAACTCTGTTGTATACTACCCTTCGAACAGAAGTGGTTCCGCCAAAGAGGTGTTGATACTACCTTCGTTGGCAACCCTCTTGTGGGTAATCTAAAAGCTGACTTGTGCGGTCTGAAAAAGGGCTATACCAAATATGAATCCCAAAAAGCGAGAATAGCACTTATGCCTGGGTCACGCGCTGCAGAGGTCGAGTCACTGTGGCAGCCAATGCAGCAAATTGCGAAACGCATCAAACAGAAATACAGTGACGCAATGTTTATTACTGTGGCTGTTGATCCTCAGCGTCAGCGGCTTTTAAAGGCAACACAGATACCTGGTTTTGAATGCGACTACTCCGTAGACATAGTTCACGAAACCGCTATGTGTTCTGACTTCGCGATTGTGGCCAGCGGCAGCGCGACACTTGAAGCAGCAGCAGCCGGTTGTCCTATGGTGGTGATGTATCAGATCAGCAGGATTCTGTGGTACTTAGTTGGACGGTGGCTGGTTAGGCCGAAATACTTTTCGCTGGTTAACCTTTTAGCAGATAGAGAATTGGTGCCGGAGTTTGTGCCGTACTTTAGCTCGATTGAGCCGATTGTACAAACTGTGGAGGAGCTATTGCGAGATAAAGACAAATTGATCGATATTAGCCGTGAACTAATTGATATTACTGAGCCATTAGCTAAGAAGAAGGCGAGCGAAGAAGTCACAAAGATAGTTATTGAAATGCTTAACTGAGCATCAGCAGCAAAGGCAATTTTAAGTAATAGAGAGTTTACGCAGATTAACATTAAAAGGAATTGCAAAAAATAGAAATTAGAGGGATTTTTAGTTTTTTTGGATTTTGTGAGCGATTTGGCCTTTCTAATCTTTTTAGATTGCCCATGTTTACGGATTTTCCGCGTGAAGCGAAGATTTTGTGGTAAGATGGGCAAATTAATTTTTTTAATTTGAAAAATAGGGTGAAAAAAGTGTGTAAAAAATGAGCATAAATTTGCAAAAAGTGAACGGAAATTTACAAAATCGCGCGCTTTTTAACAGAAATTGACAAAAACGAACACTTTTTAAAAGTAACATTTTGTTAAGACAAGAAAAATAGGCAACTCCTTTTTGACGGCTTGTGAACGATTCTCGATGCTGGATATCCTTCGACTTGGCTCAGGACAGGCTCGATGCTGGATGCTCGACACTAAATGCATGAGTACTAATACCTAAGATACTTAGGTATTCTTGTTATCTGAGGGATTCCTTTTTTCTGAGGAATCCTTATTTGAATAAGCTCGGATTTCCCAGGTGCCATTCTGAGCCCATACGGCTAAGCTTAGGACAAGCTTGACGGGAATTGCGGTTTTTTTTCGTATCTCGTGAAGCGTATCTCGATACTAGCGTATAGCGTGTAGCGTACAGCGTATTGAGAAAAAAGAATTTATGAGTAAAATGAATTGGGAAATATGAACGCGCTGTTTAGATGATAGGCTTACTAAAAGGACGATTTTATCTATCACGCCACATGCCATTATTTAAAAATGAGTCATACTATAAACTGCAAGGTATGACTTTTTAAGTCTTGTAAGTTAGTTAGTTGAAAGTCGATGTGGGTGATGACAGGAGACAGGAGAAAGGAGGTAAGAGATAGAAAGCAGAAGTAAGGATAGATGTAGGACTACTCCAAAAGGTATGTCGTGACATACATAAAGCTTGAAGGCTTTTTAGGAAATGTCAGGAAATGCATTGGAGGTAAGATAGCCGAAGTGAAGTCGGTAGTCGGATAGTGGGTGATGGAAAAAGACAGTAGTTAAAAAGCAAAGGGCGGAAGACGGAAGGCAGAGGACGGAAGACAGAAAGTAGGAAACAGAAGGCAGAAAAAGGTGGGATTTTGTTGAAATTATTTGTCGGAAATATAAGAGAGTGGTATAATTCAGACAGCATCTTTGGAGAAGCGAACAGGGGAAGGATATCAAATAGCACAAAATCAAGCAAGGAAAGGGAAATCAATAAATAATACCAATTGGAGTTAATTCTTGCGCCCTGTCATTCCCGCGAAAGCGGGAATCCATAGGTTTATATGCACTGGATGCCTGCTTTCTCAGGCATGACGCAATGATCGGTAGTCTGTTAAAAAGCGCATTTATTTAATTGGATTGGTATAATAGGTGAGGCGGGCGACAATTGAAAGGATAGAGACTGTGCGGAAAAAAGAAAAGCTTGAAATGTTGAGAGCTCTTGATGAGAAGAGGCTAACAAAAGAAATTCTCGTTGGTCTATTCGAGAGGATGGGCTTTGAGAACGTTGTATACCAACACGGGGTTTTGGAGTATGGCAAGGATGTAGTCTATCGCGAAGATACAAGATACCATACCTCAAAGTACATCGGAGTTCAAGTCAAAAGTGCCAATATTAATACAAAAATGGCTAACGAACTATTTTGTCAAGTAACGGTAGGATTGGGAAGTCCGTTCCAAGATCTCGCAGACAACTGTAAGAAAAAGGAGATAGATGAATTCATAGTACTAACATCTGGTGAAATTGAAGAACACGCGCGAGAACATATTATTAGCTTCTTCAAAGGCGCGCACATTGGCAAACCGGTATCGTTCATAACGGGTGAGAATCTTGTAAGACTACTGGATGAGTATATGCCGTCTGTGTTTTGGGAGGAATACGATTACTTCAACAAGTACTTCAATGCGATGAAGGATGATTTTACGACGATCAAGGACGTCTCTGCGATCGGGCAGAAGGAATCCATAGCATTGGAAGAGATATACGTGTCGCTGAAAGTGAGTGAGGAAGTACGGGAACGGGAAATCCCGGCTGAGACAGAATGGAAAATATTCGAGGAGAAACTGAGCAGGCGAGAAAAGGAAGAACTGGAAAGACGAACGGATAGAAGCAAGGTAATAGATGCAGAAAGAGCCGTGAAAGATTACGACAGGTTGGTGATTGTTGGTGATCCGGGTTCTGGCAAGACGACACTTCTTAAGTACCTTGCCCTGAAATCGTGCAAGGAGAACCTTGAGAAGCAGGAGAGGGTGTGTGTTCCTATTCCAATAATACTGCGGGAGCTGGTGGAAAAAGAAACAGGGCTAAGGGAATATATAGAAAAGGTGTTTGAGAAATACGAATTTCCAAAAGCAAAGAAGTTCGTTGAAAAAGATTTGAAAGCGGGAAGGTGCAGGCTGTTGCTGGATGGTTTTGATGAATTGGCGACAAAAGAAAGTCAGGAAAAGGTGGCAGGTGAAATTCGGAAGTTTGCCAAGAAATACCGTAAGAGCCAGATCATCGTTACCTCAAGACGTGCAGGTTACCACGATGAACTTAAGGTATTCACTAAGGTAGAATTGATGGAGTTTGACGACAAGCAAATAGAGAGATTCGTAGAAAACTGGTTCGGCAAAAGAAGCCCTGTTAAAGCAAGGTTGATGTTTGACGCAGTTGTAAAAAACAAGCAAATAAGGACGCTGGCAAGGAATCCTTTAATGGTTGCGATAGTCGCAATTATTTATGAAGAAGACAGGAAGCTGCCGCAAAGGAGGGCAGATCTGTATAAGAGGTGCGTGGAGGTTCTGCTAAGTAAATGGGATGTGCAGAAAAGGCTAAGAAACAATTATCCGGCAGATAAGAAGGAATTTTTCTTAAGGAAGCTGGCATTTTATGGTCACAGCAACAACAAAAGAGTTATGAAACAGGATGAAGTGACCGGTGAGATGCTGAAATATTTCCCTCAATTAGGTTTGCATGAAAAGGATGTGAAGGGATTTCTGGATGAGATATGGCAGCGGAGCTATCTTTTGCGGCAGATTTCAATGAATAGTTATGATTTTCTACATTTATCTTTCCAGGAGTATTTTACCGCATTGGAGATGAAAAACAGCAAAGATGGGATATCTACGATTATAGAGCATTTGGCTGAACCGTGGTGGGAAGAACCGATACTTCTTTACGCGGGGATAAGCAAGGATGCGTCTGGTCTGATTGAGCGAATTAAGGAAGAAGTACAGGAGGACATATTTTGCAACAATCT
>Ga0307439_1000582_pt1 | contig 25260 bp, 23 predicted proteins | sample SalMarWE160490MG_FD_202142 | JGI IMG/M metagenome (GOLD analysis project Ga0307439, IMG submission 202142) | Salt marsh sediment microbial communities from the Plum Island Ecosystem LTER, Massachusetts, United States - WE1604-90 | ecosystem: Environmental > Aquatic > Marine > Intertidal zone >... | reverse complement strand
TTATGGTTGACGAAATGTATCAGGTGCTCGAAATATGGTACCCATATTATCGCCTCAAAGAAGCAGGTATAGAGGTTAATTTGGTTGCTGTAGAGGCGAAAAAAGAATATCATTCTAAGGAAGGTTACCCTTGTATCTCTGAGGTTTCCGTTAAAGAAGTTAAAGCCGGTGATTATGATTGTATGATTATTCCTGGCGGATTTGCGCCTGATTTTATGCGAAGAAGCCCTGATGTGATAAAGTTTGCAAACGATATGGTAAATGCAGATAAGGTTATAGCGGCTATCTGTCACGGCGGTTGGCTGTTGTGCAGCACAAAGATTTATAAGGGCAAAAAAGCAACATGTTTTATGGCGATTAAAGATGATATTATCAACGCCGGTGCGGAATATGTGGACGCCGAATGCGTTGTGGATGAAAATCTTATCACCTCACGCAAGCCTGACGACCTGCCTGCTTTCTGCACGGCAATTTTGAAAAAACTAAAAAATAAATAAGCCACGAGAGTTACCAGCGTTTAGGAGCAGTTTTATGAATAGCGTACAAGCATTAAAACAAGAAGAAGCCAAAACACCAATTGTGCTTGTTGTAGATGACGATGAGCCAAGTCTGGAGCTGCTGCAGGCATATCTTGAGGATGTGGACTGTGAGACGATTCCGGCGCAGGATGGGCTTGAGGCACTTGACATTATTGGCAAAAAAACACCCGATTTAGTTCTTCTGGATGTGATGATGCCTAAAATGAGCGGCTTTGAGGTTTGCAGGAGAATAAAGAACGATCCCAAAACAGGCGACATCCCTGTGATTATGGTAACTGCCCTGAACGAATTCGGCGATATCGAACGAGGCATCGATTCCGGCACAGACGACTTTATTAGTAAACCCGTGAATAAGCTGGAGCTTGTCGCACGCGTTAAAACAATGCTAAAATTAAAGCACCTAAGCGACAAGCTTGAACGCACATTAGCATATTTAAGTGAGATTGAAAAAAACGCCCAGATAGCTAAATAGAATATACGCCTGATAAACTGTCGATGATTTGAGTAAAAATGATATGCACCCTTGATATGGCGTTTTCGATTTTTCTGTTAAAAACCCTACAACCAGCCTTTAAAACCGCAACAATCCCTACATCGCACACAAACGCCATATATACATAGCAAAATCGACACATTATTCACTTATTACCTCAACGAGAATTAATAAACCAAGTCAAATTGTCGATATTTTTATTGTTGTTTATCTTTACTGTTGTTTATTTTTACTGCAATTTATTTGGCAAACGCAAGCGAGGTATGGGTGTTTTACTTGAAATCTTCGGCAGGGCACTAACAGCAGATACGGCTGATTTAATATGGCATTGGCTGAATAGCATCGAACTTCCAAAAGATGATAGCCGGTCTTCGCAAGATGATCAATTAAACAAAATCATCGGCTTGATTGGCGATATGGAATTTGATACTATACAGGATCAGCTAAGGCCGTATCTTTTTGAGAATCCTTCCTGCATATACGGCCGTATGGCGGCAGCAGCGATATGTCTGCATAAAAATCAACTGCATGAGGCGATCGAAGAGTTAAACTCGGTCTATCTGAGAAAGCCCAATAATACTACGGCCCTTTACGCCCTTGGTCATTGCTATGAAAGACTTGGCAAAGAATCTGAGGCTGTGGAGTTTTATCAGGACTGTCTAAAGTTTAAAAGCTACCTTCAATTTCCCTGCCAGCGATTGGCCGCTATATATTTTAAGAACGGCCAACTTGAGAAAACCATACAGCAGTACGAGCAATTAAAAAAGGAATACCCGGACGATTTATCGTCACTCATTACGCTTGGACATTTGTACAATGCCACTGCCAGGTATAGCGAAGCAATTGAGACATTCAATACGGCTATTTTAATACAACCGGATATCTTTCTGACCGAAAATGACGATATAGAAAAGCTTATTCAAACAGGTCAGTTTCAAGCTGCTCTTGAACAGCTTGAAATTTTATCTGATCAGCAGTTTGGCAGACCGGAATTAGCCTTAAGGCAGGCTGACGTTCTTAGTATGATGGGTGCTACCGCAGAGGCTATTTCGCAGTATCAACATGCTCTTCGTATCTGTCCTGATTTTCTCGAAGCCACTGTTAAACTTGGGACACAGTACTTGCAAATGGAAGCTGAACACCTTGCCGCACAACAATTCAATACAGCATTTGAGATAAATGATAAAATAGTCGATGCTTATATTGGGGTGGCAACTGCCCAAAAATTATCCGGCTGTTTTTCTGAGGCCTTATCTACATTATCATTAGCTGCAGCAGTTCAGCCAAATAGTTCAGTTTTATTCGCTGAGACGTCAAAACTATTATTTAAAAGCGTTTTTCCTGACATTTTATCTTGTTCTGACTTTGACGGCTCAAACGATCTGTTAAAAGCCGTTATCGAATCACATCATCAACAGGTTTCACGCCAGCCTAATAATGCTGATTTATATTATAGACTTGGAATTTTAATGATGAGTGTTGGATTACTAAGTGATGCAATAAATTATTTTAAAATGACATTAAAGATAAATCCAACGTTCGATAGGGCAAAAAACAAGCTCTCGGTTTGTTTTTTTGAATCAGGTGATAAAGATTCTGCTGTAAATTTGCTTACTTCACCTGAATATCTTATTAATGATACTTTATCTTTACATTACAAAACAGCCTTGCTTTATTGTAATAAAATGAAGTTTGCATCATCGGTTATGAATCTCGACCGATATATGGAGGATAATTTTGCTTCTTCTGATGCGACAGTTAATATTTCTATAGTTCTTCAGAATTTAGGCCTTTTAGACAGAGTTGCTGCTATGTGGGAAAATCTTTTGGAAACCGCAAGGTCACAAAGTACATAATACAAAACCAAGTTAAAAACCTCAATGAAACATAACATACCTTATGGGACGTAATGTTTTATTTTGCTAATTCCTTTTTACCTGCCAAAAGCTTCTTTATTTCCATCTTTTTAATAGTCTTAAGTCAATTCTTGATAATATCCGGATTAGAGACTTATTTATGGTCTTTGGTGTAGGAGGATTCTGTGGAAGTTACGTAAAATTTTACAACTATAAGCTTGGAGTATTTCAGACATATATAACAAATAGAAAAACACTCATTTTTATTGAAGATGGAAATTCTAACAAAATCTTAATTTCCCCAGAAAGACCTGAAGAATTTTTGAATGCAGTAGATCAAGATAAAACAATTTAACAAAAAAGGCTTAAAGTTAGATAATATGCTCTCCGGGATTACGCAATGATAATGGTTTGCCAAAGATTTCGTAATGTAGAATAGCTCTTCTTAAATCATCAGTATCGGTAAAATCCAAAAGAGACTCAAAAACAAATGCAGCGCCAGGAGTTTCTCGATTGGTAGCAGTCTCTTTATCTTTCAACTCTATAGCAGGCTCGCTTGTAAGCTTAGAACGGTCCTCTTCTGAAGGAACAGAAATAAGTTTCTTTTCAGTTCCTATACTTAAAGAAGTAGGTTGTGGACTGGTAATTTTTCGGCGTAACTGTTCGATTTGTCGCCGATACTGTCTGCTTGAATCAGGATCTGCAGGATGACTAAAACCTAACTGTTTGAAGAATTCTTTTTTAAGATCGGTTGAAATCAACGGCTGTTTACGAGCTGGTCTATCAGATTGTGGTTCTTCTGATTCCTCTTTAACATTTCTTGCTCTGGCTTTGAGAATACTACCAAGTGCCCAGAAAACCCCTATTATTACCACAAATAGTATGTTCATCCAGTTTTCAACGTCATAGTTTCGAGCAAGAATTATTTGTACGAGGAGTACGTTCATTTTTTTCTCTAAAAGTAATCGAGCATCAAGTATCAAGATTATTCTTTCTTTTTCGGTTTTGCGATGGCGTCACGCATTTCGGTATCAGCCATAATGTTTTTCATTCGATAATAGTCCATAATACCGAGGTTGCCCTGTCTGAAGGCCTCAGCCATAGCCAAAGGTATCTTTGATTCATTCTCAACAACCAAGGCTCGCATTTCCTGCTCGCGGGCGAATGCCATTGCCCGGCGTTTTTCCGCCTCGGCCTGTGCTCTCCGCAAATCTGCTTGGGCCTGGGCGACCTGAAGTTGCGCTCCGACATTCTCACCCACATCCACATCGGCTATGTCGATGGATAAAATCTCGAAGGCTGTGCCTGCATCCAGACCTTTCGCCAGAACGGCCTTGGATATGCTATCCGGATTTTCCAGCACACCCTTATAGGTTATAGCGCTTCCAATGGTGGTGACAATTCCTTCACCGACGCGTGCAATAACGGTCTCTTCAGTCGCACCACCGACTAATCTTTCGATATTGGCACGAACGGTCACACGGGCCTTTGCTTTTAACTGAATACCGTCCTGAGCAACGGCATCTATAGTGTCTTTGCCTTTCTTGGGATCGGGACAATCGATAACCTTGGGATTGACACTTGTCTGAACTGCATCGAGTATATCCCGGCCGGCCAGGTCGATTGCCGTAGCTGTCTTGAGTGTCAATTCAATGTTTGCCCTGTCAGCAGCGATCAGTGCACGCACCACATTTGGGACTCGCCCCCCTGCTAAATAATGACTTTCCAAATCCCGCGTGGTTAAAGACAATCCCGCCTGAACTGCGGTTATCTTGCTCAGGACAATTGTTCTGATATCGACCTTTCGCAGCCACATTCCTATAAGCTCAGAGAATTTTACATCGGCACGTGATAATTTAGCCTGCAGCCATAATCTGAAGAACTTCATCAGCAAAATGAAAAATACAAATGCTGCAATAATAAGAATAACTAAAATCGTCACGCCGATGACTTTTGAAATATCGGATGCTGCCGGGATTGTATGGATTAAATTATACATACCTTCATCCTTTCCTTGAGTTTTCCGCCAAAGCGGATATTAATCCCCCTCTACTTCACGAACGGTCAACTGCGTGCTCTGCACGCGGATAACCTTGACCTTTTTTCCCTTATTAACATAACCGCTCTCAGCTACACATTCAACCCTTTGTCCCGAAAAATCGCACATACCGACCGGTCTGAGCGGAGTAAGCACCCGACCTACGCCACCAAGAAGCTCTTTTAACTTTTCCGTATCTGCTATGGCATCGCCTGCCTCTCGCTGCGGCGGTGTAAGTGTCACGCTCCTGCCGAATCTTGTTCTGGGAAATATCCTGTAAGCGATGATTAAAATAGTTGGTATCATTACGACGGCTATTATCACACCAATCCAGCCGACAGTCGTGCTATGGATAAAAAATATAGCTATACCACCTATAATACATGCTAATGCGCCTATGCTAATCAGGCCTCCGCTTGGTACGAATACTTCGGCGACTATAAGCACAGCACAGGCAAAATATAGAAAAACAGCAAAAATCAGCCACAAGTCCATCAATCTATCCTTTTACTTAGTGCCTAAAGTGTAAAGTGACTAAAGTGCCTAAAATTATTTTTTGTAACTTTAGCTCACTTTAGCTCACTTCTTTTTACTACAACTCTATTACCATGAATTTCGATTATTTCAACCTTCGTTCCCTTGCCAAGAAACTCAGCAGTTGCAACTACATCTACTACTGCATCGCCGAATCTTGCTTTTCCAGTCGGCCTTAATGTCGAAGTCACTTCGCCGATGTCACCAACATTTATAGCAGTGGTTTCAATTTCCGGCGGACGTGTCATGCTGACCTGCATTGTACCTGCCTCCTTAGGAACCGTCGGTACAAGGATAAGCCCGCTAAGAAATTGAAATTTGGGCAAATACTTGGCTAACAGCCAGGCTAAAACGGCAAAACCGACGAAACCCAGCGACAGACCCAACAATCCATTTAAGAATATCTGCCAGTCGAGCGGAGATTCCGGCCAGGGCAAGCTGTCCGGAGGATTTTTGATGAACATACCGAATAGGCCGAACAATATACATATAATTCCCAAAGTTCCGGCGATGCCGAAGCCCGGCAGCAAAAAAATCTCTATCATTAGCAGTACCAAACCCGCGATGAATAGAGCCACCTCTACCCAGTTGGCCAATCCTACGAGGTATTTACTGCCGATTATAATGGTAAAACATATAGCTGCTACCAGTCCCGGAAGTCCTATGCCCGGCGTGCTTAATTCCATATAAACGCCGAGCAGCGCTATCATAATAAGCACTCCCATCACCGCAGGTGAATACAGCCATCTGATCATCTCCTCAGACCATGAAGTTTTCAGCACCATCGGCTCATGGGCAAATGTTACGCCATCACGTTCAGCCAAAAAGGCCAGGGCCCCTGCCCTATCCTTGACCACCGCCCTGGCAATTTTGTACTTCTCGGCTTGAGAGGCAGTTAGAGTCAGCAATTCATTATCCTTAACGACCCGCTCTTGATTTTCTAAGTCATATTTATTTGGGTCTTTCGGCAGGTCGTCAGTTTCAAAAAACTCATATTCACCGCTTTCGAGGTTCTTTACTCTATAGACCTCAATCTGCATCGTGACCATAGCCTTGAGTAACGGCTTAGGATAGCCGTTCGCCTCTGCCGCCCTTTCGAAGGTTCCCCGTACGAAGCTCTCGGTTTTCTCCCGCTCAACGCCCTCCAATTTACCACCGAGCGCAATCGGAGCACAATCGCCAATGGTAGTATTCTCCCGCATTATTATATCCTGGCAGGAGACGCTTATCATTGCACCGGCTGATATGGCTTCGGTTGTTATATATGCGACGGTGCGGGCCTTTTTGCCCGATTCGGGCCAACCTTCGCGAAGGATAAAGTACTTCGATATATTATCAGCAGAATCCAGAAATCCGCCGTAGGTTCCTATTTCGTATATCAGATAATCTACGCCCTGAGCAAGCGCTAATTGGGTCCTGCGTTGGATGGATTTGTACAGGCCGTCGTCGATCATGTCCTTGCAGGGAATCACCGCCGCTTTTGTAGCACCCTGTTCTGCATCGGGCTCAGCAGGCACAACCTCGAAACCTCGGCTGCCCTGCAATAACAAGCACACTAAAACTATTGGGATTATTTGTAACGGCTTTTTCATATTGGAAATTATACCTTATATTACCGAGTTGGCAATAATCAATGGAAACTCTCAGAAATTTTAAGTTTACCCCCCTGTTATTCCAGAAGACAGAAGACTGAGGACAGATGACAGAGCCACGAGCGTAAGCGAGTGGTTGATTATGACCTGTTTATGCGAGTTTTCGCAGGGTTTCCACGCCCTGCTTAATCTTTTCGTCGCTGGTGGCGTAGCTTATCCGAAAGTGCGTGTCCTTTTCGCTAAAGACGTTGCCCGGAATTATCAGCACATTGTTTTTGATAGCATTTTCCACGAACGGCGTAGCCGAACCGCCCGGCGCTTTGACAAACGCATAAAACGCCCCGCTGGGCTTTACCAGTTCGAATTTGTCCTTTAGCCCATTATAAAGAAGGTCTCTTTTTCGCCTGTAGGCGTTCACAAAATCGGTAATATCATAATCTAAAGCTGCGATAGCTGCTTTTTGAAAAGGCGTAGGCGCACAGACAAAGGTGTATTGCTGTATCTTTGTCATTTCTTCTATCACTTCGTGCAGTGATGGATGGGTTGCTGCATAGCCTAACCGCCAGCCGGTCATTGCATAAGGCTTGCTGAAGCCTCGCAGCAAAAGCGTTTTTTCGTAGTGATTTGCGATACTCGTGCAGGAACCGTCGTAGCTTAATTTCTCGTAAATCTCGTCGGATAAGATTAAAATGTCCTTTTCCGCTGCAACTTTAGCCAATCTTTTTATCTCATCTTGCGAATATACAACGCCGGTCGGATTGCAAGGAGAGTTGAGGATTATCATCTTGGTTTTGTCGGTTATCGCTTGTGCGATTTTTTCAATCGGCAGGTTAAAATTTGGGTAGGTGTCGATAAAGATGCACTTTCCGCCAAGCATATTGACCAAGTGCTTATACATGACAAAGTAGGGGTCGGGGATGATTACTTCATCGCCTGGATTGATAAGGGCTAAAAAGGCCAGCAGAAGCCCCCCGCTTACGCCGCTTGTGACCAGCACGGCTGGTTTTACCCAGCAAAGCTCTTTTTTTACTAATTCACTAATCTTCTCTTTTAAGAGGGAGTCCCCTGCTGTTTGAGAATATTTATTGAATCCTTCCCGGATGGCCTTTATTGCTTCTTCTTTTAGTGCCTCTGGCACATCAAAGTCCGGCTGGCCTATAGAAAAATTAACCGGGTCTTGCATCTTAGCAGCTAACGCAAAGACCTTGCGTATCCCACTGGCATCTATCAGTTTTGTTCTATCTGCAAGTATGTTTTTCATTTTCAAATTGTTTTGTAGAAAAGATTACCCGCTGCGGCGGGTCATTTCGAGCGAGCCATAGGCGAGTCGAGAAATCCGCTTTTTAACAGATTTCTCCACTTCGCGATGCTACGCATCGCTTCGGTCGAAATGACGGTGAGTCTTTTCTACAGAGCATTTCCAAATAGTCAATCATTTCGCGATTATCTTACCGCTGATGCTCAGCAAATCCAACTCTAAAATGCCAAGTTTTTTGATGTTGTTAAAAGCACAATCTGCCGACAGTTTAGCAGGTTTACTGTCAGTTTTGATTGGTGTGGAAATGACCGGCAACAAAACTCACGCTCGCATAGCCGCCACCCACGCTGCTACTGCACTTACGCAAGCTGCTACTGCACTGAAGAACGCGATTATTGCTATTATCCTGAACTGTCTGGATGCACTATTGCTTGCCTTAGTTGCTATTTCATAACCCTGCGTAGCCGTTCTACACATATTAGCCATTGATGCTGTCTGCAAGGCTTGATGGATGTTGCGGATGATTTCTGATGTATCTGCATCCCCTGTCATGTGACGGTCATTCGCTGTGTAGTGGGTACACGTACTTGCACCGACTTTTCGCGCGAGTTTCTTGAGGTCTTCCCTTATGCTACTCTCTGGGTTGCTGTCCGAACACTTGTCCGTCAAGTCGCTCAGCTCTTTTCCGTATAGCGCTATTTCCTCATCAGTCACCACATACCCCCTTTTCGAGTTAGGATACAGCTCATATTCTGTCCTCGTCCTGTTATTACCGAACAAGCATAGCGGCTGCATGAAGGTACGGAGGAAGGTCACGATCAAAATTCATTCTGAAGAGGCCATCATGGCTTCCTGATGTTCAGTGATTGACCCAGTACGATACCTGCACCGACACAAGCAGCGATTTTACCAATCTCTTTGAAGGTTTCAGAATTCCTAATAGCAAATCGCTGTGCCTTACGCCATAGAGGTTCTATCTGCCGCAGTTGATATTCCCTTGCAAGCATCATTAGCATAATACCTACTGTTTCAGCTTCGGGAGATTCTTCGGGAATGTTCTGTAAAACCATTGCCAAACCTTTGCCAGTTTGGTCTATGAGATTTGTCGGGGCTAAACTCAAGAAGTTTAAGAAATTTTCTTCTGTTAGTGTTTCGTCCGCCATTTTCTATGCCTCCTCAGATTCTTTTTTTCACTTCTCTTACTCCCAATAACGGAACGAGTATCTCTCTATGAGTTGTGGTATGAGTGTATTTAATCCTACATCCAGACTTCGATAAAAGAACGCAGGTTTATTAAGCATTAAGAATTCGGCGATACTCTTCTTCAAACTCTTCTGCTTTCTTCGCTCCCTCTGGCCCACATAGTCCTGATTGCAGATAAGACTCAAAATCTTCTATACTTGGTAGGTTTTTCCATTCATCAAGCGGTGTGTTTTCTCGTAGTTCCATAAGCCTCATCATTAGTTGTGTTTTCCTGACAAACTCTTGCTGTTGCTTGTCCTCTGCGATTTTCACTTTCGTTTCCAATACAGCCAACTTCCACGATTGCTTGATTGCTTGCCATAAACCCATTATCTTTCCTCCATAGATTTGAAATGACAGTCCCCTATTAAAGCATATATAATAAATCGAGAAAGTACAAACGATAGGAGATAATTTCGGCAGTAAAATGAATGGAATATGAATGTGTTTTGTATGCTGTGAAGTTGGGTTTTGAATGAACTTAGCAGTTGTATTGTTGTGATAATTATTAAGGTTTAATGTTCTAAATGGTGGAATTTTATGCTGCAATGGTGTTATTCCGCGATTTTTGAATCACCTCCGCAGAATTTTCAAGATTATTACCAAACACACCTATCTATCGACCTGCGGAGGCTCATCGGTTTTCCTTGTTGGGTTATCAAAGCATTCTAATACTACCGCCATGGCGGGCCTGCTTCATCACCCTCTTTCTGAGTCCACCGATGGCCATCCTTTTCAAATTCGACCTCGTCCTCATGTATCTTGACTACGGTGACGCCGTCAATAGTGAGTCCTTCACGGAGCAATTTCCTGTCAACAATGGTCCCAGACACATCTTGCGGAAATGGTCCAGGGATTTGTTCACCATTCGCATTCACACGGACCAGAACCGGTTTTTGATACAAAGGAAATAGATCATAAATATCATATTTATCTCTTGACACGCGCATCTCTTTCGAATCATTATTTTCGATTGCATAAAGATACATCCTGTTCCCTTTCTTTTCTTTGTTAGAATGTTTTCGCGTTTTCATAATCTCACCTTTCTTTAACGTGAAGTTCCTCAGACCGCCCCGCTCACCTCGACAATACTATATCGGCAGTATTTTGGAGATTAGTAAGAAAAACGGTAGGATTCAGAAGATAATATCTCTGTTCGCCCGTTTGCGCAGCACGCCCGATACCCTCTACGTTCGATAATATCCCCCCGTCCGGCCCCCTGAGAGAGTTCAGGAATACTGGTGAAAGATCGCAAGCGTTTTAACGAGCCACAAAAACTCCGAGCCGCCTTGTAAATTTGCTGGTCGATAAAATTGTCCTATAGCGAGCCGATAAAATATAGAATCCAAGAATAGAAAGTTGGCCTCCGCAGGGATTTGTTATTCTGCAATACGGTGATCGTTCATGGACACAGTGATACACGACAACAAAGAAAGTAGCAACTGGCCGTTGAATCGATTCAAAGAAGATCGGCACCATAAAGGTACCGGCTAAAGGTGGACAATACTTGTGAAATTACGCCTGAGGGGATTCGAACCTCTAACCTTCGGTTCCGTAGACCGACGCTCTATCCAATTGAGCTACAGGCGCAAATACCTTAACCACTTACATTATAACAACATAACAACCAGCCGAACATAATGTCAACTGTCATCACTGCGAAATCGCAAAAAAAGCCGTTCAAGCAGCGAAAACTTTTGAAATTGCACGCTATTTTGTTTAACATTTCCTGTCAGGTTCGAACTTATGAGTTTTCGCGGATAAGTTACGGAGGCCAATATGGCAAAGATAGTTGACTACCAGTCTATAAAGCCGGCTGATAAATGCAGATACGACGGCGTATCCTTAGGCGAAGTCATGCTAAGATTAGACCCCAGAGACGTTCCAACGGCAAGAGTACGTGACAATATCAGAATCTCACAAGGAGGCGGTGAAACCAACGTATCCTGCGGCCTGGCATATACGTTCGGCCTGCGAACAGCGGTTCTAACCGCCCTTGTCGATGACCCTATCGGCGAAAACATCCGCAACCAAATGAGAGAAGCCGGCGTCGATACAAACAGAATCATCTGGTGGAATACGAACAGTGACGGCAGTAAATATTCCACCAACAAAAAAGGTACAGTATGCAACGGAATCAATTTCACATACAACGGCTCCGGTGTGCTGCCGTCAGATACAACCTACTACCGCGGAAACAGTGCCGCAAGACTGCTTGAGCCGGGTGATTTTGATTTCGATGAATTGTTCGGCCAGGCGGGTGTACGAGTCTTCAACACAGGCGGAATCTTTACCTTGATAGGTCCTAAAACCGCAGAGCTTGCTATAGAGGCTGCACAGAAAGCAGCGGAATTCGGCACCTTTGTCTCTGCCGACCTCAATTACAGATCAAAGGTCGAGCCTAACAAGCAAAAGGCAAAGGACATAAACAGAAAGCTTGCGCCGTACTTAGGAATGCTCGTTGGAAACGATTCCGATTTGTCCGATGCGCTCGGCTACGAAACCAAGGTTTCAAAAAACGCACCGTACAAGGAATGGATCCGGGCTTACAAACAAACCGTCTCTCAGGTAGCAAAGGATTTGCCTAACCTTAGCCTGATCGGAACCCAATGGAGAGGCGCCCATAACGCGGACTTAATAAGCTGGGCGGCGGTCCTGTATGACATACGAAACAATGTTTTTTATGAAGCGCCTCTGCGAGAAAATGTCCCCATCAGAGACAGAACCGGTGGCGGAGATTCGTTTGCATCCGGTGTTTTATCTGCCTTATTAAAAGGCAAAGACCTGCAAACAGCGGTGAACTGGGGCGCCGCTCACGGCATCTTGGTTCAGGAAACGACAGGTGACATCACTATGGTCAGTCAAAAAGCAGTTGAAGCTGAGGCTAAACGCGCATTGGGAGCCGGTGGTGTAAAAGCTGTCCGGTAATGGAGTTAAATCAGATGGAAGGCAAAAATAGGATACGCATTGAGCACGTTGCATTAAATGTCAAAGACCCTGTGGCAATGGCGGAATGGTATTGCCGGAATTTTGGAATGCGAATCGTTAGGAAAGGAACCGCCCCGGCTAACGCGCGTTTTATCTCCGATGCTGGTGGCAATACCATGCTGGAGTTATATAACAATCCTCCCGATGCGGTGCCGGATTACGCTTCGATGGATCCGCTTGTACTCCATATAGCATTCATGGTTGAGGATGTAAAAGGCATACGGGAAAAACTGATAGCCGCCGGCGCGACATCGATTGGAGATGTATCTACAATCCCAAGCGGCGACGAAATAGCTATGCTGCGAGATCCCTGGGGCGTCGCTATACAATTTATAAAGCGGGCCGAGCCGATGCTTTCATTTAAATAAAGCTTAAATAAAGCTTAGATTGAAATGCTGAAGGTTTCAAAATTTGGTCAAAAAGTTGCTGCTGTCTCCGGTATCGGCCAGCTTATGGACGACCTGGGCTGCGCTCTTGCCGATGGCAAGCATATTTTAATGCTCGGCGGAGGGAATCCTGCTCATATCCCCGAAGTCCAGAAGTACTTTCGCCGGAGTATGCTGGAGCTTCTGGATGATAAAGGGCAATTTGAGCGAACTATTGGAAATTACGACCCACCGCAGGGAAATAGGAGATTTATCGAAGCAGTCTCAACACTTCTCAACAATGAATTTGGCTGGAATATAAAAGCGAAGAATATCGCCCTGACCAACGGCAGCCAGTCGGCGTTTTTCATCCTCTTTAACCTGTTTGCCGGCACCTTTGAGGGCGGAGCTAAAAAGAAGATACTATTTCCGCTTACTCCTGAATATATAGGGTACAGCGATGTCGGTTTGGTGGAAAACCTTTTCGTAGCCAATAAGCCACAGATTCAGCATATCAACGACCATATCTTCAAATATCATATCGATTTCGACCGGCTTAAAATTACCGATGAAATCGGTGCCGTTTGTGTGTCCCGCCCTACCAATCCAACAGGTAACGTTTTAACCGACTCTGAAATCGAGAAGCTCAGCGACCTTGCCTGTGAAAACAATACCCCGTTGATTATTGATAACGCATACGGAACGCCCTTTCCAAACATTATTTTTACAGATGCCAGGCCCATCTGGAATGAAAATATTATTCTGTGTATGAGTCTTTCCAAACTCGGCCTTCCGGCGGCACGCACGGGAATTGTCATCGCCAACAAGGAAATTATCGATATGGTTTCGCAGGTCAACGCCGTAATGAGCCTCGCGCCGGGCGGCATAGGAGCCGCCATAGCCTTCAATCTGGTCCATAACGGAGAGATTATTCGTTTGAGCCAGGACATAATTAAGCCCTTCTATCAGAAAAAGGCAGCCGAGGCTGTGGAGCAATTGTCCGAACAATTAGATAGCATTGATTTTCACATACACAAGCCAGAAGGTGCTTTCTTTTTATGGTTGTGGCTTAGAGGCCTGCCAATTTCAGATGCAGAACTCTATCAGCGTCTCAAAAAAAGAGGAGTTCTGGTTGTCCCCGGCCACTACTTCTTTCCAGGCCTTAAGCAAAAATGGCGGCACAGACAGGAATGTATCCGCATAAATTACGCACAGGACAAAGAAACTGTCAGCAAAGGACTTGCGATTATAGCGGACGAGGTTAAACAGGCCTATAAGGTCAAATCTTGACTGTCGTCAGACAAGTAAAAATTTTAGTTTTTGTCCCGATATTATTTTGAATCTTTTTGCAGTTTGTACTCAACGCTGTCAACGAGGGCCTGCCAGGAAGCCTCGATAATGTTCTCGGAACAGCCGACCGTGCCCCAAATAGAATACTTGTCCCGCGATTCAATTATTACACGCACGCGTGCAGCGGTGCCGGCTTTTGCATTAACCACACGAACCTTATAATCAATCAGGTGAATATCCCTAATAGCCGGGTAGAAATTCTCCAGCGACTTTCGCAAAGCCGCATCAAGCGCATTTACCGGGCCGTCACCTTCACCTACAACATGCTCCACCTGATCGCCGACCTTAAGCTTAACCGTCGCCTCGGTAACTAAATCGCCCGTCGCGCGTTTCTCAGTTGTAATGTGATATTTGATAAGGTCAAAAGCAGGCTGATATGTACCCATAACCTTCTTTACAAGCAAATCAAAACTGGCGTTTGCTGCTTCGAATTGGAAACCAGCGTTTTCTAACTCCTGAACTCGGCGGAGTATTTTCTCGGCTAATTTCCTGTCCTGAGTTATTTTGGCCTTATCCAGCTCAGCCAAAATATTCGACTTGCCGCTCAGTTCGGATATTAGGAATCGGCGCTCGTTGCCTACAAGCCCCGGGTCGATGTGCTCGTATGTTCGTTTGTTTTTACGCAGGGCATCCACATGCAAACCTGCCTTATGGGCGAAAGCGCTCTCGCCGACATACGGCATATTCATTACCGGCGTTAGATTTTCTATCTCAAAGATAAAACGAGACACCTCGGTCAGGGTTTTTATTTTTTCAGGGCTGAGAACCTCGAAGCCCAGCTTAAATGCGAGATTAGGTATGACCGTACATAAATTTGCATTGCCGCATCGCTCGCCAAGCCCGTTCATTGTACCCTGGACGTGCCGGGCACCGGCTCGAACCGCAGCGAGACAGTTGGCCGTTGCACAGTCGCTATCGTTATGTGTGTGAATACCGACAGTAAGTGTACTAAATCTTTCGCAGACCGCTTTTGTAATATCGTACACCTGCACCGGTAGAGAGCCGCCGTTTGTATCACAAAGCACCAGCACATCCGAGCCGGCATTTGCAGCCGTCTCCAGCACCTTCATCGCGTATTCCGGATTATTTTTATAGCCGTCGTAGAAATGCTCAGCGTCGAAGATAGTCTCCAGCCCATGTTTTTTCAGATATTCGACAGACTCGGCACAAATGCTCAGGTTCTCGTCCAGTGAGCAGCCCAGCACTTCCGTCACGTGCATATCCCAGGTCTTGCCGACCAGTGTAGCTGCTGTTGTTTTGCAGGCAAGCATTGAGTTGAGTGAAATATCGTCTGAAACGCTACTGTTGGCCCTGCGTGTGCTGCCGAAGGCAACGATTTTTGAATTCTTCAAATCCAGCCTGGCGGCTTCAGCAAAAAACTGCATCTCCTTGGGATTGGAAGCAGCATATCCACCTTCGATATAGTCCAGGCCAAACTGGTCAAGGCATTTTGCGATGGCGAGCTTATCTTCCAGTGAAAAGCTCACGCCTTCCGCCTGCATACCATCGCGAAGAGTCGTATCATAGAGCTTTATATTTTCCATTTGTATTTACTTCAAGTTTCCTGGATACTGAGCCGTTTAAGACTGTCGTATTTACATTATTTTAAAAGGTTAATTCTATCCGAACAGACCTCGGTGTAAAGTAGAAAATATAGTATTTACTACCAGTGGGTGCGTGTAAGATTAATATTGCAAACTACTATATTTGAGCTAATATGGCTCTTGTGCGGCCGATATAATACAGAAATAATTCTCGTGCTACGTAGCGTTACTTCTCAGAGTAGCAAATGTCAGAGAATAATTTGAAAACCATTTTCCTGTTAAGAGACCTATCAATTTATTATAAATAAGCTATACTGGGCTTGAAAGCGGTTTGCTTTAGTATTATGAGGTTTGTTTAGATACCCACGTTGAATTGGATTGGGAAAGAAGTGGTAATAAATCATCATCGGCAGGTACCGTGTCATCTGCCGCGGTGCGACAATTCACTTTCATGCGACGATTTGGATAGTGGTAGTCTGTTAGTGGAGGGTGATAATCTTTTAGCTTTGAAGGCGCTATTGCCATATTACTTGCTCTCCATTAAAATTATCGCCTGAGATTTACGATTCGCTTTCTTTTCTTAATCCCTATCTTGCTGTGCAAAGCCCTCCTTCAATTAACCTTTATTCTTTTCAATAATTCTATTTATCTCTTTGCGCCATATATCAGGATCATACCAGAAACATCCGAAGCACCCCTGCTCATCGTCCGCCGGATATCGCGGGTCCCACTTTGGACCACCAATAGTAAAAAAGTTAATCCCGATAAATGTGCCTCGTTCTCCTGTTTTTGCACAATGCTCGCAATAACGGCTCTTCCAAAGATTATGCTGGCGGGTTAGAAGTTGAAACTTCGCATGCAACTCATCTTCAGACATTTTAGGGTCGTACGTTTCATTTTTTGACCAGCGTACCTGCGGAAATCTGTGGTCCACCTCCAACTGGTTTGGCACCATTTCCCGCAATGTTACCGCCTCGACGTTTTGGTAATGCTTTAATACTCTCTTTCGTAACTCTCCAGAAAGTTGAAGTCGGACAAAAGAAGGGCTTTCAGGTTCGGTCGAGAGGAGTCGCCGGTGTACCGTTTTATCTTTGCATTTGCTGCAATAAGTGGTTTGGTTTTCAATCTCAAAACCGTGCTGGCGAATTATCTGTATCGCTTTAGCAGGTTGGGTGCCAGGGAGTTCATGCTTGCCACAATGCCATTTCCCATCAGATAAAGTGGTAAATACTTTGGCAAGTTTTGTGCCCTCGTTAAATGGATGTTTTATCATAACCCCGTGCCTTATATTGTAAGTATGGCGATTTTCGACATAACATACATTCCAACTGTGCAACCAAATACAAGATTCTAGAACTCCGTTCTCTCAAAAACAACACAATCGTCAAGCACATCAAATTCTACATACCGAACTTTATGGCATATTTTTTTATTCCGCTCGCTAAATCGTTTGAGACTTTCAATAAAGTACCCGTAATGTTTCGCAAGTGTGTTTTTCCCCGTAGTTTTCTTTCCAGTTTTTCTCGCTATGAGAACAGGCTGTATTTCTAGAGTACCTCTACAATTTGGAATATAATACTGGCGTACCCAATCAACATACCGTTGCATTTGGTTGATTGTTTGCCCTTTCGCTCTTTGAGATTTCAGTTCGACTGTACAAAGCGTTTGCTTATTTCCGTGTGCAACACTCAGAAGCAAATCAATTCTCTGCATTCCAACACCACAAGAGACTTCATTCCCGAACCATTCTAAGTGTCCTCCGTCCAAAAGAACGCAATCTAAACTTTGATTCTGCCCTGTTCCCAAGTTTCTTGCTATAAAGGCCTGTAAATGAGGCTCAAATTGTTTATTTTGTCGACATCTCTCAACTAGTCGGGGCAGAATGTTGATACTTATCCTTCGTCCCCTGTACGTTCTTTTATTACTTTTAGCATGGACAATTGCCTGTTTTTCGACATTGAATGTCAGCAATCCACTTTTGCCCCGTACCAAGCAACCCTCGTTTTTCCGTCTTATAAGTTCACAGAGTTTGGATGATTCATAAGGAGTGATCATAGTATTGCCTCTGTTGGCCCTGAGTTTTCTGTAAATTAGGCTCCACAGCATTTGTTCAGGTTTCCTTATATGCTCTATTTCATCAAGTGCCTCCCACTCTGTGATTCCTTTTGAATATACTTCGGATGGTTCAATTAGCGTTCTGAATGTCAAAGACTTGCCTAACTCATTCTTCAGATACTGGTGCGAATCACGATAATCCAAAAAAGACCAATTCTGCAGCGCCCGAAAAATTCCATAGAATTTCCCTTCCGGTATTTTCACTTTCCGGTCTTGTTGAAGGTAGAATATGATTAAATCTCCTCTCCTAATCCGGTCTGCATCAGCTATCATACTAACCAGAAGATTTTCCGTTCTTCCAGGAAGCTTTGTTTCTCTTTCATTATTGAAATCTACGTTGTGATCCTTTGCCCCCGTCCCAGCAAACATAAATTCGAGATGCATTTTGAAGGTCCGGGTATCGACTACAAAAACGTGTGTATTCATCATCTTATTTCTTTTTGAAGATAAAGATGTATTCGTGCTTGAAAATGTAAAATCCACCAACTAAAGCACGGTATCGCCAGAGTTCCTTTTGATTTCTTTTGCCGGTTGTTTCCTCAAAGTTCTTTACGATTATACTCTTAAGCATAAATCCTTTTTTTAGAACCTCCTGCATTGTCAAAAATCCCAACGGTATCCATTCACCTTTAGAGTACTTGTCCCCGATAACCAACACAAGATATCGCCCCTTATCCAACACTTTGCCAGCCCTCTCGATCACCATATTCATTTTATCTAAAAAAGAATCGACGGATGAAGCATTCGACAGGTCTCTTAGGTCTTTGCTGAATTTGATAATATCGAAATAGGGAGGGTGCATTACTACCAATTGAACGGATTTTTGCCCTGCCCTTCTAAGAATTTCCGCGTAATCCAATTCGGTACTGTCACCGGTCACGACTTCAGCAACTACATTGTGTTTGTTTGATTCTGAGTCGATTAGCTCTCTTGCTTTTTGAGCTACACTTTCCTGCAGTTCTATGCCGATTCCATTCCTTCCTAGTCTTTGGCTCTCAATCAAAGTAGTTCCGCACCCCACAAATGGATCCAGAACCCATTCGTCTTTTTTTGTATACCGCTTTAACATCTGGTTAGGAATTTGTGGAATGAAATTTCCCCAATAACCTGCCGTATGAACACCTGTACTGTCCCGTTTTTCAATCAACCAAAGACTTTCGGTCCAGATGTCCTCGTATTCTTTCCATCGTGTAAGATTTATATCATTGATGTTATTAGTCCGGATTTCTGTCATAGCTTTCTCTAATCGCTCAGTATAATACTTCGCACGCTCCACTGTTTGTGAATTAGTGATTTGGTCAAGCTGCTCAAGCAAGTGTCTCTGGCTGATTTTGATTGTGTCCCCATTGCTGTGTATATTTAGAATGCCTATCTTGTCAGTTTTCACACTATATAGATTACTTTGTAAATCAAATACTGCATATCTAAGTTTTGAAAGGTTGTCTTGGCCTTTTAATAGCCGAATTGCTTCAATAAACTTTTTCTTATTCACAAACAAAGGCATGTCAGTTCTATTTTCTGCAACTTTTTCAAAAAGAGACCTGGTCGCAGTTTTATGAGTATCTGTAATCATTTATCTGGTCTCCTTCACAACACAATCCTAATTTCTTATAATATTTCTTGTTCTTAATCTTACCGAATATTAAAAATAAAGCAACCGCAACCTCTTCCTAAAGATTTCTTTAAAATGCGATAATTTCGCGACCACACTATCCAAACCCTCACCGTCCCATTTTACCCTCAACTCCAAAACCCACAATCTTCAATTTTCAGAAATTTGCTCTTTTCGGCCTGACGGCTGAAGAAATCGCCATCGTGGAAGGTCGAAGTAAAACAGATTGACAAACAATCGCCGCCCTTTGTTCCTGAAAATTTGCTTGAAAATCAAGCCCTTTTTGGTATAATACCCGTCAGAAGTCAGAAGACAGAAGTCAGATGACAGATAACAGATGACGGAGGACAGAAGGCGGCTTGTCCTTCATAGCTTTAGCGAAGAAGGAAAGACAGAAGGCAGAACTTAAACGCAAATCCTAAGCACTAAATCCTAAACTCTAAATTCATCCCTAAGGGACAAGATATCAAATGTTCAAAAAACCTGAATTCTCAATACATAACGCAAAACCACAATGCAAAAATTCCCAAATTAGCCATGGCACCTGTGGCCATGGTCTGTTCTACAGTTGTAGAGAATCCTCGACAAATCGGCCCTGTTTTATGCAAAACAAAGCCAATTTTTGTAAGGTCAAAATTGTCGTAAGCTCTTTGATATAAAAAGAATACGAGAAATTTCCCGTTTTCTGGCCACGGAAAAACAAAGCCAATTCAAAGCCAATATCAAAACAGAAGACAGAAAACAGAGGGCAGAAGTTTACCCGCCTCTGGCGGGACGGACGAGGTTTGTACGCCTATGGCGTATGTTGTAATTGACGATGGGGTAAAAATTGGCAAGAGCAGCGTGATCGACAGCGGATACCACTTTGGCGCAGATTTTTACCAGTTCTGTAGGGTGAGGTCTTTACCCCACCGTTTTCTCTTTTGAGCTTTCAGCATCTATATCATAGATGTCATTTATTTTTCCATGGAAGCAGCCTCTTTATTGAGCATCCCCCTCAGAACAGTTCCCATCAGCGCATCGGTCATACCTGCATCCGCGCCGCCGACCATAACATCGGGCGTAATATTAATCTTTTCCTTAGCTATAAGCTTAATAATCTCGATTAGTGCAGCATTGTCAGAGCCGATAACCTCGGAAATTTTCTTATAAGCTTCCGCCTGTGCCTCTGCGACAAGCTTGACCATTTCCGCCTCAGCCTGTGCATCAATGATTCTCTGCTGTTTTTCCTGTTCGGCGACTTTAACATCATAACTGGCGGTAGCAAGACGTTTTTCTTCCTCGGCTTCCTGCTCGGTCTTCGTTAAAGCCTTCTCCTGTTCGGCGGCCTTTTGCTGTTCAATAAACGTCTGCTGTTCCTGTCTTGCGATTTCCTTGTCAGTTTGTGTCTTAAGCAGTTGGCCAAGCGATTTTTCATCGCCTACATCACCGATCCTGACAGCAAGTATGGTGATACCATACTGTGCCAGCTCTCTTTGAAGTTCACTTGTACACTGTTGTTCCTGTTTTGAGCGGTTTTGCACATAATCGAGGGCTTTAACCTTTTCTGCGTTATTTCTAAAACTTGCTCTCACTGCCGGTGTAATAAGCTTGTCTAATACAAGTTGATCATCTCCAACCGTCGCGACAACCTTTGGAGCGCTCTCCTTATCGATTCTGTAGGTAACGCGAACATCGACGGGGAAAGTAAAGCCATCGGCGCTTCTTACGGTAATGGGCTGCAAAGGCTGTACTTTGGCTTCACCTCGTTCAGTTTTCGACGTATAGCTGACTTTCTGCTGACGCGTATCAATTATGGTCACCTCGTAAGCATTTGTGTTAAGGTAATACTCCTGAGGCAGCAGCGTAATCCGCCATATCCCCCTTTGGTCCCTTTCAACAAGGCCGTCATCTGAAGCTACTATCTGCCCGACATTACTTTTGATAACAGCCACCGTACCGGCCTTTACATTCGTGGCCGGAACCTGTTTCACTTCAAAAAGTTTTGAATTGATCTTGTATTTACCCGGTTGCAGAACGGTAAGCTGTGGGCCCTTGAATCCCTTACCATCAGTAAGAAAATATACCGCGTCATTAATCATCTTGTCAGGTTCTTTCCACTGAGGCGCATAAATTTCACCGTCAGGCAGAGAAATCCCATCTTTGGCAACAACAATACCTACCATGCCGGGTTTGAGCTCGGTATCTTTTACTTTTGTAATGTCATACTGCCACTTCCAGTACCACAAATGCCAGCCCGGCATCAAGACACTCGCCTGAAAACCGTTTTCGCCTTTGACGCCGACGATGCGGCCGTCCGGCAATTCGCCGCCGCCAAATTTTTTAGCAACAATTCCAACTTCATCAGGCCCGACATTGACAATAGATGTTCCAACTGCGATAATAAAGACCAGTAACACAATAAAGATAAGGATTATCGGCCCGAATTTTTTAACGTTGAAATTCAGGACCTCGGTTTCATAAATAGCCATGTCTGTTCTCCTAAAATTTTATCTTGAATTTCCCATATTAGTCAGGCGATACTGCCGGATTAAACGCCTGGCTACGCAACTAATCCTTTCAATGCCAGGATAATATCAAAATCTTCCTCGAATTACAAATATTTGAAGTATTTTTTATTCCCCAATAGACAAACGTACCCAGTTATTACATCGTTATCAATTGTTTTGGGTTTGCTTTTTGAGCCATTGCATATTATTGCCCGTATAATGACGGACTGACTACAAATTGCTCTAAGCTTCGACCCTGGCACCTGCTCCCGCCGGATCAATAGTGCACCGCTTCAATGGCAACTCGGTCGAAGTTATTTTGGAAAAAAGTATCGACCTGCTCGGCAACACCCTTTTGCGTGAATCCATTCGCAACGGAAACGATGTCACAAATGTCATCGCCGCGGTCACTTATCTGCCCCTTGGCGGTTCCTTGATACGCATTTGACAATGCGGCTTCAACACGCAAGAAGTCCTCTCGATCCCTGTCCGTGCTGGATAAAAGTATGTATGGGCCTTCTGGATGGTGGAACACGTGAACCGCTTTATACGCCATTCCGGCCTTGCTGTCGAATCTGACCCAAATTGCATTCACACTTTCATCTGGGCGGTTACTCGCCGCCAGTTGTTTGGAAGAAACATCTTTTAAACTCGGATGCTCCTCATCATAGTTCTTCATATGCGCCTCAAGGCGCTTACCCTGCTCTTCGAAATACTTGGCGAGTTCATCTGAATAATCATCTTTCTTGGCCGCCGCGCCGATATAAAGGAGCTCATATGCTGAGAATCCATCCATGAGCTTTTCGTTCAGCGCAGCTATACCCTCGCTCACGGCAACGTTGTTGATCACGATACCCTGGGTCAACTCGAGAATGAAATCCCTCTCGTCAGGGAATACTTTATTCTCAACCGAATAGTATTGATACCATAGGCGAATCTCCACTTGACTACCAGGCAGTATCTGCTCGATCACGATATGCTTTTTTGCTCGATCATATTCAGCACGGCGGACCCGATCCGGATCGGCATTGATTGCGACGTCGTAGAGTTCACCAAACAGATCAAATTCAATCGTTACGTCCCTGGCGTCGCGTTTTCCCGCATTCTTGATTCTCGCGAGCGCAATACGATTCGGGAAATGCCGCCGAAGCTCTGAGCGGGTATCCTCAATCCGAAGGAAAGTGGCGGCAGCTTCGGCACCCAAATGCTCCTCAACAGCCCGATGATCACCATGGAGAGTGTCGTTGAACCACGCACGCAAATTGGCAATCGTTTCAATTTTGTCTCGCTCGCTCGCGCTAAAGCCTTTACCGAATACTTGGATGCCTTTGTTGCCGTGCGAGGCCTCGAGTGCCTTTACGACGGGGTAGCGAGAGAGAAAGGTGTCGTACTCCAAAAACAATGCCTGTCGATCGCGATTGACGCGCAGAGGCCACAGAGTTGGATGATCGCTCTCTCGGGAGTAGTAGGGGAATCCAGGATACAATTCCAGTCGATCGTTAATCTGCGCCAGAGGATTCACGTCATACGGGTCGAACATTTTGGCTATTGCTATCGCGTACTCGATCTTCGGAATAGGTTCGAAGAACGAAGCAGGCAGGACTTTATGCAAGGTGTATGAAATGATGGAAAGGATAAAAACCGTAATTGCAAGGATGAACGTGAAATTTATAATGCGTGTTAGAATATTGAACGACGCTTCCGCGCCGAGCGTCGAAATAATCCCCAGACGCAGTATCCCAAGATACACAAGATAAAGGACAATGATCGCTATGCTAGCTACGCCCATTGCGGCGCGGAATTTTATCAGACGACTAAGGAATGAGCGGATGTTCATCATGTCATCACTCCTGAAAACTGTGCGACCTTTCGGCCGTCATCGGTTCATCGACGTTTTGATCTTGCATTCCGAATGGACAAAATGTAACCAACCGCACCGAGCGCCACAGCAAGCACCGCCAGGATAAAGAGATACAGGAGAATGCGGTCAACCAGCACGAAGGTCCCGCCAGAACCAATCCTCGTGAAAATGTCCATTCCAAGAATTTGCTTGTACAGTGCGTACAACACCACAACAACGAGGCCTGCTAATGCGAGCGGCGTGCGCACACGCTCAATGATATTTCCCACCTTACTCAACAATTCCATGATATCACTCCGCCTTACTACTGTTTATATAGGTTAGCGGTGGGGTTGCGACCCCACCTACAAAACTCGTGGAATATCAATGAAAATTATGAGCATAATATAGCACTGGCCGGAAGGAAATCAATCGCGAATTTGCCGTTTCGACAATTCTCTTTCCGGGCCGGTAAGCATCCATTATTGTTTAACAACACCTTTCTCGAATCGGATTGAAGGAATTGTAGCAAGGAGGGTTTTTGTGTGTCTGATGGGTAAGAAACGAAACCCTGCCATAAACCCGTCCCTTCAACTGTGTTCAGGGCAGGCTCTGAGCTGAGTCGAAGGATGGCAGGGCTAAATATTTTTGAGATTGCTTAGTTACTTTGTTCCTCACAATGACAAGGTCGTATCCGTTCTCCGCACCTTAGGCACTGCGAAGGATGAATTGCGTCCCGATCCCTTCGGCCGGATTCGGCAGGCTCACCACGGGTTTGCTCAGAGCGAGCCTGTCGGCCTGCTCGCCTTCGCGAAGCGCTTCGGCGGAGCGAGGACAAACCACAACTAAAATTGGAGTGGTAAGGAGACAGAGGGGATTATAACTGATCCGTGCCCGAGTTAAGGTCAACAAACCCGCCTGCCCAAAGTCTGGTACGGCGGGCAGGATACCAGCTACAACTCGGCATCAGCCGGCGAATATCGCTGAGCCTATGCGAAGGATTGTTGCACCTTCCTCAATGGCAATTTCATAGTCTGAGCTCATACCCATACTCAGCTCAGTAAATTGTGGGCCGACAATTTTCTCGCCGCGCATCTCAATAAATAATTCTCTTGCTCGAACAAAACAATCTCGAATGATATCTTTATTAAGTGTCAACGGCGCCATTGTCATAAGCCCAGTTAGCTGAAGGTTAGGAAGAGTTTCTATCTGTTCAGCCAAATGTAAAGTCGCTCCTACAGGAACGCCGTATTTTTGCGACTCGTTGGAGGTGTTGACTTGCAGAAGCACTTTAGGATGCAAGTTCAGCTTTGCTGCTGCGTTATTTATCTCTTCAGCCAGTCGAAGTGTATCGACCGAATGTATAAGATAAGTCAGAGGCAAAACATGCTGGACCTTATTTCTC
>Ga0307439_1000570_pt1 | contig 25486 bp, 18 predicted proteins | sample SalMarWE160490MG_FD_202142 | JGI IMG/M metagenome (GOLD analysis project Ga0307439, IMG submission 202142) | Salt marsh sediment microbial communities from the Plum Island Ecosystem LTER, Massachusetts, United States - WE1604-90 | ecosystem: Environmental > Aquatic > Marine > Intertidal zone >... | reverse complement strand
CGTCTATCTCTTTTCCACTGTACTTTTGCTTCAAAACGGACAAAATGTGGTCAAGCTCTGAGATGCTGGCCTTTTTGAGCACGACTTTCCCTGAGTCAAACAAAATCGTACTGGGCAGCGTTATTGTGATGGTCCCGGCGTCAGGATCAAAGGCAACATCGTAACCTTCTCCAAAACCTGTAGCCTCGGCTGGACTTCGATCAAGCTCCTCGATTTGTCTTTGTAGTTCTGCAATAGTCTGCTGGTCTTGCGAAATCCGCTGAGCAAGTTGCCCTCTTTCGCCCTGCAAATTATCAAATCTGCCTTTTAGATTCTCATGCTCGACCTTCAGGTACTCGTACTTTTTTTGCCAATCAGTGCAGCCGGATAAAAAAACAACTGAGATAATACAAAATAGCGGGATAACCTTCCTTGGCTCGGCGAATCGCATTTGACACCTCCTTTAGCGCTATTGTATTAATAAGCCACAGGCTTATAAAACCTTCCTTGCTAACGAAAAAAATAAAAGCAAAATCGGTTTAAAATCCAGTTATGCAGAATCATAACAGTAAAAATACCTAAAGACAAGAAAGGACCATAAGGAATTTGCCTAATTTTTCTAAAAAGTAGTTGAAAGCCGGCCCAGGCCAAACCGAAAAATGGTGCCACAAAAAACGCCACAACAACAAAGACAGGCCCTATAACTGCTCCTGCTGCGCCCATCAGATGTACATCTCCCAGCCCCATCGCCTCCTTGCCAAAGGCCAAAGTACCCAGAATACGTGTGGCCCAGACCACGCCGCAGCCAACAAAGTAGCCCCAAATACTTCCTAAAAGCCCCATAATAAAGGGACGTTGCGAGAAGCCTTCCCACCAGGTACGCAATAGCTCACTTTCACGAGTTAGCCAAAAAACAATCGCTGAACAAATAATAATGGGCAAAAGAAAGAGAATTTCCTTGAACATCTCTACACGGTGGTTAATTTTCGCAACTTCAGACGATCCACTCTTTGAGCCGGTACCGGTTTGTTCTTTATTATACTCTACATCTTCCGTAGATGCCAATTCGTAACTCCTCTTGAGCAACCCAGTCACCAGTAATATCAAGCTAATGGCCAGGCCAATTATAGCACCGGCAGCAAGGCTAGCTGTGGTGGGTGAAGCGATTGGCAAAAGCATGTATGTGCGAACCAAGCTCGGCTGGATTATATACGTCCCTACCGCAGAGCCAATTATTCCTACAGCCGTAACAAACCAGCAAATTGACATAGGAATAACCCAGTATTCCAAATCTATTGCGGACGCAGCTATGAACGCAGCCAACAAGATTATGTGAAGAAGATAAATTAACCAAGCGCCGTCTATTCTGACGCTACTGAGCAAGTCGATATGAAAATACAAATAAAACAGACCAACGAAAATAACGCCTGTCAATAACTCAACAACAAAATAGCGTGGCGAGATTGGAGCCTTGCAATATCTGCACTTTCGGCCCAAGATTAGCCATGAAACAAGCGGTATATTGTCGTAGAAGCGGATGTGTTTACCGCACTCAGGGCAGAATGAACCTGGCTTTATCAACGATTTATCGCGAGGCAGACGATAAATTACAACGTTCAAAAAGCTCCCAATACAGCAGCCAAATGCAAATATAAATATAAACCAAATCCAATCCGGTACTACCACAACGCCTTCCGTGCAGATTTATTTAACCCTGTAATCCTTCGACCCTTCTCAGGATGGATTTATTGCGGGATTCTAATAAACATTGTCAAACCTGTAAATCCTGTCGAAAAATAAAATATATCTTCTTTTTTATTCTGTATCTAAAACATATTAATAAAAAACGCATATGCTGCTGTCTTGCCGATTAGAGAGCCGATGCCCACTATTTTCGACATACAACCCCTCTCTACTCCTAATCCTCACTAGGTACAATGAGCCGATTTTCTTTGATATAGAGTGTTCCTTTTGGATTCGGCCTATACTTGTTGATCCATTCTAATATATTACGATAGTCCTTTAGATCAACATCGTAACGTGATGACTTAAATGCCTTTGCGCCTTTAGTGAAATAAGAGGTCGTTGCAAGCAGAGCATTTGCCACTCTTAGGTCGCTTTTAACGCCGTACAACGCCCGGACAATGTCGACCCCAACTTTGTGTTCGGGCTGGTATTTCTTGCACTCGATAATCCAAGAGGATTGAAGCCCCGGCTTAATGTCTTTGGAGATGGCAAAAATGTCATAGCCGCCATCTTTGACAGGAGGGGTCAGTTGGACATCCCACTTATAGCTGGCAAGGATTTCGGCGACTAGCTCCTCAAATTGACGCGGTTTGATTTTATAGAGGGCCTTTGGATGTTTTTTCAAATATTTAAGCAATTCGGCAGTTATAATGTGGACGACTTCGATTAACTGTTTTGGGAGATGCCGGTCTGCATAAATGGTCCTGAGGGCCTTGATATTCTTTATTGCACGATCTAAAAAATCGGGCCACTTCTTTGCTTCGTATGTATCTATCCTATGGGCGTATTCAAATGCCTTTGTCAGATACTCCTGTAAAAATCCCGATTTGGAAAATTTTGCAGATTCAAGCCCGAAGCACATACTTAAATCGAGAAAACTTGCGCCATCTATTGGTTCACCTTCGGGTGTAAATGTTATTTCGGTCAAGTTTGCATCGGCTATGTTTGCCATACTGGCGGTTTCATCTCCACAAAGGATTACCCCGTAGAGATTTGCTTTACAAAGGTTGGCATTACTGAGGTTTGCTCCACTAAGGTCTGTTCCGGTTAGATCAGCTTCCTGAATATCCGCCATATGGAGGTTTACCTCACTGAGATATGCGTCTTTGATCTTTGCTTGTCTAAGGCTTGCTTCGCTGAGATTTGCTCCGCTAAGGTCTGTTTTACTTAGATTAGCTCTAGATAGGTCTGCTTTGATAAGGTCTATCTTGCAGAGGTTTGTCTCTTTAAGGTTTGCTTTGCGGAGATTTGCGCCGGTAAGTTTTACTCCACTAAGATTTGCAGAAACGAGATCTGTTTCGCTAAGGTTCGCATTGCTGAGGTCCGCTTTACTCAGATTAGTTCCAAAAAGATTCGCCCCATACAGATTCGCCCCACTAAGGTTCGCTCCCCTCAGGTTCGCTCCACGGAGGTCTGCAAGGCGAAGATCAGCTCCACATAGATTAGCCTCAGTGAGACGGGTCCAACTGAGGTCAGTTTCTAGCAGCTCTGCCTCGCTGAGCTGCGCACCGTGGAGGTTTGCTTCACTCAGGTCCGCTCCATCCAGCTTGGCCCCAGTGAGATTAGCCCAACTGAGGTCACTTCTGCGCAGGTCTGACTCACTGAGCTGCGCACGGCTAAGCTTTGCTGAGATGAGGCCTGCGTCGTAGCCAATCACTCTCCTGAGGTGCGCACCTCCGAGGTCCATAAAAGAGAGTTCTGCTCTCCTAAGGTCAGGTATAATATTAGGATTTTCTTTTCTCCATTTGTTCCAGGCTTTGACGCCTTGTTTCAGGATTATCAGATGTTCTGGATTGGCCACTTGCTTAAATCCTAATATCGAAACACGAAATTCGAAAGAAATCCAAATTACAAAATGACCAAATGTTCAAAACTGTTTCGGTCATCAAAATATTTGAATTCGCTTTGTAGAAAGCCCTTGCCAAACGTCATTGCGAGGAGCACAGCGACGAAGCAATCTCAAATGGGATTGCCACGCTTACTTCGTTCGCTCGCAATGACAAGAACCGTCGTTTCGGTCATTTGAATTTTGAACATTGTTTCGTGCTTCGGATTTCGTATTTCGGATTTTACCCACTATCTTCTCTCGTCTATCGTCCCTCTTTCGACTTTTTCTTAACCGCCGCGGCTACTTTTATCGGCAAGCCATACAAACGAATAAAACCAGTCGCATCGGTTGCGTCGTATTCGGCTCCCATCTTAAAACTTGCCAGATCGGTCCGATAGAGACTGTATGTGCTCTTGACTCCAGCCAATGTGCAGCGACCCTTAAATAGCTTCATTCTCACCTCGCCGGTAACGTTGCGCTGCGTGACATCGACAAACGCATCCAGAGCCTCTCGCAACTGGCAAAACCACAGGCCGTAATACACAAGCTCAGCATATTTCAAAGCGATCTGCTGTTTGTAGTGCATCGTTTCCCTGTCAAGTGTCAAGCTCTCAAGGGCTGCATGAGCAGCGACGAGAATGGTACCACCCGGAGTCTCATATACTCCGCGCGATTTCATGCCGACCAGTCGGTTCTCAACAAGGTCAACTTGACCAATACCATGTTTGCCGCCAATCTGATTCAGTGCCTCGACTAATTTTACACCACTTGTAAGTCTGCCATCGAGCTTCACCGGAACACCCTCATGGAAACCGATAGTTACGTAGTCCGGCTTATCAGGAGTCTTGGAAATCGGACGTGATATAACAAACAAATCTTCCTTTGGCTCATTGGCTGGGTCTTCCAAATCAGCACCTTCGTGACTTATGTGCCAGAGATTACGGTCACGAGAATAGATTTTCTTTTTAGTTTGCTCGATCGGGATTTTGTGCTTCTTGGCATAATCAACTGCAGCCTCGCGAGACGTCAATTTGAATTTGGGGTCTTTCCAGGGGGCGACAATCTTCAGTGACGGGTCCAGCGCCATGTAGCTCACTTCAAATCGGACCTGGTCATTGCCCTTACCAGTTGCGCCGTGGGCTACAGCAGTTGCACGCTCGGCGTGGGCAACGTCGACCTGGTGCTTGGCAATTAAAGGCCGGGCTATACTTGTGCCTAATAGATACCCACCCTCATAAACCGCACCAGATTTTAGCAGCCGCCAGAGATGGTCTTCTACGAATTCTCTTTTTATATCTTTGACCACGCATTTAACCGCTCCACTGGATAGCGCCTTTTTTTTGATTCCGGTCAGCTCGTCGCCTTGGCCCAAGTCGGCTGCAAAGGCGATGACCTCATAGCCGTATGTCTCTTTAAGCCAAGGCAGAATCACACTGGTATCCAAACCACCACTATATGCTAAAACTACCTTTTTAGATTTCGTCACTTCTATACCTCAAAAAAATATAATTTCGTATCTGTATTATATAGGGAACGCGTAATCGTTGGTTTCTAAACAGCGACAACGATGCCTTCCCGCCGGGCGATTTCCAAAATGGGACGTGCGCTGTCAGTCTCCCATTCCTTCTCACCGCAGGCAATAGGCTCAATGCGATTATCAGCAACAGTTGCACGCCAAAGAGCTTGAACTAATGAAATTTCTCGAGGGCCGTCAAACTCCGGAGCGATAACAATTAAGTCTATGTCACTATATTCATGAGCCTTGCCACTCACAAACGAGCCAAACAAAACCGCCCGACGAGCATGGATGCCCAAAGTTGGCAGCCCAGTTAAATACCGCTTTACCGCGGCTACAATTGTTTCTTCAACCATGATAACATCCTTTTGGCTCTTGAGATTTCTTCCTCCGTAAAACCTGACTCGAGCAGTATTTCTTCAAAATCAGGGTAACGCCCTTCCAATTGGTAGAAACCAAACTCACGTAAAAGTTGCTCCTGTTCTTGATCGAGGTTGAGATTAGCAATTTCAGCAAGGCGAACAAGATTGTGTATTCGCGGCGGTATATCTTTTATTCGCTTGGTAACATGTGCTTTTAGCATCTTTTCAAGAGCAAGGTGCGCAAAGAAAAGACTATGGCGAAAGTGACCTTTTTCAAGTAGTGATTGAGCTGCCGCGAAGTCCTCATCGCTACTTTCTTTCCAGTATTCAATTTGCTTTTCAATATTCATAATCAAGCATCTGCTTCTTTAGATTCATCAGGCGGCACAAGTGGCTCGATAAGCCGTATCAATTCGGATATATTGTTTTGAACGACGTCCCAGACCCTTTCAGGAATAATATCAAAGTATTCGTGAACAAGACGGTTTCGCATACCGATAATCACCTGCCAAGGGACTTGCGGATGAGCCGACTTGTATTCCTGAGAGACTTTACAGGCGGCTTCACCAATTATCTGAATCTGGTGCATAACGGCGTTTTGCAGAAGGTCATCAGCTTTGAATTTTTCCCATGTAACGCCCTCGGTAAAGTTCTCAACTTTGCGTGCAGCTATGAGCATATCGAGTATATAGGCGTCATCTCGCCACATAAATCGACTCCACCGACTCCAGAATATGCCGTCTGCGAATGTAATTTTCGCTTTTCTCCACAGCCTGACGCTCAACAAGGTCAACCTTTTGGCCGAAAATCTGAGTCAACTCATCTTGCATTTCAATTAGTTCCATAAGTCCTGGCCTGTATTCCTGCTCGAACTCAACGAGGACATCGATATCGCTGTCGGGTCCTAAATCTTCTCGCAGCGCAGAGCCAAACAATGCGAGACTACGTATATAATTTCGCCGGCAAAAATCAGCTATCTTATCTTTGGGCACCTTAATCTGAATAGCCATATTATTGTTTCTTTCAATGTCATTCCCGCGCAGGCGGGAATCTCCTCCTTCTTCCGCTTTTAATATACCAATAATCATTATCGCAGAACAATAATTAAATCCATTTTAGTTTCGACTGATTGTGCACACTATGCAAGATTCGCTTGTGTTTTAGATGCTATCCGGTTTCTAAAGACGTAATAATTCCCTGTGCTTTTGCCTGCCGGTAGGATTCTTTGAGGTTCTTTCTAATTCCGCCGCCTAATATAACATTGTAGATTAAAATCAGTCCATCACAGACTATAAACCCTTTCCATGGTAACAACACCGCTGAAACAAACACTGGCAAAGGATACGGTACCATCTCGATAATCTCGTCGGTCAGGCTAAGTATCCCATAAGCCTTTGGCGGATCTTCATCATTTAGAAAAATGGTATAGTCTTTCAGGTCTCGCTCAATGAAAAACTTGTCGGAAATAAAATGCTTAAATTTCAGAACATTAGACAGCTCTTTTTCAGGAAACTGATAGGGGTTCTCATCCACAAAATCATCAATTAAGGTAATATTACCCAAAAGCTTATCTCTGGCTTTAGCTCTATCATTATTTGAGGCGCGCAGGAAAGTCTCCGCATCGATAATTCCTGCAACTCCACATAAACGACCAGCAGCGAAACCGATCAGTGAACTATAGAGCGAAATAAAAATCGGAGACTCCTCCTCTGGTAGCAGCATATCAGTTTAACTCTCTTCCTATTTCTTCTTCCCCCACCGTTCTTAATATACTAATAATTGTCATCACAGAGCAATAATTAATTGGCAGTAACCTGTAAACCTTTCCGGAAATTTCGAGCGTCTAACATAGCGAATAGTACAATTTGCTGTTTGTCACTCCCGCGCAGGGCCTGTCCTGAGCTTGCCGAAGGGCGGGAGTCTATAAAAAATCAAGAAAGACTGGATTCCCGCTTTCGGGCTTGTTGCCAAACATTATTGTGGAGTGTTTGAGATTGCCACGGCCTATTTCATAGGCCTCGCAATGACATTAAAACGCAGTGTTTGTCATTGCGAGGAGTGAAACGACGAAGCAATCTCCACTTTAGCAACAAGCCCTTTCGCGGGAATAACACTCATAGGTTATATTTTATTTTTTAAACCTCTAAGCCCAATCGTACTTGTAGTCCTCCGGCACCTCTTCAAGACTTGAAAACACATCTTTATCAGGAAATGCTGCTTTAGCTAAAGGCTTGGCCAATCTCTCATCTCTTGTCAATAATCCATCAGCTCTGCTCAAAAGAACCACATATTTCATGTCTTGGAGATCGTGCTCAAGGTTGGTCACAGAACCTGACCCACCTTTATGACGTAGGAAGTATCTCTCAAGGAATAAAAGAATGCCAACCATCCGTAGGAAATGCCAACTGACCCACTCGCGCGATAGGCAATACTTTTCAGGATTGTGGGATATGGGTAGTATCATCTTTGCCCATTCGTTCATATTTTGAGAATCGACGAGTCCTGCCCATCGTCGAAAAAGAGAGAGTTTAGCATTTTTTCTGCCATTCCATTTACGAACTTCACTAAGAAGTCCCGGATCCTCCGACAGCAACTTCTCATTGAAACTCTCGGTATTATTACGGACACTTCCTGCAAATTCCAACTCCTCGCTCAGCAACTTCTCAACATGCTCTGGACTATAGGGTCTGCTATTTACCTCGAATGTTTTTTTCACTGCGGCAGCTTCCTCCAAATCTACAAGAGAACCATACGGGGATAAGTTTTGTGCCTCCCACTGAACAATACATTTGCAAGTTGGGCAAATGTATCCTCCGGTCAAGATTAGTGATCTAAAACGGTCTAGTAATTCTTCCCGTTTCTCATCAGTGGTGGCACACTCATAGTACAAAACTTGGGGCAAAATCAAGAAGTGATTCTCAACGAATCTTTCCAATTTTGAAGTTGAAGTTCCTCGCAAAATATCTTTGTCAATTATTAACTTCTTTGGCATTTTTCTCATGATTTTGAAAGATAGCTACAAATAGTTTTTCGCATCAGTTTAGCGTTGGCGTTTTGGCCGGTGAAGAGTTTGAATTGTGCAGCAGCCTGATTGACGAACATAGAAACGCCATCGATTGTTTTTAGTCTTTTTCTCTTAGCCTGCTTGAGAAGCATAGTCTTGGCAGGATTATAAACCGTATCAAAAATAGTCATGCCCCTTTTAAGATATTCCTTAGATACAGGCGTCGCATCAACGTTTGGGTGCATTCCAATACTTGTACAATTTATCAATAATTTCGCATCCAGATTTGCCAGGTCGTCCAGGCCGGCAAACTCGCAGCCAAACTCTTCAGCAAGTCTTTCAGCCTTTTCAACGGTGCGGTTATAAATTTTAATTTTTGCGCCTACGTCAGAAAGCCCGGCCACTATGGCTCTTGCCACGCCCCCTGCGCCGACAACTGCTACCGAAATTTTTTTCAAGTTGGCCCGCCTGATACCCATTCCCGAAATGACAGCATCGGTTGCGCCTGCGTAATCGGTGTTATAGGCACTGATCCGTCGCTCATCGCTCGTTGCTCGTAAATCGACAATAAGAGTATTGACTGCCCCGATTTTTTCAGCCAAGGACTCAACAAAACCCTGATTCGAATTCGCAAAATTCAATGCGTTTTGCTTATGAGGGATAGTTACACTAAAACCACGGAAGTTCAGCCATTTTCTCTGAATGATATTACGTAAGAATGAATCAAAGCCCTGCTGGCCTTGTGTAACCAGTAACGGTAAATACAATCTGTTCATATTCTTTTCTGTGAAGCACGCATTATGGATGGCAGGGCTGAGCGAATGCCCCACCGGATCAGCAATGACGCCGAAAAGTTCCGTATCACCATCTATGGAATCGTGCCTGTATATCTCTTTTAACTGCTTTACGGTGATCTGTCCCGGTGCCGTTGCTCTTTTCTCATCAACGCTCGCGTAAGTCACGAAGCTGTCCAATTTCTTTGCGAGCAGCCTGGTGATAAGGCCAGCCTGGCCCATACAAAAGACTATTCGTTCGCCGCTGCTCTGGCGCAGCAGATCCATCGCCTCAAAGCAGTCGTTAATGTGATTCGCAGTATAAATCAGCTTCGGTATCGCGGATGGATACATAGCTAATACATCACGGTAAAGTTTCTTGATATTGTCGAACTTACTTTCGAAGTTGTGGGCAGACAAGATTAGCCGAGCTCTCGGATTTTGCGATAATGCAACCCTTATTCTCTCCTGGTTCTCCGTAATCCGGAAATTCTCATATTCGTAATCTACGAACTCCGCACCGGTTTTTACAGCAGCTACAAGCACCGCGAGCCGTAACTGCTGCGGATAGGAGCCAGCCCCCCCCTGTCGCTCATCGCGGCAAGTTACGATAATAGGCATCTTGCGATAAGCTCTTTTGGTCTCGGCGACTAAAGCACTAACCTGGTCAACGGTCAGATTCTCGAGGTAATCTGTCCGAAGTTCCAGAACCTCCGCGCCGTCGGATATAGCCTGTTTAATTTGCCGCTGTGCCTGACTCGAATCGGCCGCTGATATTGGAACAGCTAAAAATGTCATAGTCATCTAAAGATATAGCAACCATATAACTCAAAGGCAAGGCTAAAGTGTAGCTGCCCGATGAAAGAATTGAGAGCTTCATTTAAGAATAAATTTCCCCAACGTAGGTCTGACTTCAAGCATCCACTACCATTATCTGATGTGCAAAAACATATCGGCTCTCGCCGCACTGGGACTAGCTCAAACGCCACGTAGTGAACATCGATTAATCTATATCGCCAGGAGCTAACCTGACGGTACAGGTCCTATTGAAAGCTGCGTGAAATCACCGAGAACGAACTGGCTTGCAAGTGCGTTAACATCATCGGTAGTAACCGCTCTTACGGCATTGACGTCTTGCTCGATGCTGCGATACTGCTGTAAATACAACCAGTTCGCACCCAAACGTATCAGTCGGCCATGGGAAAGCTCGTTTTCGATTACGATCGCACTTAAGGTCTTGTTCTTCGCCTTTGTAAGTTCCGCCTCCGTGATGCCGTTGTTAGAGACACCGTCAAAGATATTCTGCACTATATCAAGGACCTTATTGACATTTCCACAGCTACACCTGATATAACTACAGAACACTCCGGTGCCATCCATTGGCCCAAATTGCATCGATGCCGTCTCGGCCAAGGCGTTATCAACCAGCTCCCAGTAGAATCGCGAACCTGTGTTGTCCCCGACAATAGTTGACAGAAGATAGGCGGCAAATCTTCTGGGGTCCTGCGCAGAAACACTCCGGCTCATTAAGCATATATGTTCGTAATTCAAATTAGGTTTTTCAAGTCGCTCCTTGCTTCTGCTGCCTTGGCAGTCGTCGAGCTTTCTATCAGCGGCTTGTTCCTGCCAGCTACCACACAATCTTTCAGCAACAGAGCAAAGCTCGTCCCAGTCAAAATTACCTGCACAGCCCAAGATCATATTGTCAGGTGCATAACGTCTGGTAAAGTAGCCTCGCATCTGCTCTGATGTAAGGGCATCAATGCTCTGCTCACTTCCAAGCACACTATTACCACACGGATGCGTGCCGAAGTGCAGCTTTCTGCATCTATCCACAACATCAAAACTGGGCAGGTCTTTGTACATTGCAATTTCTTGCTTGATTACCTCTTTTTCAATATTGAAATCCTCATCTCGAAGGGCCGGCCTCATCAGTTCTATCCACAGCTTTGTCACCTCCAACAAATATTCCGGCAAAACGGCGGCGTGATAGATTGTGGTCTCCCAGCTCGTACCAGCATTAAATTCAGCACCCGTTCTATCGAACGCCTCGTTGACTTGTAATGCGCTGAGCCTGTCAGTTCCTTTGAATAACATATGCTCCAGAAAATGTGACGCGCCGTTTATTTGCTCAGTCTCGTCGCGAGAGCCTGTTTTAACGAAGAAACCCACGGCAGCAGATTTGGCGGCTGGATTAATCTCACCAACAATTGTCAAGCCATTCGACAATATTTTTTTCTTGAATTCCATGTTATTGCTACTCGACTGTCACTTGTTTTGGACCAATTGTCACAACCGTAAAACGCTTAAACTCACTATCTCGAAGAAAGGTTAAAACCGAATCGACCGTTGTCTCTTCTATCCCCTGTTTAATCTCATCCAGGCTTCGAACTCTACCCAGCATATAATAATCACCTCCAATCGCGCCGGCCCGGCTGCTAGATGATTCACTTTGTAGGATTAGTGACGACTTTAGGCCGACCTTGGCTCTGTCAATTTCCTCTTTGCTTATACCCTCGCTGAGTCGATAAAATTCTCCTATTATTACGTCGAGTGTTTCCTGGGCCTTTTCCGGCGCTGTTCCCGCGTAGCAAGCTATACCAGCAGCATCTTTGAGGCAGTGGTACCGTGCGCCTATCGCGTAGCACAAACCTCGCTTCTCTCTCACCTCTGTAAACAATCTGGCACTCATGCCACCTGAGAGCACCGAGATCGCAACTCTGGCATTGTAGTAATTTTCGTCTGATAGTTTTACTGTTTCTGTCATCAGGCCGATATGCACCTGTGCACCGTCATTGTGGATGTGTATATAATCACCTGCCTTCGGACGCAGTGTTATCTGTTTGGGAGGTTGTTGCGGCTCAGTGGCAAACAAATTCTTTATCTGCCCACACACAGATTCAAAGTCATACTTACCTGCAACAGCAAAGATTGTCTCGGAAAGACTGAAGCTATCATGCACAATCTGTCTTGCTTGTTCACTCATGAGAGATTTGAGCTCTGCAACTTCACCGATGGTGCTACGGCCCAGAGGAACCGGATAGAACTGCTCCCGCAGTTTCAGCATGACCTTTTGACGCGGGTCATCATCCAAAGCCTGTATACCTTCGATCGCAAGCTGTCTGGCTGATTCAAACTGGTTTTCCTGCAAGTTCGGCCTAAGAATTACGTCCGCGTACAAATTTAGAGCCTGCGCTAAATTACTCGCTTCTAAAGCGGCTCCAACACCTATGTGAGAGCTACCGATCGAACTGGCACGGTGCAGACCCAGCCCATCAAGAGCATCGCTTAGCTCTCTGCTATTTCTTTTTCCTGCACCTCTGAAAATCCAATCGGCTATGACATTAGCGGCCCCGCAAGAGCCTTCAGGCAAAAGAGCAGCTCCAGCCGGCAGCATAAAGCCAAAGGCCGCTGACTCGACACCTTCCATGCGCTCGCCGAGTATTACCATGCCATTGTTAAGAACACGCTTATCAAAATTTTTAGTCATCGTAGCTATACGTTGCGATTCGTAATTTATTGATTGAGCAACAAACCACGAAATGTTACCAATTATCAATAACCAATTAAGAGAATGCGGATTCTACTAATAAACAGCTATGTTTTCAACAATAGAATTCAAAAGGAAAGTTGGTGATTCAAAACTCACACTAAGACTATGACCACTACGACTTATTTTTTGTTTCTTGATAATCGCCTTATACTGAATACTGGGTGGCATCGTCAAGAACGAAGGCCTTGGCGATGGACTTTTTAATATATCACTATAGGTTTAACCATCCCCAAGCTTGCGCTTGAGGCTGCCACACGCCGTATGCTGCATTGGCTTGTCGGACTGTACTATTCTATAGCTTTTTTAAATTCAGCTTCTGATCGAGTTGGTTTCCCTGGGGTTGTGTTCATCAAGCATGGCACACACATCTCCCTCAGGAATTTCGTTTTTTTTATGTTCATCAACTTGGGATTCTTTTCTAGAGCTGCGCCAATCAAGATTGTTTCCAAATAAGCGATATCTCGATACTTTCTCTTGGTTGGTTTTACAAATTTATCCTTCTTGGTTCTTTTTGCAATGAGGAAAAGAAGTGGTGCCCCCTTTTTCCCCGCCAACGCATCATTGTAAATATTTATTTTGTGAGTAGCGTAGCATTCGAATTCGAATGTTCGTTTTTCAGCAAGACCAACGTACCAAGGTTTTATCCCTTTAGCCGCGCGAATCGCAAAGAGGTAACATCCACAAGCAGATGGTAAGTTTGCGTTGCTTTTTCGAACCTTGTTCCAAAATAATTTCTTCGTTGAATTACTGTGGTCAACCAATTTATTATTCTTCTTGGCCATCTCGAACGGACCATGGATTGTATATTTCATTTCCTTCCCCTTTCAGTTCATCCAGCACCGTATACTTTTCGCATAAGACGCTTTTCAAAGCGAGTAAGTTAGGCCAAGAATACCGCAATGTCCACGGCTTAACATGAGCCAATACACTCCAGTCGGCCAACTCCACTGCAACTTCGCTAGTTACACTTTTTCTCGCAATCACTGATGTACAACCCCCTGTTGTATTCATACTATCGGCAGAATTTGGGGTGTGTTTAAAGAAAATAGCGGCCAGGATAATAAGAAAAATCAGCGTGGATAGAGTTGTCGAAATGAATAATACCAATCCAATTAAATAAATGCAATTTTTGACAAACTATCGATCATCATGTCATGCCTGCGAAAGCAGGCATCCAGTGCATATAAACCTATGGATTCCCGCTTTTGGGCTTGTTGCCAAACATTATTGTGGAGTGTTTGAGATTGCCACGGCCTATTTCATAGGCCTCGCAATGACATTAAAACGCAGTGTTTGTCATTGCCAGGAGTGAAACGACGAAGCAATCTCCACTTTAGAAACAGACCCTTTTGCGGGAATGACAGGGCGCAAGAATTAATTCCAACTGGTATAATTTACGAATTCGGAATTAAGAGAGATTACGCCGCGGCTGGTTCCTCCTCATACTCTTCAAATCGGACGCTTATCTTTTTACTGACTCCTTGTGTTTGCATCGTGATTCCCAACAGCACATCGGCAATGCTCATGGTGCGCTTAGCGTGCGTGATTATTATGAATTGAGTATCTTTCTGAAACTCGCTCAGAAGCAAATTAAAACGCTCATTGTTTGTTTCGTCCAGGGCTGCGTCAACTTCGTCAAGGAAGCAGAAAGGCGACGGCTTTGTTCTGAAGACTGCGAACAGAAGCGATAATGCTGTCAGTGATTTCTCGCCACCACTAAGCAGCGAGATACTCCTTGTTTCCTTGCCAGGCGGTCGAGCTATGATTTCTATCCCAGCTTCAAGAATATCTTCGGCATCCTCAAGCACAACGTCGGCTTTGCCGCCTCCAAAAAGTTTGCGAAAGATCTGCTGGAAGTGACCACGGATTTCTTCAAATGTCTGTCCAAATTTCTCTCGGCTCTTCTTATTGAGCCGGTTTATCAACTGTTGAAGTTGGGCTTTGCTACTATTTAAGTCCCCGACCTGATCGCTTAGGAACTTATGTCGCTGTTCAAGGCCTTCCTGCTCATCTATGGCATCCACGTTCACATTACCGAGGCGTTCTATTTTGTCTCGAAGCTCCGCTATCTCGATTTTGATGCCTTCCCAATCGACATCCTGGCCACTGTAGCTCTTAAAGGCATCAGCCAAATCAATCTGCAATTCGTCGTGCACTCTGTCGATAAGGTCCTGTTGCTTCACCTCCAACTGGCCGAGTTCCACCTTAAGTTGGCCGATCACCTGCTCAACCTCGGCTTTCTCTTGCTGCTTAGTGCGCATAAGCTGTTCTGCTTCTCTCTTTTCGGCAAGCAGCCTCTCAACTTCTTCATGCAAAAGCCGGTTACTCTGCTGGCCCTTTTCTTTTTCCACGAACAGCTCAGAGACAGCCGTCTCGCAGTTAAGAATGTCTCTTTGAGCATCTTTCAATTGTTCACTACAGGTCCGGATTTGCTCTGTCGCCGCATCGGTATCCCTCAGATTTGCCTGCATCTGACCCTGCAGATTCTCAATGATTTGCTTCAGTGCTTTACTTTGCTCAGTGACCTGCCCGAGTTCGATACGCAAGTCTGTCAGTTGCGTGTTCAATGACTGTTGTTGGCTTCTTTGTTCAGCGCATTGAGCTTCAAGCTCCTGCACGCGCGAGGTCCGCTCACTGTTTACGGCCTCCAGTTCCTGCAATTTCTGCTTGGAGTCGTACTCCTTTTGTACAGACTGGGCTATCTGCGTTTCCAGCAGATCAATCTCGCCTTCTATCAACGGCTCCTCGTCTCTGAGCCGTTTAATATTCTCCCCATAAAAAGAGAGCTTCTCAATTATCTGTGTCTTTTCCGTATTGGCTTCATAAACGGCCGTACGCAGGTCCTTGCAAAGCCTGTCTATATGTGCCTTTTCGCGCGTTTTGTCTTCAATTTGTTTTTCAAGTCCGGCAATCTCGGAGCTCATGTTAGTGACAGACTCATTAAGCTGCTGCATTCTGCTCTTACGAGATATAAGACCAGTCGTCTTGCCTAATGGCCCGAGCCTTATTGATCCTTCAGGACTAAAGCATTCGCCTTCTAACGTTACGAACCTGTACTCGCCTTTACCATTGTGAGCCAGCCCTTTAGGGGCCAGCCCCAGCGCAGACTCGAGCGTATCGACAACGATGGTCTTGCCCAACAGTTTCCAAACTAACTGTGCATAATTGCTTTCGTATTGAACAAACTCAACGAGTCTGCCTTTAACATGAGGCGACCCTGAAAAATCCTCTTTATCTACAAAGGGCTCCTTCACATCACGACATAGAAAATTTACTCTTCCATCGAGCTTGCCGATTGTCTGAGAGTCAGCCAACAATTTACCTATATCGTTGATAACGACGGAGTCGGTTCGGCCTTCGAGAGCGGCTTCAACAGCAGTTGCATGCTCAACATCGGTGGATATGATCCGGGCTAAAATTCCATCGACGTAGTCCAGCCTACTGTTCGCATCTGCCTGGCTTTGCAGCAGGCTTTTGACAGCCGGTGGTAGACCCTCGCATCTTTTTTCCATATCAGTAAGAACACTCAACTCGCCATTGAGTGCACTTCGTACCTCCCTGTTGCAGACCAATCGTCTTTGGTTCTCCTCCAAGGAACAATCAATTTCTTCAATTTTCTTGCGTTTGGATTCCAGACTCTGCTGCAATTCGTCCAGCACTTTCTCCACGTCATTCAGGCGTGCCTGATATTGCGCCTTTTCGGTAAGCAATTTTTCAAGCTCAGACTTAGAAGTTTGAGCTCGACTGGCCAGACGATCCTTCTGGCTCGACAGATTGTTTCGGTGAGCTGAGGTACTTTGGATTTCATTGTGAAGTTGAGCTGTTCTTCTGACAATGTCAATGATGCCGGACTTTTCATCTTCCAGATCCGCCTGAAGATGAACAAGCTTCGCATCGACTTTGCGGACTTCTTCTTCCTGTATTCGCTCAACCGCTTGATTTTTATCCCTCAGCATTCTTTCGCAGCTTGCCTGCTCAGTTTTATGTCGTGCCAACGCCGACTGCAACGTGCTTCTCTGTTCCTGCAGCGATTTCGCTTTCTGGCGTTCTGACTCCGTTCTTTGCTGCAGCTCCCCAACCCTCGTCCGCAAAAATTCAATACGCTGTAGTTGTTGCTCTATTTTGCTCTGGACAGCAACAAGACTGTTGCCCGTCTGATTCAGCAGGTGTTCCTTGTCCAGGATGTCATTGCCCAGTCTACCTAACGCTGCATCAGCCCTTGAAATTTCTGCTGACAGTAGCGCATATTGCTCTTGTGTTTCTTGAAGGACTGTATTCTTCTCCTGCAGTTGCGCACGATTTTGCGCATACTCAACCAATGAGTAATTAACCTGTAGCTCTTTGAGTCTTTGGGTGTATTGAAGATAACTTCGAGCTCTGCCGGCTTGAAGTTTTACACTACGCAGTCTCTTTCTTACTTCAGTCAGGATATCTGCCAGCCGGAGCAGATTCTGCTCAGTGCGCTCGAGTTTTCGAAACGCCTCTTTCTTATGCGCTTTGTATTTGCTTATGCCAGCCGCTTCTTCGAATATGAGCCTTCTGTCTGTCTTGGACGCACTTAGCAACTGTTCAATCTGGCCCTGCTCAATTATCGAATAGGCCCTGGTACAAACGCCCGTGTCCATGAACAGCTCTCGAATGTCTTTCAAGCGACAGATCTTATTGTTGATGCGGTATTCGCTTTCCCCGCTGCGATATATCCTGCGAGATATCTGGACTTCATCAGCATCTATAGGCAACCGACGCGACACAACTCCTTCCTGGTTTGAAATACATAAGGTCACTTCGGCAGAATTCATAGTTTTTTTGCCGCCGCTTCCACCAAATATAACATCGGCCATCTGGTCGCTTCGAAGGCTCTTAAGCCGTTGCTCACCAAGTACCCATTTGACGCCATCGACAACATTGCTCTTGCCGCAACCATTCGGCCCTACAATCGCAGTTATAGATGAATCAAAAACAAATTCTGTCTTGTCAGCAAAGCTCTTAAACCCATCAAGGACAATCTTTTCCAGTCTCATTTGCTATCCTGCCATGAACGTCCGGTAACTATTTTCATAAAGCCAAAACGGATATCCCACGCCAATACGCAATATTGTTATCGGTCGAGCATCTGTCTTCTCTTGACAATTATTCAACTATATAAGCTCTTTGAAGGACCTACCTGTGTACTTGGAGCCCTATCCACACTTTTCTGTACGCTACTGTTGGTATTACTATGCAGTACTTGGCCTGTCAGAGAAGAATTCACTAAGTTTCTGTCGCTGCCATCTGGTTTAACGTCCCAGCCTCCTTTTTGACTGACACTTAGCGAAAACATACCCAAAAAACCCATCAATGCTTTGTGCCCTCGCTCTGCAGATCACTGAGCGGAGGCAGGAGTTACTATTTTAGGTGCTGTTCATTGGAATTTACGATATTTGCTAACGATATACTTCCTGCTTGCCTCAATCTGGGGGGCCACCCTCACTGGTAACATTACCACCATCGAGACACGTAAGCACTTGCAGGGCGCTAAAAAGTCCACAGAACAACCAACAGCCATTTCCTGAGACTAACGTCCCCAGCATTTGCTAAGGAAAATGCTGTCTTCACCATTACCAAGGATAAGCTTCACTGGCTAATATAACCTTTTAGTAGCCTGCTAAACATTTAGATGGTCAACACTATCTTTGTCTCCGGTCTCGAACCATCTCGAAATAACTTTTTATTTTTGTTGACCGTTGTACTTTTTTCTTTCTCTGCCTTTGAAGGAGAGAATAAGGCCGACTGTTATTACACCTACTATAGCCCACTGCAGATACAGTCTACTCAGCTTTATTGCGTGACTTGCTACTTTGAACAATGGAAAAAATCCAAGATTAGCCCTTCGACTAATATTGCTCCATGGTCCATGGGGTGGAAACAAGCCCATTAGCACAATCACAGCTATACCTATCCAAACAAAAACCTTTTGTTTCCAGTTCATAATGGGGCCGTTAATCTGACTCATCAGTTTTCCGTTTTGCCTGTCTTTTTTGTCTCTGAAAGCAAGGGCTAAACTGGCGGTTACTACCGCCACAATCGCCCACTTAATAAGCAGATCAGGCTTTATCTGAAAATATGGCTTCGTGGAAAGTATGCTGAGATTTTCTTTCGCCGGATATAAGCCCATTAGCACAATTACAGCTATGCCTAACCAGAGACACACAATTTGCTCGTAGTTCATAACTGCTCCAGCTACCTGGGCAAGATGCTTACCCTCTTGCTCTTCTCTATGTTTATTGGCTTTGCTGTCTTTGAAGATTACAACAAGACCAGCGCTTACAAGCGCCACCATAAATACCAATATTAAATGTCTGGGGTTGCTAATGTGGAACATAAAATAGATCATCGCAAATATTCCTATATAACACCCGACAAGAAACAACACAATAAGTCCCACTGCACGCCCAATAGAAGCAATCAGCTTTTTACCCATGATTCTATTTGCCTTTATAACTCCGTAATCATATTCCACATCTACTCAAAGTGCCTTATCATCGCCACCACGCCATTTTGGTATTTGCCTGTCTGTGTTGTATCAATAGTCTCATCCCGCTCTCGGAAACCAGCTTGAAATCGATAGCTATTTTTTACAAATTAAAAACATGCCGCGAATAATCTCAGAGTATTAACTTGGTTCATCTACCCTTTGTAGGAACGTATTTTCAAGACACTGTGTTGTTGAACCAAAAATGCCCTAACTCTACAGATGCTTTAACGATTAGCGGATATCAGGCAGCGGCCCAGCCCAAAACTCCGCCTGTACAGCATTTTTGTCACACATCTGCTTCAAAAGCGCTATGATCTCAGCATAAGAAACACCAAGTCCGCCTTGTTGCCCATCCTCCTTTACGGGTTCCTCACATAATATCTGAATAATGTCACTGAGTTTGAAGGAACACTTTAATGGGCCAATCACGGTAGGCCGTGTGGGATGCTTGCGCATTATAGAAACGTATTGCTGACCAGATCTGGAGTCAATCACAATATCGCCGTTAACAGACTGGATAAAAACATTGTCACGGCAATGCAACGGGGCACCAAATAAAACAATTCTTGGCTGACCTCTACGGGAAACGTAAATCGCTTTTTGTTTCGTCTGGGCGACTTGCTCGAGAAAGAAGCTGCGCCCGACGAGTCTCTTTGTAACCGCAATGTCGTTCAGCTTTCGCAATTGACTATAGGCTGCCAACATGATATCAAAGTCTGGGTCCTGCAAAAGCCTTCGCGCAACAGATGCTGCATCTTCGGGCTTCGCTGCTGCCGTCAAAGCCTCCAAGGCTTCGAGCCGATAGGCCGAAGCCCTATCCATTGATATTTCCCTAAGAGCCTGTACTCCCTGTTCACCCCCTATGTTGATCATACACCGACCTGCTAGCAATCGTACGTGTTCATCAGATGAATTCAACAAAACTTTAAGCTTACTAAGGCTTGTGCTACCAATAGCCTCAAGGGCAATTTCGCTTGCTTCCTTGTCTTGGCCAACAGCAAGCTTTGCAGCAAATGTTTTAACTCTCTCTTTGTCCAACTCTGGTGTCCGGTCGAGATACATTGCTTCAACTATTGAGATGAATCTTTGCACTCGTGTTTTGTATTTGGCCGGTATTCTCAATTCAACCTGGCCTGATGAGATAGCTCTAGCCGTTCCAGAAGCAAACCTCCCATTTATCAAGTTCCGTATGAGATTTGCACTTCTGTAATTCGGCTCGCGAAGAATCATGAATATTAAGTACTCTTCCAAAGCCTTTCCTCCGTAAAGGACATACGCAATTCTCATGCTTGCAGTGCTGGTACTAATCTTGTCCATAAAGACCGGCCCTTCCGCAGCAGCTATCACCCTCGTCGCTATGCCAAAAGTACCTCTGGGTTTAAGCTCAGCTCTATAGAGCCAGCCGTCTTCCAAAGAGATTGTTTGCGTACCGGGCAAAGCAGTTATTCTCAGATCAAAGCGCTGACCCTTCGGTGCAGCAGCCGGCACGACCCCCTCTATCCATACAACGGCCGTTTCAGGGCTGTCAATAAACCTGTCAACGTTAATCCTGTCTCGCGGCAGTTGCGCCAGAACATACCGCTTCAGGTATTCTCTGACCTGTGGCGGACACTCTGCGGAACCCGTCCCTTTTAGTCCACCCACCAGTCCATACCCCTCGACGGGAATTGGTTCAGGCTCGGTTATCTCAACCAGTGAGCCAATTGTGGTACCTAAATCCCCAGCAGGCATAAGCTGGGTCTGGCGACCATGGATTTGGCCAAGTTCGCGGCAGCTTATCAATGCGCATCCGCAAATAAGTGCTGCTACCAGTAATACTGTTTTCTGATTAAGAATCCTCATATAGCACGAAATCAAAGAACACAATATTTGATTCAGAGCAGTTCTAAAATACTACGCTCCACAAGCTTCATCGTCAAGGTATTTAGCGTTGCCAGCGCTTTTCAAAAGGCGTTCCACCTCTACACGTATCACCTTTCTATGCTCGCGGTAAACCACTCAACGCGGCGATTCTCTTTGCAGCTCTGCTCCATCAGCAGACTATTTGGCAGATAATGGTTCTGGTTCTTGATCTGGTATCGAAATCCACAAGGATTATTTGTTGCCAAGTTCCCAGAGTAAGTCGGCCATCCACTATCGGCACGCTCAAAGAAGGACCCAATATCGCTGCACGCACATGGGCATGGCCATTATCGTCATGCCAGGTTTGTTCGTGTTCGTAGCGGGCTGCCTCAGGAGCGATCTTTTCGAACGCTGCCTTTATGTCGTAATTAGCCAGTCCCGGCTCAAACTCAGTAGTCGTAATGCCAGCAGTCGAGCCGACATTGAAAAGCGTAACAGTCCCGTCACTAACGCCAGACCCAGCCACAGCCTCGCTGACTTGGTCTGTGATATTCACAACGTGGCAGTTGCCTTCGGTCTTGACCTTTATCTGCTGGTTTTTAATCATTTACGATAAGTCCTTTTCTACCGAACGCTAAGTGTCATCAAACCTGATAATCTCATAAACCTATTTGATATAAGCTATTACGTCAAGTTAAAAAATCCTTTTCCACAGCGAATTTCAATTCGAGACGCCAATTGCAGTTTATGTCGTTACAGGTTAAGAATTTTCTTCTCTAATAACAAGACAAGCTACGAAATATACGGCGCTGAAGTCACCGCGACATGGAATGTCACCGACTACTGGAAGTCCAACTCTGGCTACGGCTTCTTGCAGATGCGGTTAGTTGCTATCAGGACAGTTCAAGTACAGCCCAATAGTACGATGCAACAGTAGAAGGCCAATCACTACACAATCAATTCAACCTGCGCTAGTATCTTGATTTGCCGAATAATCAAGATAATACCTCAAAACCGTCACTGTTTCAGGAAAGTCTACCCTAAGCAAAGAAAGAGGTTAAAGTATACAAAAAGCGACTTTCGAGATTCTATGGATTGATTGAGCCTGGTGAAGGTTCGGCGGACCGCCAGTTGATTACGTCGTTGCCATAGTCAGCCGGCACCAGCCGAGATAATGAACTACCGCCGCCATCTGCCTCAACCGGCCATGGATCCACTCCAGACGAAAAATCATCATGATGAGAACCATCACTATAAACAACACGGTCAACGCGTATCCATTGACGAACACCCTCTCCATCCACATCGCCAGGCTTACTTAGTTGTATCTTCTCACTCCCATTGGCTAACCGGCCAGCCCCCCACGCAAAAACCTGAACTCCAACAGGAACCGAATACGTGCCCACAAATACATTCAAATCCTTAACCAACAATAAATACTCGCCTGGCTCTATCGTTACCTCACGTTCCGATGGGAACAAAAACTCTATCCCAGGATCATCCGGATCATCCGTAAAACGCCAAGGCTCATTATTGACAGAGTCATACAACACAACCGGATAATCACTGATATTCAATAGCTCCACGTATTCGGCATCTCGCTCATCAGGCGGATGGTACATTACCTCATTGATCACTATAGGTCCTACCTTCGGATACGCATTAGATCCACCAGGCGTGTTCTCGCTCATCGCCACAAAGTTATATGTGCCTGTGCTCTTTTGGTATCTGCCAAATGCTACAGCAGTCTCAGAAGCACCGAACCTTTCCTGCTCACTATAGCCGGTAAGCTCACCTGCAAAACCGGAGTGCAAATACAACGTCTCACCGTTCTCACTTAACGCAAACGGCACATTACAGCCGGGATCATTTATATTGCCGAAGTGCTGATCTTCATAGAATACTATATATCCATAAGGTTCTATGCTTGTGCCCTGGGCTATCTCGTACTTTCTAAAATTGCTGTCATCATCGCTTAAGAACCAGCCACCGATATTGATTCTGTAGCCGGTCGTATTGTGCAATTCTATCCAGTCAGGCCCACCTGCATGAGAATGGGCCAGAACCTCATTTATCACGACAGAACCAAGTTCAGGCACATCGCCCGTATCATCTTGCCCAGGCGAGCCGCCTACAGTAGCGCTTGGCCGCCAATTGGTCTTGTCAGAAAATTTATTAGGGTCTGTATTAGCAGGGTCTTTTACAGTCAGTGAAAAGCCAAGACCATCAGTAATATCATACCAGCCATCTCCATATTTGAAGTTGTGTATAACCTGACCTGCCGCATCCTGTAGCTCTATCTTTTCACCAGCGTTATTCAAGCTGCCTGTATACTGACCAGCTATATTGTAATTTCCATCATATTTAGCCTCGAACGCACTTGTGTCTTTTACGACTAAGACATATTGACCTGGTGTTAGCTCTATGCCCGGGAAGGTAAAGTCAACACCATTAGTAAAGCGTACCAGGTTAAGGTTTATCGTTTCTGTACCTATGTTTGTCAGCTCTATGAACTCAGTATTGGGATCGTTGGGATTACCTGTATACTGTGGATTATACATGATCTCGGTGATGCGTAGATTCTCCTTTACTGGCCCAACTGCAAATACAGCCTTATTAAGCGCGCTCCAGGTATTGCCCGATAGTGTCCGTGCCTTTACCTGTGTGCTCTGATTCAGGCTGATAGGCCCTGTATATCTTATAGCTGTAGGTGAAACACCGCTGGCGGTTGGGGAGCTGCTTTCACTGGCAACCAGTTCGCAGGATATAATAAAGTCGGAGCTTGTGTAAGAGACGTTCAGTCCATGAATAGCCAGGATATTTTGCCCTTGTTTTAGGGCGTCTAAGTGCTCAGATATATTGAAGGATTCAAAGCCCTGGGCTTCATGGTTACCATCTGCCATCGAGTTCCAGGCTGGCGTTCCGCTAACCAGGGTACGTTGTACTTCTGTGCCGTTTAGGTAGGCTACGAATCCATCGTCGTATTGCATCTTGAGTGTCAGAATATCGAAGCTGCCTGGGTCGGTGTCCACAGCGAACGGGATTCGTATATAGCAGCCGAGTGCTAGACCGTACATCATATTGCCGACATCAGTATCTATAAGGTCCTCATAGCCTGAGCCTCGTTCGTAGCCAACTCCACCGGACCCTTGCACCCAAATTGAGTCGTCGAAAGGCTCACCACCTTTCCAGGCATTGTCGACTGGTCCTGTGGGCACAAGCACTTTTTTTACTGCAGAATAAGGCACAAATGTAGTACTGTTGAGAGCTTGCGGCGCAGAACCAGGCACGCGCGGATCATCGCCGTCTAATGTATAGTAAATCGTTCCCGTGCTGTTTGGATTGGTCATGGTCGTCACACCACCAGATGAGACATAACCACCATGCTGATACCTTCCGTTTATAAGGAACACCGGTGGATCAATAGCCGGATAAAGGTTCTTGGCGCGTAGAACATTGATAATGGCATAGGAGTTGGCGGTGTTGTGGATAGCGGGAATGTAATTATTAATGACGTTGTCGCGCTCGACGAGCCAGGAGTCTTCACGGGTGAAGTAGAAGTTAGGCCCATTAGGGGCCGGCGGGTAGAGGTCATGGTCGATGTCGGTAAGGGGGTTGGGCTGCTGGATTGTATTGCCGTAGGGAGTACTCATCTGAGTATCGCCCCAGCGTGCGGACTCCGCAACGATGGCTTTATCAATCCAGTTGGAGATTTTAAGGTAGCGATTCCGAGAACCAGTAATGCTGAGAGCTCCGTCGTTAAAACAATGCTTATAGACGCGGTCGGCAAAAAGAAGGCGGAACTCGTCGTTCGTTCGCATTTTCTGGAAAACACTGCCGACTCCGCCAGTTCTGTCAATGCGGGACGCAGCGCGGCCGTGGCCGTCGAGCACTATTTCCTGGTCCCAGACGAAGAAGCGGTACTTGCCGTCACCGCTAATGGGATTGACTGCTGCATGACCGTTGTGGTGTGGCCAGTCCTCGGCGTCGGCATAGAAATGCAGAAGCATGTAATCAGCTAAATCTTCCACATCAAGGTAGTCATTTATTTGGGCGTATCCGTTGAGGTTAGAAGGGTCGATGGACATCATGGTTCGCCAATGGCTATCAGGGCTGGAGAAATCCTCGTTGATTTCCCAATCCTCGGGTTCGCCTCCGAGGTGGTCGGCGAGGAAGTCGTTTGCGAAACGCTCAGTGAGATTATGTAGGCCAAAGTAGAGACCGTTGAAATAGAGATGCACGAAGTTCCCGTAGGTGGAGGGTTGACCCATGTCACGCAGGCTTTCCTTCATCCAGACATCACGGATGTACTGCGAGTCGTTGGGACGATAGCGGCTCGGATCCCAGGAGACAAGGCCCCAGGAATCGG
>Ga0307439_1000569_pt1 | contig 25548 bp, 27 predicted proteins | sample SalMarWE160490MG_FD_202142 | JGI IMG/M metagenome (GOLD analysis project Ga0307439, IMG submission 202142) | Salt marsh sediment microbial communities from the Plum Island Ecosystem LTER, Massachusetts, United States - WE1604-90 | ecosystem: Environmental > Aquatic > Marine > Intertidal zone >... | reverse complement strand
CCCAGGCGGTGCCCAACGTGCCGGTCATCGACACGGAGACCTGCGTCTACTTCAAGAAGGGGACCTGCAGGGCCTGCGAGAAGCTCTGTCCCACGAAAGCCATCGCCTTCGATCAGAAGGAGGAGATCGTCGAGCTAGAGGTGGGGGCGATAATCGTGGCCACAGGCTACGACCTTTTCGACCCCTCTCCTATCACTCAATATGGCTACAAGCGCCTGGATAACGTTATCACCAGCCTGGAGTTCGAGAGGATGTGCAGCGCCACCGGTCCTACCGGCGGTGAGCTGGTGTTGAAGGATGGCAGCACTCCCCAGAGCGTGGCCATCATCCACTGCGTGGGCAGCCGCGACAAGAACTACTATGAGTATTGCTCGCGCGTCTGTTGCATGTATGCCCTCAAGTATTCTCACCTGATAGGGGAGAAGACCGAGGCAGAGGTATACCAGCTCTACATCGACATGCGCTGCTACGGAAAGGGCTTCGAGGAGTTCTATCAGCGCCTGTCCGACGAGGGCGTTAACTTCGTGCGGGGCAAGGTTGCCCAGGTCACCGACCAGGCGGTAACCGATGAAGAGAAGGGGAAGCTGGTAGTGGTCGGCGAGGACACCCTGCTGGGCAGGATGGTGCGCATCCCGGTGGACATGGTCATTCTCTGTCCTGCCATGATAGCACGGGCCGATGCCGAGGAAGTGGCCAGGCGTTTCCTCATCAGTCGGGGCGCCGATGGGTTCTTCTTGGAGAAGCACCCCAAGCTGGAGCCGGTGGCCACGGCCAGTGCTGGTGTGTTCGTGGTTGGCTGTGCCCAGGGCCCCAAGGATATCCCGGACACCGTGGCTCAGGCCTCGGCGGGGGCGGCAGAGGCCCTGGCGCTAATCGACAAGGGGACGGTGGAGATCGAGGCTGCCACTGCCGTAGTGGATGAGGAAATGTGCTCCGGTTGCAAGATCTGCGTGAACCTGTGTCCCTACGGTGCCATCACCTTCGATGAGGAGAAGGATGTGGCCAGGATCAACGAGGTGCTCTGCAAGGGGTGCGGCGTTTGCGTTGCCGCCTGTCCTTCTGGGGCCATTACCGGTCGCCACTTCACCGACAAGCAGATCTTCGCCGAGATCGAGGGTCTGCTAGCGGACGTCAAGCTGCCCTTGGTGGCAGTTTAAGGAGGCGTAGTTAGCTATGGTATCTATGGTATCGGGCAACTACGAGCCGACGATCATAGGGTTCCTGTGCAACTGGTGCGCCTACCAGGGAGCGGACCTAGCCGGCACGGCGCGCATGGAGTATCCGCCCAACGTGCGCCCGGTGCGGGTGATGTGCACCGGCCGCATTGACCCCACCTTTATCCTGAAGGCCTTCGCCGAAGGAGCCGACGGTGTGCTGGTTGGCGGCTGCCACCCGGGCGACTGTCACTATCTGGAGGGCAACTACAAGACCATTCGCCGCATAACTATGGTGCGCAGGATGCTGGAACAGTTCGGAATCGAGCCGGAGCGCTTCCGCCTGGAGTGGGTTTCCGCCAGTGAGGGTGCGAGGTGGGCCAAGATATGCGAGGAGATGACCGAGCAGGTGAAAGCCTTGGGCCCGCTCCAGTGGTGGGAGAACGTTAGGGAGGCCTAGCATGGACAAACCGAAGATGGCCCTATACTGGGCGGCCAGCTGTGGTGGCTGCGAGATAGCTGTGGTGCGGCTGTACGAGAAGATTCTAGACGTGGCCAACACCTTCGAGATCGTTCTCTGGCCGTGCATTATGGACTTCAAGTACAAGGACGTAGAGGCCCTGCCGGAGAAGAGCATTTTGATAACTCTCTTCAATGGCGCCATCAGGAACTCCGAGCAGGAGCACATGGCTCGCATGCTGCGGGAGAAGTCGCAGATCCTGGTAGCCTACGGGGCCTGTGCTCACCTGGGAGGCATCCCCGGCCTGGGGAACGTCACCAACCGCCAGGGGATTTTCGAGAGCAGCTACCGGGAGACGCCCTCTACGGTCAACGAGGAGGGCACCTACCCGCAGCTAAGCTTCCAGGTGCCCGAGGGGGAGCTCACTCTGCCGGAGTTCTACGATACGGTCCGCGCCCTCAATCAGGTAGTGCCGGTCGATTACTACATGCCCGGCTGCCCACCGACGAAGAAGCAGACTGAGGCGGTGGTCCAGCTGCTGATACAGGTGGTGAAAGAGGGGGCGGAACTGCCTCCAGCCGGTTCGGTGATCGGGGCATCAGAGAAGACGGTGTGCGATGAATGCCCTCGCACCAAGGAGGACAAGTCCATCAAGGCCATATATCGGCCCTACCAGATCATCCCCGACCCCGAGAAGTGCCTTCTGGATCAGGGCATTCTCTGTGCCGGGCCCGCCACCCGTGGCGGCTGTGAAGCGCCCTGTCCCCAGGTGAACATGCCCTGCATCGGCTGCTACGGGCCGGCGCCGGCAGCGGTGGATCAGGGAGCCAAGCTTCTGAGCGCAGTGACATCCAATATCGATTCCCGAGACCCAGAGGAGATCGAACAGATACTGAGCGCCATCCCCGACTCTATTGCTGCCTTCTACATGTTTGGCCTGCCCGTATCGCTTCTGCATCGCCTGAGGCTGGAGCGGCAGCGCGAGGCAGTGTCGGCCGAGGCGACGCAGTAGCGGCTCAGGGCCTTCTGAGGCCGCAGAGTGGAGTGACAGGGAGCGAGGAGCGGAGAAGAGATGACAGAGGCCAAGGTGCAGACGCGGCGAATAAGCATTGACCCCATCACCCGGCTGGAGGGACACGGCCGCATCGAGATCTTCCTCAACGATGAGGGAGACGTGGAAAACGCTTACTTCCAGGTGCCGGAGCTGAGGGGGTTCGAGAAGTTCTGCGAGGGGCGGCCGGTGGAAACCCTCCCCGTCATTACCGCCCGCATTTGCGGGGTTTGCCCCGAGGCTCATCATATGTGCTCCACCAAGGCCCTCGATGCGGTCTTCAAGGTGGCCCCCCCCTCTGCCGCCAAGAAGCTGCGGGAGCTCTTGTACAGCGCCTTCTTTGTGGCCGACCACGCCACTCACTTCTACGCTCTGGGCGGCCCCGACTTTGTGGTGGGGCCGGACGCCCCTGCCGCCGAGCGCAACATCGTCGGCGTCATCGGCAAGGTGGGCATGGAAATTGGGGGACAGGTGCTGAAGGCTTTGGCCGCTACCCACGAGGTGGTGGCCATGCTCGGCGGCAAGTACATCCACCCTACCTGCGGCCTGCCCGGCGGCATAAGCAAGGGTCTCAGCGAGGAGGAGCGGGCCAAGGTCGAGGAGATCGCCAAGGCGGCGATAGAGTTCGGCAAGCTGACCATCAAGATCGTGGACGACGTAGTGCTGGCCAACAAGGCCTACGTGGACATGATCCTCAGCGACACCTTCGCCCACCAGACCTACTACATGGGCCTGGTGGACGAGAATAACCACGTGAACTTCTACGAAGGCCAGTTGCGGGTGGTGGACCAGCAGGGCAAAGAAGTGGCCAAGTTCCCTGGCTCTGAGTACCTGGACTACATCGGCGAGCACGTAGAGCCCTGGTCGTATCTCAAGTTCCCCTTCCTTAAGAAAGTCGGCTGGAACGGGCTGACGGACGGCCCCGGCAGCGGCATCTACCGGGTAGCTCCTCTGGCGCGCCTCAACGCCGCCGACGGCATGGCTACCCCCCTGGCTCAGGCGGAGTACGAGCGGTTCTACTCCACTCTGGGCGGCAAGCCGGTGCACGCTACGCTGGCCACCCACTGGGCACGCGTTGTCGAGTTGGTGTACGCCGCCGAGCGCTTGCTGGAGCTAAGCCAAGACCCCGAGATAACCAGCACGAACATCCGCACCATTCCCACCGAGACCCCCGGCGAGGGCGTGGGGGTGGTGGAGGCGCCGCGGGGGGTGCTGATCCACCACTACTGGGCAGACGAAAACGCCGTGGTGAAGAAGGTCAACCTGATCGTGGGGACGGGTCACAACAACGGTGCCATCGCCATGTCGATCAACAAGGCGGCCAAGGGTCTGATTAAGAAGGGCACGGTGGTCACCGACGGTCTTCTCAACACCATCGAGATGGCCTTTCGGGCTTACGATCCCTGCTTGGCCTGCGCCACTCACTCCTTGCCCGGGCAGATGCCCCTGATCGTCAGCATCTACGACAGCCACAGGAACCTTATCCAGAGCCTCAGAAGGGACTAGCGGTTGCGGACCCTCATCCTGGGTCTGGGTAACCCTATCCTCTCCGACGACGCCGCCGGCCTTCAGGCTGCCCGCCAGCTATATGAGCTGATGGGCGGCGAGGATATCGATCTGGTGGAGGCGGCGGTAGCGGGAATGCAGACCGTCCAGCTTCTGTCTGGCTACGACCGGGCGGTGATCATCGATGTGGTGCAGGACGAGGCGAGAGTGGGAGAGGTCTGGCGCCTGGATAGCGACGACCTGGAAGGTGGCTCCTCAACCTGTAGTCATGGCATCGGTCTGGGGCAGGCCCTGCGTCTGGCCCGGCTGATGGACCTGCCCGTACCTGAGGAAATACTGATCTACGCTATCGCTGCCGCTGATACTTCCACCTTCGGCGAGAGCTTGACGCCTAAGCTCGGGAAAGCCCTGCCCGCTATCGTCCGCAGGATCTCCGCCGACCTGGCCCGTCCTTCGGACCAGGGCTAAGGGTAAGGCCGCGTTCACTCTTTGCCTTCAGCGAGACGCCGGCTGCCTGCCGTTCGTAGCAAGTGACTGGATGCTTCCTCTTATCTGTGCAGCCCAGGGACAGGGCCATATTAGTCGAACAATTCCCCGAAAACTCTGTAACATTCTCGCGGATCGCCCGTCTTTCATTGCAGATACAGGCTTTTCAGCCATAACGTCGGGTCCCCTTCCCTTGGCCGGGGAAAAGTCATCTGCCGGTGGGATACCCCACCGGCAGATACTTTTTGCCTAGTGATGGCCTAGGCTCTGGCCTTTGCTTCTGTCACGAGCTGGGGCGAAGTTTGGCGATCAAGAAGGTAGCGTGGCCGGTGTCCAGCTTGTCCATGAGGTCGGCTAGGTGGGGCAGAAGGGGATAGTGGCCGGCGAATGTCAGACGCTCTACCCAAAAGCCATGATAGTGGCATAGCTCTGCCAAGCCCCGAAAGCTAAAGACGAGCAGACGGCTATCACTCTGGGAGGGATGGCACATTGCTTGTGGCGGGTCGGAGGCGTTGCCCACCATGGCGTCGTTGGGTACGTGCGAGGGCACGGCCTGCATGCCCACTGCCAGGGAGAAGCGGTTGTGCCAGCTAGCCAGGTTGTTGATGGAGAGGATAGCGTAGCCGTCGGGCCGCAGCACCCGTTTGATTTCCTTGAGGAAGAGATCGATGTTGAGCAAATGCTCGATGATCTGGTCGGCGTGAACGATATTGAAGAAATGGCTCTTGTAGGGTAGCGGATCATTAAGGTCGCCCTTAGTGACGATGACCCCCCGATCAGTGGCTTCCCTGATACGGTCGTTGACGCACTCGATGCCGTAGGCCTCCGACACGCGGGCGCGGCAGGCAACCTGGACGGTGAACTCGCCATCGCCGCAGCCGCAGTCCAGAAGGCGACCGTGGACGCGGGGCTCGATGACATCCAGGATCGCTCCCTTGTTGGCCCGCTGGTTCTGTCTGTAGACTCTGTGGAGGTACGCGATTTCTTTTCTTCCTATATCACCAGCCAAGGGAATCGCAGCCCTCCTTATGGCAGACCCCTGTCCAGGCGGAGGCTGAGGTCATGATTGGCCGAAAGTCTGGCTAGTAAGAATGACGATAGGCTGGCCCCGCTTGTTACGGTTCAAAAGTTAAAACGGGCGAGGTGGATACCGCGCTTGAACAGGACGAGGGTTGGCTGAGGGGGGGTAGGGCGGCTATCATGCAATTGCATTTGCAGAGCCGCCCAGATGGCTCCTGTTCTGATTGGTCGATGCGTTTCTTCTACGGCTGGTGGGTAGTCTTAGCTACGGCGGCCATCACAATGATCGCCAGCGAAGCGCCGATATACTGCTTCAGCGCCCTGGTTGATCCCCTGGAAGAAGAGTTTGGCTGGTCGCGGGCGGCTATCGGTGCCGGCCCCTCGATCGCCGCGCTGATGGCGGGCCTGGCCATGCCCGTGGCTGGCTATCTGGTGGACCGTGTCGGTGCGCGCCCCCTGCTGGTGGCGGGCGTGACGCTGATCGGCGGCGGCTTTGTAGCCATCAGCCGGGTTGAGGCGCTCTGGCACTTCTACATCTCCGTCTCGGTTGTTGCCGTCGGCTTGAGCCTGGCTGGTCCGCCGGTGTGCGCAGTGGCCATCGCTCACTGGTTTGCAAAGAGGCGGGGACTTGCCCTGGGCATCATGTTTGCCGGGGCTGGGGCAAGCGGGGTCATGGTGCTGGTGCTGGCCTCACTAATCGCTGCTTTCGACTGGCGCACTGGCGCAATGATCGTGGGCATCGGCCAGCTGGCTACTTGCATTCCCCTGGCCCTGACGGTGCGCCACCGGCCGGAGGAGATGGGCCTTCTGCCGGACGGTGAGCTTTCTGCTCCAGGCGAGGTGCCGGCGAGCCCGCTGCCGGAGGCGGTGGAGGGAACGGGTATAGGCAACGGTATGGGCCAGGAGGAGGGGCTCAGCATGGGCGAGGCGCTGCGTACGCGCTTTTTCTGGCTGCTGGCGGCGGGGCTGATCTTGACCTACGTGGGTGGCTTGGCGGTCATCGTCCACGTGATACCTTACCTCGATGAGTCGGGGGGCTTTACAGAGGAAGGAGCTGCTATGATCGCCATGGGCATCCCCTTCGGGAGCCTGGTAGGCGGACTGGTCTTCGGCTGGCTGGCCGACTACTTGAGCAAGCGCTGGCTGCTGGCGGCGTCCTGGATCCTGCAAGGCCTGGGCATACTCATCTTCGCTGCCGTTAACAGCCCCTGGCAGGCCGCTGTGTTCCTGGTGGTGTTCGGCCCTGCCCTTGGTGCTGCCTTCACTCTGTTGCCCGCTGTCCTGCCGGAGTATTTTGGCCTGCGCGCCTTTGGCACCATTCAGGGGCTGTTGATGGCCGCAGCTACGCTTGGGGGCTTTGTCGGGCCCATTCTCGCTGGTGCGGTCTACGACGTGATGGACAGCTATCGGCCTGCCTTTGTCCTACTGACCCTGACTACCTGCAGCGGCGCCCTGGTGATCCTGATGATGGGCAGATCGCCCGCCAGCGAAGCAGAGGCGGCCAACGTGCCCGCAGCCTAGAGGCGAGGGTGTGCCCTTTTTGACGCGCTCCCCCGGGAAGGGTGGATGGACGCGGGCGAGGGCTGGAGTTGGCTGAGGGGGGTGGGGCGGCTATCATTTAGCCTGTATTGGGCACTGGCGGGCGCTAGCTTCCTGGGCAAGTTAAGGAGTAGCCTTGTTTTACGGGTGGTGGGTGGTCTTTGCCTCCGGCGGCATCATCTTTCTGACCGCCGGCACCTTCTTCTACGGCTTCGGCACTCTGATCACCCCCATGACCAAGGAGTTCGGCTGGTCGCGGGCCGCCATAGCTGGCGCTTTCTCTCTCAGGACAGAGCTTGGAGGAGTGGGAGCCCCTGTCGCCGGCTATCTGGTCGATCGGATAGGCCCTCGCCGCCTCGTACTGGCGGGGGTGTTCTTGGTCGGCACAGGTTTCATTCTCCTCAGCCGCATCCAGACAGTGTGGCACTTGTACGCCGTTGCAGCGCTCATCGCCATAGGCATGAGCGCCACGGCTGGCCCTGTAGGGATGACAGCAGTCGCTCACTGGTTCCAGAAGAAACGGGGCCGGGCTTTGGCCTTGATGACAGTGGGCGGTGGCAGCAGCGGCGTGATGGTGGTAGTGCTGGCCTCACTAATCGCTGCTTTCGACTGGCGCACGGCCCTGCTCATCATGGGTTTCATCCAATGGGCCGTTTGCATCCCTCTGGCCCTGGTCGTGCGCAACCGGCCTCAGGATATGGGCCTTCTGCCCGATGGCGAGCCTGCCCTCCCGGCTGAGGGGCAGGTAGCCGTCGGCGAGCGCCAGGCTCCTGTGGGGGGTGCAGAGGGCCCTGGCTACGGGGTGGCCGCCCGCCAGGATGAGGGCCTCACCATAGGTCAGGCGCTGCGCACTCGCTCCTTCTGGTTGGTGGCCTTTGCTATGAGCTTGATCGGCTTCGGTAGCGTGGCCGTCATTGCCCATCAGGTAGCTTTCCTGGAGGAGTCATTGGGTTTTTCCTCGCTGATGGCCTCGACGGTGCAGATGGGCGTGCCGATAGTGAGCCTGGCGGGCCGGCTGGGCTTCGGCTGGCTGGCGGACTATGTAGACAAGCGAAAGCTGCTGGCCACAGCCTATCTTTTCATTGGCGTAGGCGTCCTTCTGTTGGCCACGGTTCAGAGTGCCTGGCAAGTTCCTCTGTACCTCATCATCTTCGCCCCTGGCTGGGGTGGCTCTATCTCCGTGCGGCCGGCTTTTCAGGCGGACTATTTTGGTCTACGAGCCTTTGGCAGCATCCAGGGTCTGATGTTTTTCGTGGGCAGCGTGGGGAGCTTCACCGGTCCTGTCTTCGCTGGGGCGATGTACGACATAACGGACAGCTATCGGCTCGCTTTCCTGATAGTGGGGCTGGCTGCTCTGGTGGCTGTTCCCGCTGTGCTGATGGCTGGAAGGCCGCGAATGGAGGTGGCGAAGGAGTCGGGCGCCGCCGAGGTGTAGGAAACGCTCCTCAGGTCACCGTGAGGGCGACCTGCTGAGCGCAGAGAGGGCATTCGGCGGGGTCGTAGCTGGGCAGTTCGAGGGCCAGGCAGGCGAAAAAGGGCAGGCCGAAGTCTGAGCGTCCGGCAGTGCGATCTACCAGGACAGCCACCCCGATGGGCTCACCCCCTGCGGCCCGCACCGCCTCCAGGACCTCGCGGATGCTGCTGCCGGTGGTAAGAACATCGTCCACTACTAGAGTGCGCTCGCCTGGAGCCACCCGAAAGCCGCGGCCGAAGCGCCGCCCCTCCTTCACCGTCTCGGCGAAGATGCCCCTGACGCCCAACTGGCGGGCTACCTCGTAGCTGAGGATGATCCCCCCGGTGGTGGGTGCCGCTACCAGTTGTACCCCTTGGGGGCGAAAGTGATCGGCTATCAGGCGACAGAGCCTTTCGGTGTGGGGTGGCTGCTCCAGAAGGCGAAACTTCTCCACATACATGGGGGAATGGCGGCCGGAGGCCAGGAGAAAGTGGCCGTCGAGGACGGCGCCCACCTGCCGAAGCAGGCCCTCGATCTCATTCGCCATCTCAGTCCTCCGAGTCCTCGTTGGCAAAGGAGACGGAGTGGTTGGGGGCCAGGCCTATGTCCGAGAGGGGCCAGTAGGAAAGCCAGGTCTTGCCGATGATATTCTTTTCGGGGATCTGGCCGATGCTCCGCGAATCGCTGCTGTTGCTGCGGTGGTCGCCCAGGACGAAGTAGTGGTCCTCTTCGACGTACCAAGGGCCGCAGGGGCAACCGGTGGCTCCCTGCGTATATGACTCGTCTATGGGTTCATCGTTAATGTAGACTACTCCATCGCGAATCTCCACCTTGTCCCCAGGTACGCCCATCACCCGCTTGATTAAGTCCTGGCCGGGCCTCTTGGGCGACTCGAAGACCACCACATCACCCCGCTCGGGGCCACCGAACAGATGGTGGGTGGAGTCATCGCCGGCGTCGAAGAAGGGGAGAAAGTCGAAGATGCCCAGGTCGAACTGGGCGTAGGCCAGCTTGTTGACAATGATGTACTGATGATTCTCCAGGCTGGGGAGCATGCTGCTCCCTTCGACCTTGAAGTTCTGGAGAGTCTCGCTGACGGCCAGGAAGATGAGCAGGGCCAGAAGCAGGGTCTCGACGACCTCCCGATAGACGGTGAGGTAGCGCCGCTCGATGGGCCACGAGATGTCATCGGGCACGACCGTGAGGAGAATCACGCCAAGCAATATGGAGACGGCACCAAGGGCCATCGGCCCGATAAAGACCAGGTAGCTCTCTCCTGGGGCGTGAGTGGCTTTCGTGGCAAGGGCGCCGACGGCGAACGCTGCGAAACCGACAATGAACAAAGGAAGGGCAGCTGCCCACCGGCTTCCCCTGGCGGCACCCTCCTCTTCGGGCTTGGCCGCGGGCTCGTAGGGCGGCCATGGCTCGAGCCAGGGCTCGAATTCGGGGTCTACCGGCGGACGTGGCCACTGCATAATAACACCGAGGAGGGCTCGGGCAATTACTCTCCTTAGGATCCTAGTATACCAAATAGAGATGACGCTTCACACGCTCAAAAGTTTCGCCGTCCCTTTTCGCCCTTCTGCTAGAATAGCCCTGGGCCTGTCTTGAGGAGCCGGGCCCAGGCGGAGAAGTCGATGGTTATCGCCGACGAAGGACAGCTCGTCCGGAGCAGCCGGAAGGGGGACCTGGACGCCTTCAACACCCTGGTGCAGGTTCACCAGCGCCAGGTTTACAACCTCTGTCTGCGGATGCTGGGCTCGGCGGTGGCCGAAGATGCGGCTCAGGAGGCGTTTATCAATGCCTACCGTCGCCTTAGCAGCTTTCGGGGCGGCAGCTTTCGGGCCTGGCTTCTGCGCATCGCCGCCAACATCTGTTGTGATGAGCTGCGCCGTCGCCGCAGTCGGCCGGCAGCATCACTGGAGGCAGCGCTGGAGGCGGGCACGCCGGTGGACGTTCCCTCCCACCTGGCCGGGCCGGAGGATGAGGCCTTGCGCCGCGAGCTGGGCCAGCACCTGCAACAAGGGCTGGCTGCCCTGCCAGCGGAGCAGCGCCTGGCGATTATTCTCCGCGATATCCACGGCCTGAGCTACGAGGAACTGACAGAGGCCCTGGGCTGCTCCCTGGGGACAGTGAAGTCGCGCATTGCCCGTGGCCGGGCCAGGATGCGCGAATACTTGATGGCGCGACGGGAACTTCTGCCTCGTCAGTTTCGTCTTGAAGAGTGAGGACTAGTGATGCTGGAAGTCTTGCTGCAATTTCGCCATCGTCGCTTTCGCCGCGATCTTTCCGCCTATGTGGACAATATGCTTTCCGAGCGGGCGCGCCGTCGCCTGGAGGCCCATCTCGATTCTTGCCAAGCCTGCCGCCAGGAGCTGGCGGAGCTTAGGGCGACCGTCGAGGCCCTGGGCAGCCTGCCTATGGCCGAGGTGCCCCGCTCGTTCGCTCTGGCGGCCGTTCCCGTCGCGGAGGTGCGTCCGCGGCCGACGTCCAGGCGGCTGGAGTTCGGCCTGCGCCTGGCCACGGCAACCGCCGCCTTCGCCCTGGCCCTGGTGGTGATCGGCGACTTCGCTGGCCTGCCTGGGGGTGGGGAGGAGGAGGAAGAAGAGATGGCGGGGATGCTCTTCTCTGCGGCTGAGGAGACGCCGCCAGCGACGGAAGCGGCACCTGTGGAGACACCGGAGCCCTTGGTTCCTGGTATCACGGAGACATACAGACAGGCGCCGGCGGTCGGCGCGGACGTCTCAGAGGAAGAGGGCCTGGAGAAGGAGGTGATGGAGGGGGCAGAGGTCGAGGAGGAAGCTGAGGCTGGCGCGGCGGAGGCCCAAGCTGTGGCTGAGGATGAAGGCGGCCTCTCGCGGGAGGAGGTCGTGCGCTGGCTGGAGGTGGGCCTGGGCGCCGGCGTAGGCGTTCTTGTGGTCCTTTGGGCATTTGCCTGGTTTCAGAGAAGCATCGGAAATCGACCGTAGCACAAAGGAGGCGATCTTCATGAAGAGAGGGATAGGGGTTCTGCTGATAGCGGGTGCGCTCTTGTCCGTTGTTCTGCTCGCTGCCTGCGATTCCGACTCATCGGCCTCGTCGGAGGAGTCGGCGCCTGCGACGTCGTCGGAACCGTCGGCAGCCGAGCCGTCGTCGGCGACGCATGCGTCGGCGGCCGCTAGCCAGGCCAGCAACTCGGAGGCACAGGGGTTAAGCGTGGGCGGCGAGGGGCGGGCTTCGGCCGCCCCCGACGTGGCCGTGCTGGGTCTGGGCGTCTCGGCCAAGGCGTCTACGGTCAAGGCGGCCAACAGCCAGGTTCAGGAAGCCATGAGCGACCTGATGGACTCCCTGGAGGGGAATGGCGTCCAGGAGAAGGACATCCAGACTCGCAGCTTCAGCATCTACCCGGAGTACGACTACCGCAACAACGAGCAGATCCTGACCGGCTATCGGATTACCCACATGCTCCAGGTGAAGGTGCGGGACATCGACAAGGCGGGCGAGGTTATCGACGATGCCGTGGAGGCGGGCGGTGACCTGCTCCAGGTGCAAAGCATTTCCTTCAGCATCGACGACACCACAGCCCTGGGCAGTGAGGCCCGCCAGGAGGCGGTGGCCGACGCCCAGGCCAAGGCCGAGGAGCTGGCCACTCTGGCCGGGGTGACCCTGGGCAAGCCCACCTACATCACCGAATCCATTTCCACGCCCTACTCGCAGCCTTACTACGATCGCGGTATGGCCTACTCGGCGGAGGCAGAGGTGACTACCGAGATCAGCGCCGGCGAGCTGGAGGTAGTGGTCTACGTCAACATTACCTACGCCATCGAGTAGGGGCAGCCCCGGGCGTAACTTGCCGAGCGAGGGCTGGAGGGATGCTCTTCTCTCCAGCCCTCGGTTGCCGCTGAGGCTTAGCGAATGCTAGAATGACGCCACCGAAAAGAACGGACTGATCACCATGGGCTACATGCAGCGAGCCCTGGCCCTGGCCGGCCAGGCTCTTGGACGAGTTAGCCCCAATCCGGCGGTGGGCGCCGTCCTGGTGTGCGACGGGCAGGTGGTGGGCGAGGGCTTCACTCGGCCGCCGGGAGGGCCTCATGCCGAGGTTGTAGCCCTGGAGCAGGCAGGCGAGGCTGCTCGCGGCTCCACCCTGTACGTCAGCCTGGAGCCGTGCTGCCATCAGGGACGGACGCCGCCCTGCACCGGGGCGATCATCGCTGCTGGCGTGGCCGAGGTGCACATGGCGATGTTTGACCCCGACCCCAATGTGAGCGGCCGCGGCCGCAAGGAGATGGAGGCGGCGGGCATCGCCGTGCAGGTGGGGGAATGCGAACAAGAGGCGCTGCGCCTTAACGAGGCCTACGTCAAGCATCGGACCACCGGACTTCCTTTCGTCATCGCCAAGTTCGCCGCAAGCCTGGACGGTCGTATCGCTGCCGCCAGCGGCGATTCCCGCTGGATCAGCGGGCCCCAGAGCCGCCAGTGGGCCCATGAGCAGCGAACGACGATGGATGCTATTATGGTGGGGGCGAACACTGTCGTGGTGGATGACCCCCAGCTCACTGCTCGCCCTGGCGGTCAGGAGAGCGAACGTCAGCCCCTGCGAGTCGTGGTCGATAGCGGCGACCTCACGCCAGCGAACGCTCGTGTGCTTCAGGGGCCGGGGCGGGCGCTCATCGCCACCAGCGAGCGCTCTGACCCCTCATGGCGACAGGCCATGGAGGCGGCCGGGGCGGAGGTGCTGGTGCTCCCCGGAGATGGCGATTATCTTGACCTGAGGGTGCTGCTGAAGGCGCTGGCCGAACGGGGAGTCCTCTCTCTACTGGTGGAGGGAGGGGGCATTCTCCTGGGCTCCTTCTTCGACCAGGGGCTGGTGGACAAGGTGCAGGCCATCATCGCCCCCGTGATCATCGGTGCTGCCGAGGCACCGGCGGCGGTGGCTGGTCGGGGGGCCCATCGGCTGGCCCAGGCCTGGCGCCTGCGAGAGGTGGCAGTAGAACGGCTGGGGGACGATATTCTTATCATAGGATATCCGACGAAGAGAGGTGAATAGATGTTCACGGGCATCGTTGAGGAGGCAGGCGTCGTGAAGGAGGCGGAGCGAGGACGACTGGTCATCGCCTGCAAGAAGGTTCTGCGGGGGACGCACCTGGGCGATAGCATTGCCATCAACGGGGTGGACTTGACGGTGGCTCACATGGATGAGGATAGCTTCACCTCCAACGTCATGCCGGAGACCTATCGCCGCAGCAACCTGGGCCAGTTGATGCCGGGCGACCTAGTGAATCTGGAGCGGGCCCTTACCCTCAGCGACCGGATGGGCGGCCATGTGGTGCGGGGGGTAGTGGAGGCCACCGGCACTCTTCTCTCCCTTACGCCCGAGGAGGACGCGGCCATAGCCCGCTACTCGGCCCCGCCCGAGATCATGCGCTACGTCATTGTCAAGGGGCCCATCGCTGTGGACGGCGTCAGCCTTACGGTGATAGACCGCGATGAGAGTTCGTTCGCTGTGTCCCTGGTGCTCTACACCCAGGATGTCACCAACCTCACTCGCAAGAAGCCAGGAGATACGGTAAACTTAGAATCGGATATAATAGCTCGCTACGTGGATCAACTGCTCAAGGAGAGGAGCCCTGACTAGGGAAGACGTAGTGACCAGGAACCCGGCCGGAGGAGCGAGGGATAGGGCCATGGTGATGGGAACCGTTGAGGAGGCAATCCAGGAGTATCGGCAGGGGCACTTCGTCATCATTGTCGATGATGAGGACAGGGAGAACGAAGGAGATCTTACCCTTGCCGCCCAGTTCGTGACGCCCGAGGCCATCAACTTCATGACCAGATACGGCCGCGGCCTCGTCTGCATCCCCATGACGGGCGAGCGACTGGATGAGTTGCGTGTCCCCATGATGGTGGGGGACAACAGGTCGCGCTTTGGCACCGCCTTCACTGTTTCGGTGGAGGCCCGTGACGGCGTCAGCACGGGCATCTCAGCCTACGATCGGGCCCAGACGGTGCACGTTCTCATCGACCCGGCCACCAGGCCCGAAGACCTGGTGATGCCGGGCCATATGTTCCCTCTGCGGGCCCGCGAAGGGGGCGTGCTGGTGCGAGCAGGCCAGACCGAGGCTGCCTTGGACCTGGCCCGTCTGGCTGGCCTCTATCCGGGGGCAGTTCTATGCGAGATCATGAAGGCCGACGGCACCATGGCTCGCCTGCCTGACCTCAAGCGGTTCGCTGCCCGCCACCGTCTGAAGATCATCAGCGTCAACCAGCTTATCGCCTACCGTATTCAACGCGAGAGGCTGGTGCGCCGGATGGCCGAGACGACGCTACCTACTCGCTGGGGCGAGGTTCGCCTCATCGCCTACGGCAGCATCATAGACCCCGACGAGCACGCCGCCCTGGTGATAGGCGATATTTCCACGCCGGAGCCGGTGCTGGTGCGCGTGCATAGCCAATGTGTCACCGGCGATGTTTTCCACAGCCTGCGCTGCGACTGCGGCGAGCAGGTGGAGCTAGCCATGGACCGCATCGCCGAGGAGGGGAGGGGGGTCTTCGTCTACATGCGCCAGGAAGGGCGGGGCATCGGCTTTTGCAACAAGATCCGTGCCTACGCCCTCCAGGACGAGGACGGTCTAGACACGGTGGAGGCGAACGAGGCCCTGGGCTTCCCCGCCGACCGTCGCGACTACGGCATCGGCATGCAGATCCTGGTGGACCTGGGGCTCAAGCGGATCCGCCTGCTCACCAATAACCCCTCGAAGCGGATAGGCCTGGAGGGCTACGGCCTGGAGGTGGTAGAACGAATTCCCATTGTCGCGCAGCCGAATCCCCACAACATGCGCTACCTGAAGACTAAGCGCGACAAGTTGGGCCACTTGCTGGACATCGTGTCCTGACGGGAGGCATTTCTTGGCTGGCACGACCTTCGAAGGACGTCTCCAAGGCGAGAGCTTGAGTATAGCTATCGTCGTCTCGCGGTTCAATGATCTGATAACCCGCCAGCTCCTGGCGGGCGCTCAGGACGGCCTGAGGCGTCATGGCGTGGAGGCGGAGAAGGTGGATGTGGCCTGGGTGCCCGGTTCCTTTGAGATCCCCTTGGTCGCTCGTAAGCTCGCGGAGAGCGGTCGTTATCAGGCGGTGGTTTGCCTGGGGGCGGTGGTCCGCGGCGAGACCCCTCACTTCGAGTACGTAGCAACCCAGGTCAGCAGCGGCATCGCCCGGGCTGCCCTGGAGACGGGCGTGCCCCTTATCTTCGGCATCATCACCGCCGACAGCCTGGAGGAAGCCCTGGAGCGAGCGGGCGGGAAGATGGGCAACAAAGGCTGCGACGCCGCAGTATCAGCCATCGAGATGGCCAACCTCATGCGAGGGATGGCTGGCGACTAGACGCTGCCTCTGGGATTCGACCGCAACACCCGCGGCCGGCGGCTTTTCTGGCAGTCGTGACGTTAGATGAGCATCGGCAACGGTGTTGGCGGCTGGCCTGGGCGTGTGCTTCCAGGTGGACGGGATGGACACCAACCTGCTGAACGTTGCCCTTGCGGCTATTGTCAGCTTTGTCTTTGAAAGGGTGCTGCCGTAGGTCTCTTGGTGCCTATTCGGTCACCCGATAGACGCTGTCACCGCTGCGGCAGCGCTCCTGCACCTTGATCCCCACCGAGTCCCCTGGGCCGGCCTCTTGGACGTTCTCGTGCTCGATCTGCATCGAATCCACCGCCTGCTGGAGGTCGGTGGTGTGGCCCTTGATGTGGATGGTATCGCCCACTTTGAGGCGGCCGCTGAGGTCAATGCCCGCCACCCCTATGCGGGCAAAGTAGTCTCTTATCCGACCGATCTCTTCTTCTTCAGCCATGGCAGCCTCCATTCGCCTGGCTAAACGCACCCCTTTGAGAGGGAATTTACCACTGGTAGGCAGGGTTTTCAATAGTCTATAGGGCAAAGCATGGCATAGTTCATTGTGTCTGCCAGACATGGTCTTAAGTGGGAAAAATGGTGCAAAATATTGCTTACGCTGGTTGACACTAAAGCTTGCCCATTATACAATCTGCCATGCGCCTCGAAGGCCTGTGAAGATTTGAGGAACTTTAGGGAGGTTTGAATGCGGGGTCGGCCTCCTCTTGAGGCTACGGAAGGTGAGAGTCGCCCTAGCCGCTGGATCAGTCTGAGTCGGGCCTGCAATCTCTTGGGGGTGAATGAATCGACCCTGCGTCGCTGGGCTGATGCCGCGTATGTTCGCTCCTTCCGCACCCCTGGTGGTCATCGCCGTTTTGCCGAGGATGACCTACGAGCGCTCATGGCCGGCCAAGGGCGGCCAGGCCCTGCTAGCTATGGCTCCCTGGGCCACCTGGCTCTAATGCGCATTCGCCGCCGCCTTCAGCGGGGCAAGAAGCAGCAGGCCCACTGGTACACGGGCGTGCCTGAGGGCGATCGGGAGCGACTACGTTCCCTCGGCCAGCGCCTGGTGAATCTAGTCTCCGAGTATCTGAGCCGGGGAAGCCGTCGCTCTCGTCTCATGGAGGAGGCCCGCCAGATCGGCCACCAATACGGAAGGGAGTTCGCTGACAAGAGGTTACCCGTACGTGACGCCGTGGAGGCCTTCATCTTCTTCCGCAAGGGGCTGGATGACGCGGCCATAGAGCTGGCTCATCGGGGCAGTCTATCGGTGGAGGAAGCGGTGGAGGTGTGGGAACTCATGGCTGGTCTGGCCGATCAAATCCTCCTGGCGATGGCCAATGCCTACGAAGAAGTGCGACAGCCGCAGGCTGCTCCGGCGGGCTAGCAGCCTTTCCCTTCTTGGAGGCGGTTGCGCCTCTTGGCCTCGCGTTTTGCCGCTTCTGCCTATATGCTATCGGTAGTAGTCGCCGGGGGCTGTCAGGCCTCTCCCTAGCGGCTAGGTCGCAAGATGCTCGATTCGATTCGCGCCGTTGCATTCGACTGCTACGGCACCGTCGTCCGGTTCACCACTTCCGATTTCATCCGCACCATGGCCGAGATCGCCCGTGCCCAGGGCCTAGAGGCTGACCCCGAGGTCCTCTGGGACAGGTTCGTGAAGGCGGCCTTCGTCTTTCGGGGCGAGAATGTGGCCAGGCCTGCCTATCACAGCTACGAGGAGGCCTGGGCTTTCCAGTTCGAGAGAGCAACACGGGAGCTGGGCTTCGAGGGCGATAGCAGCCTGGCCGCACTTCGCTTCAAAGAAAAGCTATCCCAAGCCAAGGCCTATGCGGAGGTGGCCGAGGTGCTGGAAGCGCTGGGGGCCCGCTATCGGTTGGCCATCCTCTCCAACGCCGATGACGATTTCCTCCACGCATGCCTGGCCAGGAACGGCCTGGAATTCGATGTCGTGGTCTCTTCGGAGATAGCTCAGGCCCTCAAGCCGGACCCGGCCATCTTCGCCTATCTGGCCGGGGTGCTGGGCCTGGAGCACCACCAGATCCTCTACGTTGGCGACAATCCCATGCCTGACATCGTGGGTGCCCGGCGGGCGGGGGTTCCGGTGGCCTGGCTGAATCGCTCTGGCCATCCCTTGCCTGAGGACATGCCCGAGCCTGACCTCCAGGTTGGCAGCCTGCGTGATCTTTTGGCTGCACTCCCGGGCCAGCGGCCATAGGAGGCCTAATCCGTTCTATCACCGAGCCACAGCGACACCCGGGCGCAGTGTGCCATCTGGAGTGAGACCCTTCGCTACGCTCAGGGTGACAGCATGGCCTGGCGTCATTCTGAGCAGAGCGAAGAATCTCAGCGGCGATGTGGGCAGAATGGCAAGAGCCTGCCCTGAGCAAAGCGAAGGGATGCCCACATCTTGGAGAACAGTACAGGCTACTCCGTCTTGTTTGCCTGTCGGGGTTGGTGTATACTTTTGTCTAACCGTATACTCACCTGACTACACGACGATAGGTGGTTGTCATGAATATTTCTTGTCTGCAAGAGAATCTCTCCAAGGGGCTGTCCATTGTTGGTCGAGCGGTGGCCGTTCGTAGCACACTGCCTCAGACCTCTCATATCCTCATCGCCACCGACAATGGTCGCCTCAAGCTAGCGGCCACCAATCTAGAGATCGCCATCACCTCCTGGATTGGAGCCAAGGTGGAGGAGGAGGGGGCGATTACCGTGCCCGCCCGCCTCCTGGGCGATTTCGTCAACTCCCTGCCCAACGAGCACATCGAAATGAGCCTGGTGCCCAGGGCCAGGCAGTTGCGCATTGTTTGCGCCCGCAACGAGGCCACGGTGGCTGGCATGGACGCCAGTGACTTTCCGCCCATCCCGGCCATCCGCGAAGGGGTCTCCCTTACTCTCGATCCCCTGAGCTTGCGCACGGCCCTCAATCAGGTAGAGTTCGCCGCTGCCAGCGACGATACCCGCCCGGTGCTTACGGGCATTCATTTGCTCAGGGAGGGGCGCAATCTCACTCTGGCCGCTGCCGACGGTTTCCGCCTGGCCGTGCACACCCTCTCTCTGGAGGAGGAGGCGTCCGAGCGCAGCGAGGTCATCATTCCTGCTCGGGCGATGCGAGAGGTCAACCGCCTGCTGGCCGATGAGGAAGAGCCCATCGAGATGACCATCAATAGCAGCCGCAGCCAGGTTCTGTTTCGCCTCAAGAACGTGGAGCTGGTGGCCCAGCTTATCCAGGGCACCTTCCCCAACTACAGCCAGCTAATCCCTAAGGATCACACCTGCCGCGCCGTTGTCGATGTAGCCGAGTTCCTGCGGGAGACGCGCATCGCTGCGATCTTCGCCCGCGACGGTAGTGGCATCATCCGCGTCCAGGTCACGCCGGGAGAGGAGCTATCGCCAGGCAAGCTGGTCATCTCCGCTCGGGCCGAGGAGCTCGGCGATAACCGCGGCGAGATCGATGCCTCCATGGAGGGTGAGGCGGCCAAGATCGCCTTCAACAGCAGGTACCTCCAGGATGTGCTCCAGGTGCTGGATTGCAGCCAGGTGGCCCTGGAGACCTCCGGTCCCTCCAGCCCCGGCGTCCTGCAACCGGTGGGCCAGGACAACTACGTCCACGTGATCATGCCCATGTTCGTCCAGTGGTAACGTAGAGCGGGTGCGTACGGATCCCGAGCCGCCCTCACAATTGTGTGGTCTACTTGGGCAGCGCTCGGGACGGTGAGGTAGACGGAACCTTTCCGCGGTGAGCAAGCCGATCTTCAGCTTCTTGCGTCATCTGCGGTGAGGGGGTTGGGCAGTGCCGGACTCTTTTTTCGACGAGCCAGAGGAGCAGTCGCGCGTCAAGGCCGAAATCGTTGTCGATTACTTTGACGCGTGGTCGCGGATCATGGCCAAACGTGCAGACCGGATCGGTTATTTGGACTTCTTCGCTGGTCCGGGCCGCTACAAGACAGGAGAGAAGTCAACTCCCCTCCTAATCTTGGAGCGGGCGCTCGCGTCTCAGGACCTGACCGGCCGGCTTGTCACCCTATTCAACGATGCCAATCCAAACTTCACCAGTATGCTTAAGACCGAGATCGAGGCGCTGCCGGGGATAGATCGACTGAAGCATCAACCGCGGATCATCACCGGCGAGATCAGCGATGAGCTAATAGAGCACTTCGAACAAATCAAGACCATCCCTTCCCTCAGCTTCATTGATCCCTGGGGGTACAAGGGGCTCTCGCAGCGCCTAATTCGCGCGGTCGTAAAGGATTGGGGCTGTGAGGTCGTTTTCTTCTTCAACTACAACCGCATCAACATGGGCATTGAGAACAACCTCGTCGAGCCTCATATGCGGGACCTATTTGGAGAAGAGCGGCTCGCTAGCCTCCGGCAGGAAATAGGCCCGCTGAAGCCCGAGGATAGGGAGGCTCGCGTTAGGAGGGCCCTCGGAGAGGCGCTCGAGGAGATGGGGGCCGACTTCCTCATCCCATTTCGGTTTAGACGTCAGGGAGGCCGGGTTAGCCACTACATTTGCTTCGTGTCCAAGCATCCGCTCGGCTATAGCATCATGAAGGACATCATGGCCAACCGCGGAGTTGTAGACGAAGATGGGGTGCCGCTGTTCGAGTACATGCCCAAGTCCGTTGGCAGGCAACTAGCTTTTGAACGTGATCGTCCAATTGAGGCGCTTCCAGCCGATCTCCTAAGTAGGTTTGCTGGCCAAACGCTGACGATGAAAGAGGTGTATGACCAGCACAACGTGGGGACGCCCTTTATAAAGCCGAACTACAAGAAGGTACTGATCGAAATGGAGGAGAGAGGCGAGGTTCAGTGTGAACCGGGCCGCGGATCGCGCATGGCGAATACGCTGGCCGACCGCGTTCTAGTTAGCTTCCCGACGGCACAATCGGCATAGAGTCCCAAGTGCGCTCGCCGAGCAGCCTGCCAGCCCTTTTCTTGCCGAGTCTCTCGCCCGCTTCGTTATACGCTCCCCACTGCTTGAAGAAGAAGGCTACGTCCGCTTCCTCGCACTGTCGCCGTATCTCCCGCGCCCAGTCTGCCTTCATGGGGCGGGCGTGTGGACCGCTTTCCCCGCCGACAATCACCCAGTCGATGCCCCGCAGATCTAGGCGAAGAGGGCCCAGGAGCGGCTCACACGATAGAAAGCGGATCTTGGCGGGCACTTTCCGCAGGTCATCGATTCGACACGTCCACCGCTGATTCTCCACTGAGACGCCCATCCAGACGTTGTCGGGCCAGGACAAACGTGGCGCCAGCTGCGCCAGCCGTTCTGACCGCTTTGTGAGTATCTGGAAGGTGTGCCAGTGCGCCTCTGCCATGACGCCCAGCACCGACTCGATGAACTTGTCGGGGATGTCCTCATGGAACAGATCGCTCATGGAGTTGACGAAGATCATGCGGGGCTCAGTCCAGATCAGGGGTTGCTCAAGTCGCTCCGGTCGGAGCTGGAGGTCAAAGCCGCGTTCGTATGGATGGCCCGCTACGCCTCGAAAGCGCTCCGCAAAGGTTTCAGCGTAGCAGTGAGCGCAGCCTGGGCTCACCTTTGAGCATCCGGTGACGGGATTCCAGGTTGCCTCGGTCCACTCGATAGAGGAGAGCTGTGCCATTTCAACATCCTACGCTAGATGTGCTGCGGGCTCATCCCGACATGTAGCTTGTCGCAGTGCATGTGCACTATGCCTTCGCCAAGTCCATCCTCAGTATCGAATATACACCGCTGGGCGCGGAAATGGGAGACCTTCTACGCCTTGGTCTAACGTGCGTGCCCATGCTCGTTCGGCGGAAATGTAACAATAGCGGGCGGCGGTGAGTCTCTTCATAGAAGGGTAAACCTAGTTTGCCCATATGTTAGCTGTGTCTCGTCTTCTTCTCAGCATAGGCAGGGGGTTATGAGAATACTAGCGGTAGATGACGAACCCGAGGTTATCGACGTAGTACGACTTTGCTTCAATCTCCGCTGGCCGGAAGCGGAAGTGATCGCCGCCACTACCGGCCAGGAGGCGCTGGCCGCTATTGAGGGGCAAGCGCCTGACTTGGTGCTCCTGGACATCATGCTCCCGGATATCGACGGGTTCGAGGTGTGTGAAGAGGTGCGGCGCTTCTCCGACGTTCCCATCATTATGCTCACCGCCCGCGATGCGGAGGTGGAGCGGGTGCGTGGGCTGGAGATGGGAGCCGACGATTACATTACCAAGCCCTTCAGCCACCTGGAACTGCTGGCGCGATCGCGGGCGGTTCTGCGTCGCTATCAGAACCAGCCGCCCGCCGAGGGCGAGGCGTTCGAGGCAGGCAACTTCCAGATCGACTACGGCACTCGCAGGGTGACGGTAGGGGACAAGCAGGTGAAGCTTACCCCCATCGAGTACGGCCTCCTCTATCACCTGACCCGCAACGCTGGTCGGGTGCTGCCCCATCGCACCCTTCTGGCCAAGGTTTGGGGCCGGGAGTACACCAGCGAGCTGGACTACCTGAAGGTCTACATCCGCCGCCTTCGCCACAAGCTGGGCGAGGAGATGGACGCTACCATCTCCATCGAAAGCGAGAGGGGGGTCGGCTACCGGCTGGTCTCCGCCGATTCCCAATCGTAGCGACATCTCCCCCATAGGACCAAAAGACACACCGCGGCCGTAACTATTGCACCTTGTCCCCTGGCCGCGGCCAGTATTCACCCCTTTGTCACCCTCTGTTCACCCCGCTGGCGCTGCTATTTACTGCTTCATTCACCTGTTTTCGGCCATAATGCTGTCATGGCGCCGGATATTCGTCGAGACTTTCCGGCCAAATCCCTTCCCTCCGGGGAGGGAAAGCTGTTACAGCAGGAAGGTGATGGACATGTGGAAGAAGGCTCGTTTCAACAGAGGACTTCTCCTGGCAGCGTGCGCGTTGCTGCTGCTGGGCGTGCTGGCGGTGTCAGTGGCGCTGGTGAGCGATGGACCAGATGGCCCCGGCGCCTCCGCTGAGGGCGTCGACGGGCCCTTCTGCACTGATACAGCCGCCTACACGGTCTGCACCGACCAGGCGGGCTACGATCCGGGGGCTACCGTACACGTCAGTGGCAGCGGTTTCGCCTCCGACGTCAGCCTTATCATGAAGGTCACGCGGCCCGACGGCTCCGTGGTGACGGGCGACGGCTCCTTCGCCCCCTGGCCTACCGACTACGATACCGTCATCGTGGGCGACGACGGCACCCTCCGGTACGACTACGTCCTGGACGGCATCGTGGGCGAGTACCTGGTGGAGGTGCTGGACGCCGATGACAACGTCCTCGCCACCCACACGTTCACCGACTGTCATATCACGATCAAGAAAAAGACTATCCCAGCGACCTCCGGTGTCTTCTTCGATTTCGAAGCCACTGGCACCACCCCAGGTAAGCCATGGCCATGCGCCTCCAACTTCAGCCTGGCTCACGGGGGGGAGAAACAGTGCAGTTTTACGGCGTCAGGCGACTATGTCGTCGAGGAGGAGCTCAAGAGTGGCTGGTACCTCGATGACATAGTTTGTGTGAAACATTCGGGCGTGGTTACGTTCACCTACGATGTCCTGAACCGGAAGGTCACCATTCATAAGGGCTGTCTGGCGACTGCGACCTGCACGTTCATCAACAAGCAGGAGCCGACGCCCACACCGACGCCGACGCCCACACCCACGCCTACGCCTACGCCCACACCCACGCCTACGCCTACGCCTACGCCTACGCCCACACCCACGCCTACGCCTACGCCTACACCCACACCGACGCCCACACCTACGCCGACGCCAACACCGACGCCAACGCCTACGCCGACGCCAACACCGACGCCCACGCCTACGCCCACACCCACGCCTACGCCAACACCCACGCCTACGCCCACACCCACGCCTACCCCGACGCCCACGCCTACGCCTACGGGGACGCCAACGGCAACGCCTACCCCGACGCCCACACCGACGTCCACGCCTACGCCTACGGGGACGCCAACGGCAACGCCTACCCCCACGCCCTCGCCTACGCCGACGCCTACCCCAAGGGCTACGCCGACGCCTACGCCTACCCTAAGGGCTACGCCGACGCCTACCCCAAGGGCCACGCCAGTTGTCTTGCCGGAGGTCGTAACCCCAGCGCCGGTGGAGCCTGGCATGCCAGTGGCACTGCCGGCGACCGGCGGCAGCGGCGCAACGCCGTTGACCACGGTTTGGCCTGCGCTGGCGTTCTTGGCCGGTGCCATGGCCTTGATGCTGGCGGGCATGGGCGGTGCTGTGTGGGCGCTCAGGCGGCCGAACAAGTAGCGAACAGAGCAAGGCCGGATAGCCGAGGCCCCAGGCGAGCTCGCCTGGGGCCTTAGCTATTGGAGGCCTCCTCCTTTCTCCTCAGCAATAGCCTCGCATAACAGATTTTATTCGTAGCGGGGAGAACCATTCACCTATTTCCAGGCATAATGGTGTCATGGAGCCGGATATTCGTCGAAACTTTGCGGACAGATCCATTGCCCTTGGGGGGGAAATCTGTTATGATTGCCGAGATTATGCGTTTACATAAGGGGCAGTGCTGCTACGGGCGGCGTCCCTTGGGTAGGTGAACAATATGTGGACAAAGACTGGTTTGGTCAAACGATTGCTCTTGGGGGCATCACTGATCGTTGCCATTGGCGCGGTGGCGGTGGTGGTGGCGCTGCGGGCTGATGGACCAGACGGCCCCGGTGCCTCCGCCGAGGGCCCCGGTGCGCCCTTCTGCACTGATACAGCCGCCTACAAGGTCTGCACCGACCAGGCGGACTACAATCCCGGCGCTACCGTGCAGGTCAGCGGCAGCGGTTTCGCCTCCGGCGCCAGCCTTACCATAAAGGTCACGCGGGCCGACGGCTCCGCCCTGACGGGCGACGGCTCCTTCGCCCCCTGGCCTACCGACTACGATACCGTCGTCGTAGGCGACGACGGCGCCCTCCACTACGACTACGTCCTGGACGGCATCGAGGGCGAGTACCTGGTGGAGGTGCTGGACGCCGATGGCAACGTCCTCGCCACCCACACGTTCACCGACTGGCCCGGTGGTTGTTCTCATTTCGAAGTCTGGAAACGGACCGATCCAGGGGGCGGTCAGGGCTTCGAGTTCGAAGGCAGTGGGCCCTTCCCCTTCCCGTGCGCCGAACTCGCCAGCTTCACCCTGGATCACGGGGGGCACAAATGGTGCAACTGTTGGGGGATAGGCGAGTACGAGATCAAGGAGATAGGCCCGCCGCCGCCGCCGGGCTGGCAGCTGGTGGACATAAAGTGCGAAGTAGTAAGTGGTGGACATGGAACCTGGTTTTCTTATGACGTCCCGAACGGGGTTACCATTCATAAGGTGGACTGTAGAGACAGTGTAAAGTGCGAGTTCTTCAACGAGAAGGAGCCGACACCGACGCCGACGCCTACGCCCACACCGACGCCCACACCGACGCCGACGCCGACGCCTACGCCTACGCCCACACCCACGCCTACGCCCACACCCACGCCCACGCCCACACCGACGCCCACGCCAACG